>Ga0184640_10000079_pt1 | contig 22192 bp, 25 predicted proteins | sample PLM31_200_b2_FD_133161 | JGI IMG/M metagenome (GOLD analysis project Ga0184640, IMG submission 133161) | Groundwater sediment microbial communities from an aquifer in East River, Colorado, USA - PLM3-1_200_b2 | ecosystem: Environmental > Terrestrial > Soil > Riparian zone | place: USA: East...
GCCCTGGCCGTGGCGATGGCGCTCGCCCCATTGGCTGTCGAATCGGCCGACGAACACGGGTTCGTCACGGCTTTTCTTTCCCGCTGGGGCGAAGCGCTTGATCAGCCCGTCTCCCGAAAGAGGACACGAAGGTAAACAGGCTCTTAGAGGAGGGCCTTCAGTGCGGCCTCGTCAAAGCCCAGGACTTTCTTCTTCCCCTTGACGACCACGGGCCGCTTGAGGAGATTGGGCTTTGCCCCTTTTTCCAGCAAGAAACTTCTTGCTTTACGGCAGGTGGTTCAGGTTGACTTGTAGTAAAAATGAACTGACTCTAGCATGGTTATTCACCTCGCCGCGAATACGTTAAGTCTCCATGCTCCGAGACCCTGGAAATGTCCAGCACTCTCGGGACGACAGGCACCCAAAAAGGATGGGAGTTTTTTCTCGGCCCGGGTGCTCTGGTGACCAAAGTCCTTACCACCCTTGTGACTTTCCCTAACCATTGGAAACAAAAAGAAAAAGAGATCATCCAAGATCCGTCCTAAGCTACGCCTTGTTCTCCATTGAACATGAGCGCCGCAAGGTGTTCTCTTTCTGTCAAGAAGATGGCTAGCCGATTGCATCGGTTACTCGTCCGTTGTATATACGGTCCTTCGTGAATGGCTGTCGACGAAACTCTACTTGAGAAAGCCAAAAATAACCCAGGTGATCTATGGTTTGACGATGCCGTTAGACTGGCTGAACAATTGGGTTGGGTTGAGCCAAGGAAGAGAGGTAGCTATATTATCTTCTATCATCCCAAAGGTCAATTGCTGCGGGGAAATTACCCAAAACCATTAAATCTCCAAAGGGGAAAGAATGGTAAGGCTAAATCCTATCAGATTAGACAGATGCTGGAGATGGCAAAAGAATTGGGAATTGTATAATATTAGAAGTCAGAGAGGAGAAAATACCTAAAATGGAAAAACGCCTCAAAATTCCCCAATATAGCTACTATGTTAGATGGTCTCTGGAAGACAAAGAGTTTGTTGCTACGTTTCTAGAACTGCCTGAGTTGTCTGGTTTGGGCTCGACGATTCCTGAAGCTATTGACGAGCTCAAAGAAGCGCTAATTGGTTGGTTAGAAACGGCAGAGGAGAAAAAGTTCGACCTACCTAAACCTCTTCAAGAGAACGCACCCACCCCCCTCGTAATCTTGGACCGGAGCTTAGTGGGGAGAGACCCTATTCTTGTTAATTTGCAGCAAGTTTTGCCCGAAGAAATTACGCAAAAGGAAGAACCACGATTGGTTATTAGTTCCCCTACCTTCGATGTGGCGCTGGGATAATGGCAATTCCGAGAGTTTTATTAGCCGTTCTGTGCGATGATGTAAGGCAGGAGCTTGGAGGAAAAGTTAGCTTGATGGGTATTTTCACGAAATTTAACGTACGGGATTTTACTCAACCAATGCCATCTTTCCATGTTTTTGCACAGATAGGTTTTGAAGCTCCCGGGGATTACCCGATAGATGTTGAGCTTCGTACCAGCGAGGGAGAAAAAATTTTCCAATTGCAAGGAATGGCTCACGTCGAGCCGCAAGAGCAAACAACGGGCTTGTATATAGCCAACTTGAATCTTGGGATGGGTAATCTGAAACTTCCGAGACCAAGCGCTTATGAATTTGCCCTCCGATGTAATAACCAACAAATCCATGTTGTACCATTCGAGGTGGTTGTTGTGATGCCTCCTTTGGTTCAGTGAATTGCCCACCATTTCTAAGGTCGATCCCTTACTTTCTCAAAAACCCCGGATCCGAGCATAATCAATCAAGGCTTGTCCGTTTGGCTTTAGTCAGGTTCCGGCAGGGCGATACCGGGGCATCGAGTAGGTCGAGTGGGTTAAGTGTCACAAGGGCTAGAGGGGCTAGGCTCAGGTCTTCGATCTTGCATTCTGCGGCCGGATGCAAGTTCGACCGGGCAATAGACTTGCAGTCGCAGGCAAGAAAACTCCCCTCTAACCCAATTCTGCTACTAATCCGCTGGGGCGGGCTTCCAGTTCCGGATCATATCGGCGGCGAGAAGAAACAGAGAAAAAAGAATAGACAGCATGCCCAGGATAAAGACAAACCAGCCGATGGATTCCGCCCGATGGACGAGGCCGAGGCGGTCCAGTAGATAGTTCCAATCGTGGTCGCCGCCGATGAGCGGCAGTTCCATCTTTTGGGCGTCGGCCACATAGATCGCGACGTTGGTGAGATTTTCTCCCATCCAAAAAAGAGTCACCGCGGAGGAGGCCCGCTGCTCATGTATCCAGAAGTAACCCGCCAGCGCCGCCGGGATCGCCACCTGCGTGAGCGAGCCGCCCAGATAGTGCAGGAACTCGCCGAAGAATAAAAAAATGACATGGCCGGCCTCGTGAAAAATTAAATTGGCTCCGTCCAGGACGGCCAGAATGAAGCCGGATTCCGTGGGGCTCAGTCCCCGCGCGAGGACTTTAAAGAAGAGAACGAGAACGATCAGAAAACCGATGGCTCGACCGAGGAACCGCAAGGGGATTCGCCTAGTCTCGGCCATGGAGCCGGCTAGCTCGCCATGGCGGGCCTAGGCGGGGGCGCCGCGCTCATGTCGGCCAGGCCCGCTGGAGTGTGCCACCGCTTCAACGGCTTCCCTTCAGCTAGTTGGGCAAGCTCCCGGAGCCAGAGCAGGCGAAGGAAAACCACGCCCTTGTCGACGCGACCCAGGTGTTCCACCCCCGGACTGCGGTCCGCGACTTTTCCCTGCCCTACCTGGGTCAGGTAATCTTCGATCATAAAAGTTTTATAGCTGCTCCAGGTCGGATCTATGTCGCTCAGGTCCATTCTGCCCGCCAGAATCTCCTCTGCAATCCCGGCCACTTCGAGCATGTCCACCCGCTCGGCCTGCCTGCGCCGTTCCCGGTAGGCGTCCGCAGTGTCTCCCGAAAGATGGATCATGTCCACGGTGAACATCACGCAGCTCGCGTCGTCCACCGGCAGGAGGAAAAAAAGGCGGTCCGACCACATGCCGGCCGCATCTTTTACCGAGCCCTCCACCCGCACCCGCGAGCGGGTCTGGTTGATGTTCGGCATGTGAAAATGAAGGAAGGCGTCGGGCTTGCCGGGCGTACGCATTAAGGTTCGCATGCCGTACTCGGTCTCCTCGGACTCGATTGCCCGGTCGACGAGCTGATCGGCGCGGCCAACGCGCAGGATCGTGTCCCGGTGCGCCCAAGGCACATGCTGGCCATCGCCCTGGTTGTCCATCCGGTTCCAATAATTGCACGGCCAGATCTCGGGAAGACCGACTTCGAGGACGAAGTCGCGCTCGAAGTCCGGGAAGCGGCGAAAGGGCGACGGCTCTCCTTCGCCCAGGTAGGCGAATACCAGCCCCAGATATTCCTTTACGGGATAGCTTCGAATTTTTACTTTGGAGACGACGGCACTTTCTTCCCCGGGCTGCTCCACGCAATGGCCGTCCTGGTCATATTTCCAGCCGTGATAACGGCAGCGCACACAGTCCCCCTCCACCCAACCGGTCGAGAGCTGGGTGCCTCGGTGAGCGCAATGGAAGTCGAGCAGATGCGCCTGGCCGCTCTCCCCACGATAGAGGGTGAACTCCTCGCCCAGCAGTTTCACGGGAACCGTCCTCCCCACCACCAGGTCCTCGGTCCTATAGACCGGCTGCCAGAACGAGCGGAGATATCGCCCGGCCAGGGTCCCCGGGCCGGTCTGGATGAAATCTTCGTAGGCTACTTTGTCCATCTATGCCGTCCGATGTTGAGGGATTTAGGCTGTTCTCTTATCGTATTCGGGGTCATTTTTCCATAGATCGCGATAAAACGGAAGCTGTTTAGATTCTCAATCATTTGGTTTATTATGGCCCAGCGCTACGGAAGTGAACCGCTATGGAATACAGAACTGACGACCTGCGGATCAGGGAAATCAAAGAGGTCTTAACGCCGGAGGCGGTGCTGGGCGAGTTTCCGATCGCGGAGGGCGCCGCGGAAACAGTGTACCAGACGCGGCAGGCGATCCATCGCATTCTCCACGGCGCCGATGACCGTCTGCTGGTCATCATGGGGCCCTGCTCGATTCACGACGTGAAGGCCGCTCACGAATACGCCGGCAAGCTCAAGGAGGCGAAGGACCGCCTTTCGGCGGATCTCGTGGTGGTAATGCGGGTTTATTTCGAGAAGCCGCGCACCACGGTCGGATGGAAAGGGTTGATCAACGACCCCGATCTGGACGGCAGCTTCCGCATCAACGACGGGCTCCGGACCGCGCGCCGGCTGCTGCTCGACTTGAATGAAATGGGCATGCCGGCGGGAAGCGAGTTTCTCGATATGATCACGCCGCAGTACGTCGCCGACCTCGTGTCGTGGGGCGCGATCGGCGCGCGCACAACCGAGAGCCAGGTTCACCGCGAGCTGGCCTCAGGCCTATCCTGCCCGGTCGGCTTTAAAAACGGCACCGACGGCAATATTCGAATCGCGCTCGAGGCGATCCGCGCGGCGCACGCGCCGCATCATTTCTTATCGGTGACCAAGGCGGGACGGTCAGCCATCGTTTCCACCACCGGCAACGAGGACTGCCACGTCATTCTGCGCGGCGGCAAGCAGCCGAACCACGACGCGGCCAACGTCGATGCCGCGGCGAAGAGCCTGGCGGAAGCGGGCATCCCGGCGCGGATCATGATCGACTTCAGCCATGGAAACAGCGCCAAAGATCCCGCGAAGCAGGTGGAGGTCGGATGCGAAGTGGCGGCCCAGATCGCCGGCGGCGACGAGCGCATTTTCGGCGTGATGGCGGAGAGCCATCTCAAGGCCGGCCGGCAGGACCTGGTAGCGGGCAAGGATCTCGTGTACGGCCTGAGCATCACCGACGCCTGCATCGGCTGGGAAGAGAGCCGCGGGCTGCTCGATACCCTGGCGGACGCGGTGCGTAAGCGCCGCATCAAGGAAGAGTCCGAGGAGGAGGCGGAATAGTAATGAAAGAAAAAACTAGAGGAGCTTCTTTTTTCGGCCAGATCGGAACCATTCAACACAAGCTTTTAAATTATTGGTCCAACTATCGTCTGGTTTTAACGAGACTGGTTGGAATTTTAACATCAATTTCTCGTTTTCTGGTCGTGGGATCAGCCAGGTCGCTATTGTGTACATGAACGAGTCCCATTTCTTTGTCGAGGGATACATGGAGACTGCCAGGATATCAAACTCGCCGAATCGATACGGCCTTGTATCTTCTCCAGTGATCGTGTCTTTACCTCCACGTGTGCGTTGAGTTTCAACGACATACATGTCAGCAGGTAACCTTCTGTAAGCCTGATTCGCGGTCATTGGCTTCTGCTCTTTCAGGCGTTGCATCTTCACTTGAATCCGCAATTCTCCGTTGCTGTCCCTTATTAGATAATCGTAAGGTTCATCCCCTTGGAATAATACCTTTTCCCAACCCTGAAGGTCGTTCAACACATATGTCTCAAAGGCTGCCTCCGCAATAACACCCCTGATCCCCCGCTTAATTAGATCATTTGACCTGGCAATAGCTGCTAATATAACCTCGGCAGTCGTATTCAGTTCTTTCTCGATTTCATGTATCGAGAATTCAATTCTTAGGTGGCCAAATATCTCCAAGCGTTCTTCTAACGTGCATTGGCCGAGTAACTGCTTAATTTCGTCAACCCTTGTCATTTCGGTTCTTTCGCGATTCTGGGTCGGCCCGCCGGTTTAGGCTCAAATGCCTCTACATCCGCTCTATTCACTAGAATATGGCCACCAATTTTGATGCTCCTGATTCTCCCATTCCTAACCAGCTTTGAAATCGCCTGTTTCGAGACTTGTCTCGAGCGTGCTGCCTCTGCCTGAGACATCCAGTCAGAAATATCTATCGGGTGGTCTAAATTGGTTGACACAATCAACCTATTTTGATAGCGTCATGTTGTGCTAGAAAATAGACTATGGCACATCTTTTAGGCAAACGGTCATGCTACTTCGTGTCCTATTGGAAAGACAAAATTAGATGAAGGAACACACTTCGGCACGACTTGTCCTCGGCCAAAATCCGAGTACCATCCTGGGAACCATCGAGCCATACTACACGACCACTCTTGGTGCAGCGTATTTGAGCGATTCCCTTGAGCTACTCAAAACACTTCCGAGCGACTCAGTAAACCTGGTAATTACCTCGCCGCCCTACGCGCTTCATTTTAAAAAGGAATATGGGAACGTTTCGAAAGGGGATTACGTTGATTGGTTTATTCCGTTTGCCGTAGAGATCTTTCGAGTACTCAAAGACAACGGAAGTTTCATCCTAAACATTGGTGGCAGCTACAATAAAGGTGTTCCTACCCGGTCAGTTTATCACTTTAAATTGCTCATTGAGTTGGTGGAAAAATATAAGTTTCATCTCGCCCAGGAATGTTTCTGGTTTAACCCAGCAAAAATGCCGATGCCTGCAGAATGGGTTTCGGTCCGCCGAATTCGGATTCGCGACTCCGTTGAATACGTTTGGTGGTTGTCAAAAACTCCTTGGCCAAAGGCAGACAATCGTGCAGTGCTAAAGAAGTACAGTAGGGATATGGAACGTCTGAGCAGAAGACATATAAATCCGACAACGCGGCCTTCCGGACATGCGATCAAATTGACTTTCGGAAATGTGGAAGCCGGCGGCTCCATTCCGCCAAACGTGCTTGAAGCTGAGATTCCCATGGATATGCTCGTATTTGGTAACAATGCCGCTAATGATCTCTATACGCTTCGTTGCAAAGAGGCGGGTATCAAAATACATCCTGCACGCTTTCCCGCAGCGTTGCCTGAGTTCTTTATTCGTCTATTGACTGCTGAAAGCGATATTGTTGTGGATCCTTTTGCCGGTTCGAACACATCTGGGGCAGTTGCCGAAAGGCTTGGCCGTAGATGGATTGCGATAGAGATTGTGGAAGAATATTTAAAGGCTAGCAAGTTTCGCTTTGATCCCCAAATTATGTTGTTATAAACCTCGGGGCGAGCATCACCGACGCCTGCATCAGATGGGAAGACAGCACAGGCTGCTCGATGTTATCGCCGACGCCATGCACAAACGGCGGATCAAGGAAGAGGCCGAGGCCGAGGCGGAATAGACTGGGACTTTCTATCGCTACTCAATTAATGGGACATAAATGAATCAAGATTGGTTTGAAATGCGAGATCTTCGAAAGCCGCGGCTCGCTACCGCAACGTGGGTGCCGCTATTTACCAGCAAAGTAGATTCAAGCTACCACAAATTTGGCGAAGCTGGATTTCGGGAGGACTTTTCCGCTGCAGTGGGGATTATTCTTCCTGTTGATTCGCGTGCGAAGGCCTTGCAAGTCCCGTGGATAAAAGCAAAGCGCCACTACAATCATCCGTGCGTCGAAAGAGGCATTTATTATCCAGCAGATATTTTTATAGATGAAGATCTCCAATTGACAGGAGCGTATGCCGTTCTAGAGCAATCTTTCGACGGAGCCGAACCCCGGAGCCTGCATCTCCACCAAGATCTGGTGTTGAGCTTGGGATTACTACGGGAAGGAGACATATGGGTACGTCCTGAAGAAGATTATCTAGATGTCGTGCGACTTAGTCGAGATGTAAACGGCAAGGCCGAGGCAATTGCAATGAGAGCAGAGCACCTCCGGGACTATCTAGCTGCGAAAAGCTCAGGATTGCTCGTAGCTATTTTTCGAGAACGTAGAGGAATTTTTGCGGAAAACCCAGGTTTTGATTGGGCCAGCGCTCGGCCGGAAGAGAACATACCTGGCGGAAAATGGAAGGGCTTCGTCAGCGAGATTGACGAAAGTGGCGCACCTTATGGGTCAGATGTCGCAGTATTTAAGGTCTGGAGAAAGGACGTTGATTACCAGGAGGATGTTCCCGTTTTTCCTGACCCTAACGACGCGAATGTCGCGGGGACGAGCAACACTTTTCGCCGAGCCGGTAAAAAACTTTTTCTAGCGCTGTGTGACATGTGGAGAAACGAATGGCTGGAACCTGCCGACCAAAGCCCTCGTGTTCGCAGGGACAGGATCGAACCTACGATACCGTTCATTGTGGATAGCACGGGTACAAAAGCGCTAGCCTCCCAACTCATCAACGAGACTCGCTGGCTTTGGTTTCGTCCCTCAGTAATTACAGAGATTCTCAAAAGGCGTGGTGCAAAACTTGGCTGGTATTCAGAAAACACAGGAGCCATTCGCTTGCCCTGCCATTCTCTTCTGCATTTTGGACAAAACCCCAAGGGGCTGATTAACGTATTTGCCGAGGATATCGGATTTTTGCCAGAATTTGTCCAGAAAATATGGGCGGGACACAATGTTTCCCCTGATGGACCCGTCTCACCGGAACTTCTTTCGGCGCAGATGGAGTGTAAACCTGCGAAAACGAAAGCTCCTGAGTTGCTACTCACGAGGTCCTTAGAAAACTTGCAGAGGGTCTCCAAAGAAACGTTTGGAGAATCTATTCTCAAAGACCATCCCATTGCATCGGAACTGTTATTAACTATCCATAGGTTTCACTCGGTTGATTTACCGGGAATGTGCCATCTTTGCAAAGAAATCACGCGCTTAATAGTTGATCGGCTAAATCTCCCTCTTTTGAAGCGACTGACGCCAGCGGCTGGGAAGGAACTTAGGTCAATAAAGCGGTTGGAAAAGCTCTTAGATCAACGCGGGGTAGATGGTAAAGAAGTCACCAAACCCTTGGTTGGGATTTATGAACTACGGCACGCTGATGCTCATTTGCCGTCGCAGGATCTAGAACACGCTTGCGCTCTGTTAGGTATTGACTCAGAAGACAATTTTATAGAAAAGGGCAAGTTGACTATCTTTCGAGTCATGAACGCCATCGATAAGATAACCCAAGCAATTGCTTCCGGGGATATGTGAATAGCATTGTGAGTGTCATGGTCGAGAGCCACCTGAAGGCCAGCAGGCAGGACCTCCTTCCCGGCAAGGAACTCGTTTACGGCCAGAGCATCGCCGACGCCTGCACCAGCTGGGAAGACAACTACAGGCTGCTCGACACGCTCGCGGACGCCGTGCGCCAGCGGCGCCTCAAGGAAGAGGCCAAAGCCGAAGCGGAATAGAGCCGCGCGCGAAATCCATTCAGTCCAGTCAGTTTATCGACCTGCACGATCGGAGAGAGGAAACGCCTATGGAATCCGCAACGGAAGCTAGCGAGTACAATCGAACCACGTTTACCCTGCAGGGGGGGCATGGCCGCGACCCGTCGAAGCCAGATTTCCAGCCAGGCCTGCATGTCGGGATGGAAGCCCCCGACTTTCCCCTGCTGGACCTCGAAGGGAAGACCGTCCGCTTATCGGAATACCGCCATAAAAAACACGTCGTTGTCGAATTCGGTTGCATTACGGCGCCGGTTTTCATCAATGACCTGACCAGTCTGAACCGGCTCTACCGTCAATTCAAAGATCAAGAGATTCAGTTTCTCGTCATCTACGGCCGCGAGGCCCATCCCGGAGCGAACTATCCCGCGCACAGTTCCATCGAGCAAAAGCTGGCCCATGCGCGCGATCTCAAGCGGCTGGAAAAAATAGAATTCCCTATTCTTGTGGATTCACTCGACGGGCGCGCCCACCACGCTTTTGGAACCTTGCCGAGCCCGGTCTACGTGATCGACAAAGAAGGCTCGATCGTTTACAAGGCTTCGTGGCTTATTCCGCACTTTCTCGAACTGGTTCTTCAGGAACTCCTTAAGGTGGATAAACTCAAAGCCGAAGGGGCAAGGATGTCCCGCCTTGTCTACTCGGAAAGTTTTTTAGCCGTCCAGACCAACTATTCGGTTCACGAAAGGGTATTCAACCGGTCAGGACCGGGGGCGCGCGAAGATGTCACAAAGGCCTTCGGCGTGGACCCGGTCGAACTCGCAAAGTCGCAATCTAAACGATAAAAGAATGCGGTTATGGCCTTGAAATTCGGCATCCGGCTGCGGCAAGTAGAGCCGATAAGAAAAATCGTGGAGCTGGCCCAAGAGGCGGAAGAGGCCGGCTTCGACCATCTTTGGCTTTCCGACTCGCAGGCGATTTTCAAGGAACTCTACGTTACCCTGACGGCGATCGCGCTGAATACTCACCGAATCGGCATTGGACCGATCGCCACCAATCCGCGCACCCGTCATCCGACCGTGACGGCAGCGGCGATGGCTGCCGTCGACGAATTGGCCCCGGGCCGGACGATCCTGAGCCTCAGCCCGGGCGGCAGCGCCAACAGGGCCGTCGGATGGAAGCCATCTACAGTTAAGGAATGTAAAGAAGCGATCGAGACGATTCGCGAGTTCTGGAGCGGCAACACTCTCCGTTTCGGCGATCAGCAAACAAAGTTTCGCTGGCCCGGCCGGAGAATCCCGATCTATTTCACCAGCTCCGGGCCGCGGATGCTGGCGATGGCTGCCGGGTTAGTGGACGGGGTGAACTTAAGCGCCGGGGCGTTCGCGGCCGGGGTCCGGCACAAAATGGAGTATGTCCGCCGAGCGGCGGCCGACGCGAACAGGAAGCCGGCGGACCTACAGATCGGCTGCGAGGTATCCTGTTGTTTGTCTAATAATCCGGAAATAGCGCGACAGCTCATCAAGCCGATCATCGTGAATATGGGCGCCGGGAGCGCTGAACTCTTCGAGCTCGCGGGAATCGCCCTCGACCAGGAGCAGTTCCGCGAAGTTCATGCCACTCAAAGCGACCTGCTCCACTCCGACCGGTGGGATGATGCCGTGGCGGCATCCGCCTGCGTCACGGAGGAGATGGTGGATAAACTAGTGCTCGCCGGGAAGCCGGAGGACTGTATCCCTAAACTGAAAGCCCTGGAAGCCGAGGGCGTTCATCACATCGACATTCGTCCTTTCTTTTCGTCATCCGATCCTTCGAGGCTCGAATTCAGCCAGTCCTATCTCATCCGGTCCGTCGGAGAGAAGATCATCCCCCATTTCCGTTGATTGCTTTCGGGTCGGCGAAGCTCGGGATGGCTTACTTAGCCGGCTTCAGGGACTCGGGAAAATAGCGGGACGGCGCCCAGAGATGGGCGGAAAAGTTGCGGCATCCCAGGATACGCAGCTCGCGCATGATGCGGATATAGTCCTCCGACTCCAGGTAGTCGCGCCAATCCTCTAGAGATTCAAACTCGATGCTGATGCCCACGTGCGGGCTCACCTCGAAGGGGTTGCGGTAATTCCTAATCTCTCTGACTCCAGGATGGGTGAGGGTAGCCGGCAACCAGTCGTTCTTCGCCTTGTTGGCGTAGATGGTCAGGTTGGCTTTCTGGTCGGGAAGGTCCCACTGGATGAAATAGAGCATTATGGCGTCCCCCTGATTAGCCCGCCGTCGACCTGGATGGTGGTTCCGGTAATGTAACCGGCGCGCTCAGAGGCGAGAAAAACCACCAGGTTCGCCACTTCCTCAGGGGCGCCGTAGCGGCCTAACGGGACCTCCGACTGCATTTCTTTATGGACTTCCTCCAGCGGGCGATTCCAGCGCTTGGCGCGCTCCTCGTTGAGCTTCCGATGGCGTTCGGTGTCGATTCTTCCCGGGCAGACATTGTTGACGAGGATCCGGTCGCGCGCCAGCTCGCGGGAAAGCGTCTTGGCCCATCCGATCACCCCGCTACGGAGCGCATTGGAAAGAACCAGGCCCGCCACCGGTTCCCGGACCGCGTAAGAACTCATATTGATGATTCGCCCGCCCCCAACTTTTTTGAGATGAGGGATCGCCTCCCGCGCGAGCCTGAGCGCGCTCAGGAAGCTCAGCTGGAAGGCTTTTTCCCAGTCCGCGTCCGTAAACTGCATAAACTCCCCCGGCGGAGGGCCGCCGGCATTCGTCAGCACGATATCGAGCCGGCCGAATTGCGCGGCCGTCGCATTGACGAACTTCTGAATATCCGCCGCCACCGTCATATCCGCCACCACGGGCAACACCTCGGCATGAGTTTCGCTCCGGATGAGCCCGGCGGTTTCTTGAAGCTTGGCCTCCCCCCGCGCGCAGATGCTTATACGAGCCCCCTCGCGGGCAAGACCCAGCGCGATGGCCTTCCCAATTCCCTGACTGGCGCCGGCCACCAGCGCCACTTTTCCCCGTAAACCTAGATCCACCTGTTTCTCCTCCCCAGCTACCAAATTTCAGTCTCTGTCAGGCATCGCCTGATTGCTGAAGGCTGAAAGCTATTTTTCACTTCTGTTGCCAGTAAATATTGCTTTGGAACTCAGAGTGAAGCCGCAGGATGTAAAGGGCGAGCATGCCATGAGCCCCGAGCTGGCGGAGCCGCCTCGGATCTCCCTCTCTCAAGGCCTTTTTCTCCTCGTCCCCGAGTCCATAGGGACTCATGGCCCCTTCAAGATCCGCCACGGCGCCCTTAAGCGCGGCGGGATTCATCTTGAGGTCAAAGAGAAAACGGTTGAGTTCGTAGCTGCTCATCAGCGCTTCCATTTTAAAGTGTCCAATGGGCAAACCCCCATCCCGTGGCGACCTGATCCGGCATATAATAAGTAGCCTGGGCCTTGGCGTCACCGACGGCCCCCAGAACGACCATCCAGTTGAGGAACTCGGAATCCCCGGCCTGCTGGAGTTGCTCAAGCGAATAATCCGCCAAGGTTCTGCCCTTTCCTTCGCGCAGGATCTCCAAAAGCTGATGATCGAATTCAGCGTCGATCTCGCCGATTCGAGGAGATCCCGGAAAATGGGAGAGCCCTCCCGTCGCGAGAATCGCGATTCTTTCTTTCTCGCCATCCGCGACTTCCCGGATCAATTTCCCCACCACGTAGCAGCGCTCGGGCGTTGGCAGGGGATCCACCCAAGTATTGACGTAGACCGGTAAAATGGGGATCTTCGGCTCGGGTAAAAGGAAGTGAAGCGGCACGACCTGAGTATGTTGCAGCTCGACACGCTCTCCAAAAGCGAAATCGATCCCTTTTTTCAGGCCGGCTTCGAGAATCGCCCGGCCCAACTCTTTGTGGTTGCGATAATGAAACCGGTGCCGGGTGAATTGCCCTTCGACCTCGTCGGCCAGAGTAATAAAGAAGGTAGGGATGTTATTGAAGAAAAAATTTACGAATTGATCGTTGGCGACGACGATCAGGACGTCGGGCTTCGCCGCTTCGAGATGAGAGCGGAGGACGCCGAAGGCCTTCTCCGCCTCCCGCCTGAGTTTTTGCTGCGCCTCCAGGGAAGGTTTCGACGACGCCGCGCCCGGCGCCATCCGGTAGTGAAGCCGCATGAATTCTTCCCATTCTTCGCCCGGCTCCAAAAGAATGTTCGGGGCATGACTGGCGGCTACGGCAGCGACAAGAGCCATTTCCCTTTCCCTCCCATGGGCATCCTATAACTCAACGGAGAGGCGTTGCAACCAAGTGCCGGTCGCCGATACTTCAACGTAGATCAGCTCCGGTAACGGGCATCGAGCTGGTACTTTTCTTCCAGACCGACAATCTCGTGGAATTCAGAAAACGGGAGCAAGCGCTCCATCATCTCCTGGGTGGTCCCCTTTCGGCGAAGCGTCGTATAAACCTCTTTCAAGGCCCGGGCCGACGCGTAGAGCGCGGCCAAGGGCCAGACCACCAACTGGAACCCCAGCTCCCTTAACTCTTCCGGCCCCATGAGCGGGGTCACGCCGCGCTCGATCATATTGGCCACCAGAGGACCGGGAATATTTCTGGAGATTTCCCGCATCTCTTCTCGGCTCTCGGGCGCCTCGACAAAAACCGCATCGGCGCCGGCTTCCTTAAAAGCGACTCCGCGCCGGATCGCCTCTTGCAGACCCAGGGCCTGACGCGCATCCGTGCGCGCGACGATGTAGAGGTCGCCCTCTCGCTTCGCGTCTACGGCCGCTTTCAGCTTCATTAAATATTCTTCCAGCGGAATCACCTGCTTCCCTTTCATATGACCGCAGCGTTTGGGCCAGATCTGGTCCTCCAGGAACATGCCCGCGGCCCCTCTTCGAATAAGCTCCTGGACGGTTCGGATCACGTTCACCGCATTGCCATAGCCGGTGTCCGCATCCACAATCACCGGCGGCTCCACGATCGGGCAAATGCGCTCTGCCGCGGCCAACATTTCGGTCTGGGTCAGGATGCCGAAGTCCGGCTCGCCGAGGAGAGTGGCTGAGAGGCTATATCCGGTGATGAACATCACCTCGAAGCCGGCCTGGGCCGCAATTTTTGCGCTCAAGGCATCGTAAATCCCCGGCATCACCAAGTTTCCTTTTTCTTTCAGGAGACGCCGAATTGCTTCCGCTTTGTTAACCATGGCTCTCATCCTCCCTCACGGAATGTCGAAAAAACTCCCCTCGGCCATCAGCAAGGGACCAACAAAGGGAACCTTGATTGCCAGGCTTCGACGCCCATGCCGCGACACGAAAGCTTTCAGTGGAACTCCGGCGCCGGCATGACCGCGACCGGGCCGAATTTTACCCTGTACCGTTTTTCGAGTATTTCTTCGCCAGCTCGGCCCAGCCCTTACCGTGGAGCTCTGCCTGCCTTTTCCAATTTTCAGGCAGGTCCCGGTAGGGCGCCCGGGAGGGGCCGCACCGGAGATAACCGGAAGCGTTGAAGCGCCACTTCTCGACCTGGGCGTTGTACTGCGCGAATTGGCTCGCGGCGCCCGGCGGAAAGAGAGACGGTACGGAACGCATATCTTCCCAAATCTCATCGACTCTCTTTTCATTATCCTCTCGGATCGCGCGCATCAGCGCGAGGACCGGCTCCGGCCCCATCATCGCCGAGGTGGACCAGATCGCAGTGATTTGGCGGCGCGCCATCTTATAGGCGGCATAGACGTTGGTCTGACCGGGCATAAAATTGATCCGGTGCCCGGCGACTCTCAGATCGTCCAGCAACGTGCCGATCCCGTAGGTCACTTTGGTGGTGATCACCGTTGGAGCCTTTTTCGCCAACCCCTCCCAGAAGACGGTAGGGAATGCGGATTTGAAGAACATCGCATTCGAGTAAACCATGACCGGCATATCGGGCGCTGCTTCGCTCAAGTCCGCGAAGAACTGGATTGAGTTCTCGGTGGTCGGCGTCTGCCAGAGCGGCAGGCCGACAAAGGCGCCGTCGGCGCCGATATCCTTTAAGCCCTGCATTTGCCTGACCACCTCTTTGGTCCCCAGGGCAGTCGCGCCGGCAAAGAGCGGAACGCGCCTTCGGTTGACCTGGGCGATCGTATCGACGAAGGCCCTCTTTTCCTCCCAGAGGAGCGCGGAGCATTCACCGGTGGTCCCACACGCCGCTATACTGCCGATACCGCCTTGAATAAGGGCTTCGATCATGCGCGCCGTCTCTTCCAGATCTACAGAGTCGGTCGAGTCCCATCCGTCATGGCCCGGCTTGCAGGGGGTGGGAATCAAGACGCAGACGCCTCGGATATCCTTTGCGCTGAGCATAGCGCCCTCCTTTCAAAAGAAGATGCTGAGATTGTCGGCAAAAAGCACCGTTTGATCCAGGAAGATCTTTCGGTGCGCTATCTTCCAGAAATTTTTTTCTTTTCTCAGGAGATCCTCCCGCCTTCCCACAAAGAGGTCCTCCTTAGTCTCCAAGCGCGTGCGGTACACGATAAAATTGCAATAGACTTTCAATCGCGCCGGACCGTCCATTTCATAGGCTTCGATGTTGGTGACGAGATGTCGCGTGCGTGAGGGAGGCTCCTCAGCCCAAGCCATTCCGGTGTCGAGCTTTCGGGCTCGTTGTCTCAAAGTCTCCTTGGTCTCATCAAAAAAGGCGAGCTCGTTCTCTTTGGCAAATTCCGAAGCCGGCGTCTTCCCGGATCGATCTCCCCGGACCGGCATCCAATAGCGCGCGTCGTCCGTGAAAAGCTCGACCCATTCGTGAAAGCGCCGGTCGTCCAACAATCTCGCTTCGTGGAAGAGAAAGTGTTCGATTTCCCGATGCAGCCTATCAGCGGCGAGCCGTAACTGGGTTCCGGGTTCCTGACTCACAACCTTTCTCCTCACGGTTCGGAGACGGACAGTCATCGGGGCTGCCCATCTCTATTTCTGTCCATCCTCAGCCAGGAGGTCCGACCAGTGCTTATAAAAGTTCCGCTGGTTATTCTCGCTGAAGAAATCTCCGACCACGCCCCTCAGTTCATCCTGGGTGCGCTCGTGGCCCAGTCCCATCTGGTAGTTTGCCGGAACGCGACGCGCCCCCACGCCCCGGCTCGTTTCCGTCGCCTGGATCCAGTTGTCGCTGTCGTCCTGCTCCCAGGTGCCAGCCGGGTTGAAGCGCCTCAAGTAGTGGAGCCGGATCGCCTCCTTGACCTCCGGCGGCGCTTGTCGGTCCACGATGCACCAGGCCCATACCTCGAACTTGTCGGGCCCTTTGGGATGCCAGATACGGATCGTGTGGCTGCCATGCAGAAAAGAGAAGTTCGGAAAAACCGTGCCGTGCACGGGTGACATCATACCCGCCCGCACCGGCCCGAGCCTTTGCTCCGCCTCGGCCAGGGTCTCTCGAAGGTAAGCGTTCACCGCCGGTGAAGGCGCCCCGACGGCCGCGTCTCCACCCTTTATCCAGCGCGTCCCTAGGCCGTGACCGCCCGGAAGGCTCACCTGAAAGCCGGGTGACGCCGCTGTGTACTGGCCGCCGCTTTGACTGCCTCCAAAGCCCGATTTTACCGCCGATGCGTGCGTGGATCCGGTGTGGTACATGTCGCCGACGAAGTTCTCGGCGGCAAATTTCCAGTTGGCATGAATAATCCATCGATGCGCTCCGCCGATAAGCTCGGTGCCCCCCTCGCGGCGGTCGAGGAAAAGGTCGAGATACCAGGCCATATCGCCGAGGTATTCGAGCAGCGAAGGCGCCCCACTGTCGAGATTGCCGAAGACGAGCCCTTTGTATTGATCGACGAGCGGGATCGGGACGAGGCCCAAACTCTCTTTGTCGAGCTCACCGTAGTAATACTCCTTGAAGAACGGGACGCCGATGAGATTCCCCTCGTTGCTGTACGTCCAGCCGTGATAGGAGCAGGTAAAAGCGTCCGCATTGCCCTGCCCCAGGCGGCAGACGCGGTTCCCCCGGTGGCGGCAGACATTTAAGAAAGCGCGGATCTTCTGGTCCTGACCGCGGCAGACGAGCACCGGGTCCTCCCCTATGTAGGTGGTGAGGAAATCTCCGGCTCTGGGAAGCTGGCTCACATGTCCCAGGTAGAGCCAGCAGCAGGCGAAGATCCGCTCCAACTCCATCCGGTAGATCGCGGGATCGGAGAAAATTTTTCGGTCGATGAGGCCTCTCTCTAAATCGACGAGGGATTTGCTGTCGTGCGCCATTGAACCCATGCCTTTCCGCCGTTAGCCTCCAAAGCCGTAGCCGATGAACCAAGACGGCGGTCGCTCAGAGTTTCTCCCCGCGCAGGAATTTCAGTACCACCTCGTCGTGCTCCTCCGGCTGTTCCCATTGCGGCCAGTGGGCGGCGTCGGCGATAATAAAGGCTTCCATACGGTGCGCCGCAGCTAAAAAAATATCGAAACATTTCTCGCACCCACCACAGCTTGGTCGAGAAGGATCGTTCGCCGGGCCAGACGCCACTCCGCGTTGACTTTTCTCAGAAGATCTTGCCGCTTGCCGGAGAAGATTTCCGCGGTAGGCGAGCTCCCTCTGTTTCGATAGACAAGAAAGTAGCTGGAGACCTCGATTTCCTCGGGGTTTTCCGTGGCTTGAGCGCGGATATTCGAGACCAGGTGGCGCGTGCGCGAGGGAGGATTTTCCGCCCACGCAGAGCCCGTCGCCAAGCGGTCTATGCACAGGCGCATGGAAGAGAGGTCGTCGGAAAATATCTCCGTTTCGTCGGAGTAGTCTTTTTGCTTTCTCCCGATACGCGTGACTCGAACCGGCATGCGATAGCTTAAGTCTTCGGTCATGAGGGCCAACCAATCCCGGAACTGGCCCGTATCCAGAAGCTCGGCTTCTTGATACAAAAATTCGACGATTTCCCCATAAACCGGATGCCCCGGGCCAATGGGCTTGCTCCGACCTCTCATCGCAACCATCCTACGGTGTTGTCATAAGATCAAGCCAACGTTGATACAATGCCCTCTCGTTCGCCTCCGTCCAGGCGGTGGAATAGGCTACACCGGGTCCAGGCCAGTTCCTGACCGGCTCCATGTTAAATCCCATGCCGAAGTGAAAGTCGAGGCGCCGTGCCTTCGGACCGGAGCTTGCCTGCGTGATATCGGCCCACGTCTCCATATCGTCCTGTTCCGTCGTCCCGGCCATGCCGAAGTTTTGGATGCAGTGTCTCCTGGAGGCCTCTTTCTGCTCCGGCGTCATCTTCTTCTCCACGAGACACCATGACCAGATTTCGATTTTATTCGGGCCCTTTGGCTGCCATTGGTGCAGGGTGAAAAATGCAATGACGGGATCGTCCTTCGACCTCTTCGCCGCGGGGTGAAGAAAACTCAAGTTGGGAAACACCGTTCCATGGGCGTTTCTGAGCGGCCGCATCACCTCGAGCTGTCCCTGGGTGAGGTTGCGCTCGAACTCAGGCCAAAACTCCTTCGGCAGAGCGAAGTAAGGTTCGAAAGGCGTGTCCGGGTCGGGATGGGTCAGACCCAACCCATGACCGTTGTCGGTATGAACCTGATAGCCTTGCGAAGTGACCCGGAGACCGCCAAGCGCAACCCGATACTCGTGCGTTGTATAGACGTGGTACGCGTCGCCGACGAAATTACCCGCGCCCAGTTTCCAATTTGCCTCCACGATCCATCTCTGGGGCGGCCCGATGTCCTCGACACCGCTATCCGTGCGCCCTACCAGGAGATCGAGGTACCATTTCATCCCGCCCAGGTAATCGCTCAGGGATTGCGCTTGGTCATCCCAGGTGGCGAATATCAGCCCGCGATAACTATCGACCTGAGGGGCCTCATAAAGCCCCAACTGCGCCATACCTAAGTCTTGGGGGTAAATCTGCTTGTAGGCGGGTATTCCGATGAGCTTTCCCGTGTTGCCGTACGTCCATCCGTGATAGGGGCAGCGAAATTGATCCGCGTTGCCCATATCTTCGCGGCAGACGCTTCTCCCCCGGTGCCGGCAGGTGTTCAGCAGCACGCGCACCTCGTCGTCCTCGCCACGAACCACGATGACCGGGTCTTCACCCATGCTGCGGGTTACAAAATCGCCTCGATTAGGAATCTCCGTCTCATGAGCCAGATAAAGCCAGCACTTTGCGAAGATACGCTCCAATTCCAACTGGTAGATTTCCGGATCCGTGAAGATGAGGCGGCTCACCTGCCCTTCTTCCGGTTTGACCAGTTGGTGGAGGTTGGCCATGGCTCCCACGGGGTCCTCTCCGCCCACGGCCCCTCCCTTGGCACGCTAAGGAAGAAAGCGCGTATCGAGCGTCTTGTTGAGATCTAAAGGCGATTTGATAGCGCCGGAATCCAGAATCTCTTGCATGGTCGCCTTGAGATTTTTTATCTTCGGCGCCCCGGTCTCCAAGTAGCCCGATTTAAGATTCTTATAGGCCAACCGGGTCACCTCAACTGGTAGGCTCAGCTCCTCGGCCCAGATCGCGGCGGTTCGCTCGCCATTCTCGCCCATGAATTTCACGGCTGAAGTTTTCTTCGCGCCATCTTTCTCTCCTTTCCAGCTTCCATAACAGGTCAAAAGGCGAACTGCGTCCCTAAGGGAGTAAACGGAAGTCGGTCACCTTTTTAAGATCCAGCGGCTCTTTCATCCCGCCGGCGCCGATCGCCTCCCGCATCGATCCCTGGAGATCCTCAGTCCTCGGCGCTGCTACTACGAAGGCCGTCTTCGGCAAGCTCTGATATGCGAGCCTGGTCACCTCTACGGGCAGGTTAAGCTCCTCAGCCCACATAGCGGCGGTCCTCTGCGGGTTGTCCCAGATAAATTTTACCGCCTTGGCCCTGGCGCGCAGGACGTTTCGGATCATCTCCTGGTTCTTCTCAATCACGTCCTCCATGGCTGCTACGGACGACTGAACGTAATTTTTTATATAGTCAGAGCCATTGATGACGATCCGCGCCTCACCTTTCAAGATGAGATTGAAAACTCCAGGCGATACGTTCCACCCAGCATCTACGACGCCGTTATTCACAGCAGTCCAGTTTTCCCCCGGAGTCCCGGCGCGTACGATCTGCACATCCTTCTCTAACCCCTCGGCCTTGAGGATAGCCTCAAGGGTTGTGTGTGTTACGCTTCCTGGCGAGCTAAAGCCGACTTTCTTTCCCTTAAGATCTTTGGTGGACCTGATGGGTGATTCCGCCCTCACTACCCAGACGACTCCCACTAAGGGTGCGACGTTGGCTGAGAGAACCTTGATCCGCTCTCCTTTGCTCGCCGCAATGAAGACCGCTGAGGGAGCGGCACTACCTGCAAGGTCCGTGGCGGCGGTAGTAATGGCTCTTACCACATCTCCGCCACCCCGAAAGTAGGACGGTTCCAGATCGATTCCGACCTCCTTGAAAAAACCAGCCTTGATTCCCACAAAATAGGGGAGGTTATCCAGTACCTCTTTGCTTGTCAGCGCTATCTTGACGGTTCTGAGCTGAGCCGAGGCCGGGGGCGGTACGCTCAGGGTAAGCAGGCCCATAAGACCGATCAAAAAGATCCAGCATTTCTTCATAACTGTCCCTCCTCTCTCAAGTCCAACGCTTTCTAATACGATTTTCGGTCCGTTGCAAGAGACGATTCATTAGAGACGCGATCAGGATGATAAAGGCAATCGCCGAGAAAAGCCCTTCGGTATCGAAGAGAAAGTACCGCCACGAGACCAACTTTCCCAATCCCCCGGAAAAAGTGATGAACTCAACGGCGATCACCGCCACCAGGGCATAGGTAAAACCAAGCCTCAATCCGGTGAAGATGGTCGGCGTAGCAGCGGGGAGCATCACTTTCCGGAACATCAGCCACGGGGTGGCATTTAAGCTCCGCCCCAGCTTGACAAAAATAGGCTCCACGCCGGCGAGCCCCACGCTCACGTTGACCATGATCGGGATGGAGCCTAAAACTACGGCCATGCTCACCACCGCCGGGCTTCCCAGCCCAAACAGGGTCAAAAAGACTGGATAGAGGAGAATGGTCGGGGCCGAGTAAAAAGCCAAGAGCAGCGGCTCCAGGGCCGAGCGTAAAATGCGGAAGTGAAAAAAAACGACGCCGAAGAGCGAGCCCACGACGAGAGAGATCAACGCCGCCAGCAAAAACTCCAGGGCAGTCACCTGGAGACTCGTCCACAGCTCTCTTCCTTGCAGGTCCTCCCACATCTTCATTGCAACGGCTGAAGGAGAACTCAAAACCAAAACGCTCACGAAACGCTTGCGGACCAACCACTCCAGGACTCCCAGAAATAGAAGCAGGGCCAACGCCTGGCCGGCCCTGACTTTTGTCTGCTCGCTAACGGCCATCCGGAGTCATCCCCTTGGTTGCTTCCACTTTCAGAATGTCCCAGATCCGCCGCTCGATCTGGGTAGCGATGTCCGTGGTCAGCGTCTCAATCGTCCTGGGCCGAGGGAGAAGAATGGGGATTTCCTCCCGGATCACCGAGGGGCGGGCAGACATGACCAGGACCCGGTCCGAAAGCTGAATGGCCTCGGCAATGGAATGGGTCACAAAGAGGATGGTCTTCCGGGTTTTTTCCCAGATCCTCAGGAGTTCGAGCCCCATGAGAAAGCGGGTCTGTTCATCCAGCGCCCCAAAAGGTTCGTCCATGAGGAGGATCTCCGGGTCGAGGGCCAGGGCCCGGGCGATCGCCAACCGCTGGTTCATTCCCCCGGAGAGTTGGGAGGGGTACTTATCCTCAAAGCCGGCCAGCCCCACCAGCTGAGTAACCTGGCGCGCCCTTTCCCGCCGCGCCTTTTTCTCCATGCCCTTAAGCTCGATTCCAAACTCGACGTTTTCCAGGGCCGTCCGCCAGGGAAAAACCGACATCGACTGAAAGACCATCGCGGTCTTCGGATGAGGGCCTTTCACGGTTTGCCCTGCAATGAGAACTTCTCCACTCGTAGGCGGCTCCAGCCCCGCGACGATATCCAAGAGGGTGCTCTTGCCGCATCCGGAGGGCCCCAAGAGGCTGACAAATTCTCCCCGCCGGACCTGGAAATCCACTTTCCCGACCGCTTCCACGGAGCCGCCGGTATTGACCCCGCTATCCTCAAAGATCTTGCTGACCCTCTTGACCGAGATTAACTCTTCCAAGTTGCCCTCCACCGGCTCAGCCGATTTTCAATCGCCTTCATGCCCGCATTGATCATCATGGTCAATA
>Ga0184640_10000080_pt1 | contig 22081 bp, 25 predicted proteins | sample PLM31_200_b2_FD_133161 | JGI IMG/M metagenome (GOLD analysis project Ga0184640, IMG submission 133161) | Groundwater sediment microbial communities from an aquifer in East River, Colorado, USA - PLM3-1_200_b2 | ecosystem: Environmental > Terrestrial > Soil > Riparian zone | place: USA: East...
TAGTAATTACAGCCATATTAACTTGAGTAAATAATAAAAGAAAAATAACACCCGCTGCAACGGCTATCTGCCCAAGAGGAAGTCCGTAAGCCATTATTGCCATGATGATACCAGATATTAGTATGGCTACATAAGGTGTCTTGTTCCTTTTGTGTATCATACTCAGTTGATAAGGCATATTATAATTCCTTCCCATGGCAAAAGCTACCCTAGCCGATGAAAATGTTGTTGCATTTAAAGCAGCTAAAGTGGAAATCAAACCTCCCCCTAGAACAATGAATGCACCGTAAGGTATTAGCAACTCTGCAGCCTTCATTATTCCAAGTTCACCGCTTTTACCAATGTATTTCCATGATTGAATCCCATCTGGAAATATTGCCCCTATGGATACAAAAGCAATCAAACAATACAAGATGACTACAGCAGTTAGCGAAATGAATATCGCCCGTGGAATGTTCCTTCTTGGGTTCTTTACTTCCTCACCTGTTTGAACGATTACCTCATAGCCTTCGAATGCTATAAAGGTGAGACCCATTGCTGCAACTACTCCACTGATTCCCATTGGCATAAAATCCGAAAAATTCATCTCCCAGTTAGGATGACTATTCATTACCCACAAACCAGCTGCGATTAAAATGAAAATTAATCCGAGCTGGATTATAGTAACAACATCACCCGTCTTGCCGGTTTCAGATGTTCCTTTGATATTGATATAAGTGAAAACTGCAATAGATACTACCGCTATTAACTTATCTAACGGTATGATGTTCAAGAGCACGAGATCGTGTGAAAGATTTGTCATATCCAATAACCCTGTAAGGAATGAGGCAAAGCTTACAGCATATAATGAACCAGCAATTATGTGTGCAAGCCAAGCCATCCAACCACTGATGAAAGCATTCGGTCGAGGTAAGCCTTCTCTCACCCATAGATATCCACCGCCCGCTTCTGGCATAGCGGAACCCAGTTCGGCATATGCCATAGCAGTAAATAGGGTGATTATTGCATTAATAATAAATGCGACAATGACTGCACTGCCCGCAAGACCTATTGCTGGTCCAGTCAGAACAAAAATCGAACCTCCGATCATTGCAGCAATTCCAACCATGAGTATATCGAAGAGTCCCAGAGACCTGACTAGTTGATTGTGAGGCATGGGTCCTGTGTTTGTGCGTGGTTCTTCATCATCGTCGGACAATGGATATCGATTCGATTTCAATGATAAATTAATGTTTAGATTCTCTTATTCAGTTGGAAACAACGCCTCAATAAAATAAAGATTCATGTACGTAATTTGAGTTCTGACTTTACACTTTCTCTATTAACGTAAACTCACACTTATTACAACTACTAAATATACATATTCTTACATGACGTCCACATCATGAGATGACAGATATTACATTATTATCTTATATCAGTGATATTGATTAACAATATCCGTCGGAGTTCTGCTGCGATAACGGGTGATTTAAGTCGGTGCTGCACGTCGGCTAATGGGTTTAGACTTTCTTAAACAAAAAACCCAATACCGATATGATAACTGGAATAATAAACCAAAATCTAGTTTTATTCAAAGAATATGATCTCATGAATCCAATTGCCGCTAATGACACAGTCACTATTCCAGCAAATATTGTGTCAACCTGTGAATAGATCCTATGCGATAAAGTATAGATAGAATTTAGATCAATTAAATTTTCATACCCATGAAACGTTTTTGTACTAATCAAAAACAAAATGAGTGATACTGCAATCAACGCAAAAAGCACTGCGGTATAGAATCTCCTATCCGTTTTATCAGGTACTACGTCGTAAACCATTTTAAATCTTGTTTCGTGAACTAGAGGTGGTATTCTTATAGATATCGCTTTAACTTCCTTACTATTCGACTCCACATTTTCATGAATTCCATCACACTTTTTGATGGGGATTGTAGACATGTTTACGATTTTCACGATAAAAATAAAATCTTTTTAACGTTCAATTTTCTAACAGGAATTTATGAGTGAACGTTGATCCTGTTTGCACCTACGGAGAGCAGATAAGAAATGAAGGACAAAATAATCGCATGTCTGTTCGTAGTAGTAATGATGATGATGATGGCTGTATCTGCATATGCACAAATTGCAATCGACGAATTTCACAATAAAAATGAACTGCAGAAGATACAGGGTTATTGTTTATATACTAGTATCCTGGATATCATGGGTAGATTTGAATCCACGAATCGTAGTAACGATAGTTATAATGATGAGTCTTGGCGTAATTCTAACGATACAATCTGTGTCAGCGCAGCCGCCCACCATACCAGGGAAGGGTCTTTGTGAATTGTTTCCCGACCGAGCGATATGTAAGCCAAATTGGTGCGATAGACATCCTGAAGTGTGTTTGAAAGTAGTAGATATACCAGATAAAATATCTAAAATTCCATTTCCACCAGGCTGTCCACAATGTAACGAAAAAGTAATAGTAGACCTGAACCCATTTGATTTCATACTTCTTGGTAAATTAAATAACAGCACAATTGCAATTCAAGTGTCGCCGCAAGATGTACTGAAAATGCTAAGTAATGTTACATCTATGACAAACTCATCTATGACTGCAAAATGAAATTCTGAACTTATTCTTCCCTTTTATTTCGTTACTACAACCTGATAAAAGATCCAATCTAAAATCCTTAACTCACTGTCCACTTGATGAAATTATTTGAATAAGATAAAACTTTTAATAATAATATGTATGTTAAACGGTATAAACAATGTCTAAAAGACAATGTAGTTGTGGTTGCGATAACTTCAAACTTAGGTTAACTGAAACACATGTAATTAATGTTAACATGAGAAGATGTCGTAATTGTGGTCATTTTTTATCAGAACACATTACTCTTGAAGATGATAAAAATGATAGCCGCATCGTTGCAGAAAAGAGTGATGTGATTCCCGAAGATGTTCTTGTTGTCGGACCACCACAGCTTACTGTTAACATGGTCGAAAGTGTATGCGCGTTTTATAAATGGGCACTTGATTTGTCGTTACCAGAACACGTCAAGGAACTTATTAAGGGAATTATGATCGATGCATGGACATTAAGTAAGCCGGAATATACACAAGCATTTGAAGAAATCATGAAAAAGATCCAGGATATAGAGAAAATGGAACAAGTTGCCAGAGATAACTTGCAGGAACAATTCCAACAACAATTTGTGGAGAGTTTAAAAACTTTCAAAGCTGAACCCGTCAGTGGTGCTCTACTTCAATTGTATGAAGCTGAAAATGCTCCCATAGCACCGGAAGCTGAAAATGCTCCCATAGCACCGGAAGCTGAAAATGCTCCCATAGCACCGGGAAATCCCCCACTAACTAAAAAAATTGCAGACACATCACTTGAATTAATCAATTACCAATATCGTATGCTCCAGATGTGGAGCTCCCCTAAATTAACAATAGAACACAAAGTAGTGTGGCGACAAATACTGGGGTCGAATTGGAGCAACTTGACAGCTGGCTGGAAAAATTTTTACATTGCCGCACCTTTGACGTGGGCTCGAATACAAAGTATGTCTCTCGAAGAGAAAGCGGCGTATAATCAAAATTTTAAAGCCAATCTTCCATATGGGTACAAGGAGGAATTACGCAATATAATGGAACAAGTGTGGAAAGACGCCTTAGCATTATTCTAGCTAACACGAAACCCGGATTACTATCTGGTAAGCCAATAATCTGGAACCGCATCAAATATCGGACTCCTCACTATTCTACGTGCAATTAGAGTTTAGATAACTCCTATTCAACTTAGCCACTTTCTCGTTACCGTAAGAAAGGCTAAATAAAAGTAGTTGAACCCTCTCCATTGAAGATTTATCACCTTTTCTTTCAAAATACCTTCTAGCATAATCAAGTAATTCAAACTGTATCATACTGGAAATAAATAGACGACTTGGTTCTCCCAAGTGTTCTGGGTCATCGAATCTGATGTTTGATATTTTCATTTCTTCTGTTCTCCTTGTTCTTGTTCTTGTTCTTGTTGTTTACCCCAAACTTTTTCCTTGAGTTTGTCGAGATCTTGTCTTGAATCTATAGAAATCCTGTATAGTTCAAAGAGACTAGTATATCGAGATTTGAGATTTTCATTTTTTGCTATTTGATTTACATGTTCTATTACTGTCTCCCAATGCTGTACTATATTTTGATTTAACCTCTCCATCACACCAATTACTTTAAAGTCGATATCTGCTATCATACGTTCAATCGTTATCTTACTATTGATGTTATTCGTATCACAAAGATATATACCCAACCTATCCCTCTGAGTTTCCAGTCTTAGTAATTGTTTTTCTATAATATCATCAAAACTCATATCTGAGTTGTAGTCTCTTCCGGCCTTGTTGTATAGGATTTTCAGGTCGTTATTGATCGTGTTTCTATCTACTTTCATAAGGATGGCTATTCTTGTTGCGGGCATACCATGTTCAAAATGTAGTTTATAGACTTGATCTCTTCTCTCTCTTCTATCGGCACGTGTAAATGGAGCAAACCTGTGCTTATGATTGTGACCATGTTTGACTAGGTTTATCTTTTTGTTACCATCTATGTATGCCTTATCGATCTCCAAATCAAAGGGATTCTTACGACTACATTCGTTACTTTTTTTTATATTGTCTTTTATTCGTTTGTTATTATTCCCATTCATTTTTCCCACACCATTCCTTTAGGTTCTATATTGTAAAATTCTAAGTCGGCTAGTCCTGGATAGGATGGTTTCCCTGGATGTTTAGTAATTATATGACTTTCGTATTCCACCTTTCCATTGATCGTGCGATCACAATAGTAACAATCTGCGGGATATCTCCCAACTGATTCACCTGATTGACCTGATCCATGCTGGTACAGAGGTAAACTGTCTAAATCGCCATCAATTTTTAGATTTTCCAATCCTATGGAACCGCGAGATGGCGTGCTAGGGCATGAATCAGGTGGATCAGATGAGTCAGGAATTGGTTCAGTTTGAATTCCTTTCGTGTCGTCGTATTGCTTACCCATTCTTTCGAAAATTTTCTTGTTGAATAATATCTTGTTTCCCTTTTCTTTATGATCCAATTCTCCACCAAACTTATCAGTAATTATCCCGATTACTGCGGATCTGTAAAAATCACCATAATCTGCACTATGAAACATATTTTCATTCTTTTCGTCTCGTTGGCCTTCTATAGAATCGGTTATCTCTTGCCATAGCAGACCTACATCCATACTACCCCCGTGTTTTGAAATCACGTTTGCTACAATAGGGTATAATATGGCTTCTTTGGAAATCTGCTTTCTTTTGTTTTTAGTATGTAAAAAATACTGCAACGTTTGCTCTAATTCGTTTAATGTTTCTTTTGATGCTCCCAAAGAATAGAACAGTTGGAGATATGGCTTACACAATTCTTCATCTCTTCCATCCAGGCCTATGTTGACTTCAGTTAATGGATCTTTGAAATGTATCAATTTGAAGATAAGTAATATTTTTCTTAATTCCATTAATTCGTCTAAAAGTTTTTGTCTCACTTTGTTACCTTGTGGATTTCGAATCTCCTTGATTTTGAATTCTGGAAATCCCTTGTAAGAATTTATTTTGAATGTTCTATCTAGCACACCTCTGGCCTTATCTTCTCTTGGCGATCTTTCTGCGATCAGTATCTTAACACAAAACGGAAAATAGAAATCCATCTTATCATTATCGATATTCATTCTAGGAACTTTAGCATTCGGTTGATATCCTGTTTTGAGCATATTCATTATCTGACTGTTTTCGTCAAGTCTGTCAATTTCTTCAGCGACAATAGTAACCTGACCGTATTCTACTGAGCCAAGAACCCTATACCAAAATGCTTCAGTCGCATTTGTTATATTTACAACTCTATAACCAAGACATTCAAAGGTATCGCCAAATGCGCTTTTTCCAGTTCCGTTACCTCCAACTACGAATAAATAATGAACTGTTGATAATCGATCTTGAAAATAAGAACCTATCACATTCATACCTAGTAAATTTAATACAGATTGTTCGACATCATTGAACAGTTTTATTTTCTCTTTAATTTTTTGATATAATGAATCAATTGTTTCCTTCTTTGCCAGTGGAAGATAATAACTGTTTAAAGTTTTAGCGCTGAATTCATACAGTTCATATGGACATTCTTCCAAATGAGGAGGTCTCAGTTTTCTTGTCTTTTCTTCAATATAGGGTTCGATATATAACAAGCCTTTTTCGTCGGAATATCTTAAGTAGTAAGGCTCACCGTCCATAAAAATGGCTTCTCTCAGTTGTCCTTTTCCCTTGTTACTATACTTATGTACTATTTCCTCTTTGGGTTTAATCCCGCCATTTGTCACTACTTCTTTACCTTGCATTTGGTCTTTGACCCATTTCTTTTGCTCTTCAGTCGGTTTTTCGCCTGTCAATAAGGAACCACCTCCCGCGGACAGAAATGTGATAATCCAGTGAATAATTCATATAATTTCTTTAGATGGCATTCTTTTGTTTGTTCTATAGTTAGCATCTTAATCATCATTTCCAAAAACCTCTTCAAACAGTTTTTGACAGTGCGGACAGCTCTCAAGAAGATGTTTGTTCAACGCATGAGTGATCCTTGTAGCCTCCTTCACAACATTTTGAACTTCGCTTGAACTACTCATTTATTTTTTCTATCACTATCCTTTTTTGTTCTTGAATAATCTTGACAAAATCCCCTTGTCTTATAGATAAGCTAATGGTCATTTCTTTTGGTAAACAAATTCCCAGAGAAATGCCTCCCGCCATATCGAAGACTTTCCTAAATTCTTTAATAGACAATTCAAATATTCATAAAGCTTCGAAATATATAAAAACTAGTCATTACTACTTTACCAGTGCTTTACTAGTTGGTATCTAAGAAAATTGAAGAATCAGTCCTCGATTACATTGCAAAACTTAGAGGATTGGCTACTGTAAATGGTGTAGTAAGATACGTTGAAGGAAATTTGTCAAAACCACCCACACTTAAGCTGATTAAAAATCTCGAATCTGAGCGTAAGATCAATATACGGAGAGGACGAAAGGGTCAAAGCCATTATTTAAGCATAAATGACAAAAATCAATTCAATCAAATTAAAAAACAATTATTAACTCTCGAGAATTTTATCAAAGAAATAAATCGGTATCTACAAAAACGCAATGAAGAGAACGATAATGATATTTCGTTAAACCTAGACGAAAATGAAGAGGACGTAAGGGCAATAAAAATGGATAATCGAATTGGCTTCGTAAACGATCTATACAAAAATTATTATGATACGTTAAAAAGAATTCTTGACGATTTATTTCATGTAACAACTATGAGTGACCTACCTAAGGAGGATTCTGAAAACTTTCTTAAAAAAATTATTGAATTAAAATCACAATTGAAGTATCTTCCATGGAGTAAAGTTAATGAAAAGAAGCTACTTGCGATACACATAAGCAATATTAATAAGCTGATCAGAAAATACGAAAGATCTGGACTTGAAGACTATATTGAAGAAAAGCAGATAAAAAATGAATTTGTTAAACCTCTGATACAGAAAATAAACGCATTCATTGTCCAATTCTTGGATTAATTTCCTTATCTTTATCCTAATTTCATTTTCTTTTTTATACTGGCAATCTCCGCAGCTAAAGCGTCGTAATCTGTCTTTTCTACTTCTAGCTTTGCAACCTTTATTCTAAGTCTGTTTTCTTCATTTATTGTTAGCATATCGACAGCCTTCATATATTCATTAAGCATCTCTTCCTCAGTTGGTCTATAGTAACAAGAGGCTAAGCCTATCTTGTGACCTAGTAACATTTCCCTAATTTCTGGATTTACCTTAGAATTAACTAATTGATTCGTGAAAAATTTCCTGAAGGCATGAGTCAATGCAAGCTGTTTTCTTTCCCTTTTTGGCTTGCCGTGTTTTACATGCCTAAGCCCTGCTCTAATCGCTGTTGTGTCGATTAGACCCCTGAGAGTCGGAAGACAAATGGGTTCATTAGAATCTATAACTGGTCGCAAATCACGGATATCAAACTGTTTTCTTATGAGATAACTTTCCGAGTATAAGTTTTCTCCGTTTCTTTTCCTATATTCCAAGTAGGTATCAATAGCTTTACCGCACTCGGGAGTGCAAAAAGTAAAATATTCGTCGCTGCTGTTTTCGTAAATAGTTATTTTGTAAATGCCGTCTGTCATTTTTTTTAAGTGCCTAATTTGTAAAAACGGGATAGAACCAACTCTTATTCCAGATGATGACATTAGCAACACAATTGCTTTAATACGAATGTCAGCGAGATTTAGAAGAATGGAGATCTCATTATGTGTGTAAGCTCGGTCTTTGACTACTCTTTTTCTCTCTCCTTTGTATTTTCTAATCCTTTTTTTGTTTACCACGATATCAGACATTTCACAAAAATGATATATTGCAGACAATAGAACATGTATCGTACTGTGAGACAGCTTACTCTCTTTTAGGCTAACGACATAGTCAATGATTGCTTTTTGCATATCGATTTTTAGCAGTTCATCAATTGTGTTTAACTTACAGAATTTCATAAATCGCATCAGCGCCGAAATGTAAACTTGTTTTGTTTGATCGGAGCTAATCGAATTTGTGAATTCAAAGTATGCTCGGCTGTCCGAAGAGAGTGAAATTGTCAAGTGATGTTCTGTAGAATTCTTATTATTTATAATGACCTATACCATCATAAATTAATGTTTTTAATTCTCTGCGACTTTGGTCTGCTATCTGAAATATCATATATTTGTCATAAAAGCTAGCACCACCATTTGATAGATCGTGGCAAAAATACAGTTTTTGAGGACGTGTCTAAACTCTCTATACCTGAATTTTGCTATCTAAATATATATAAAAAATAAGATGATATTATCATAATGCATCAAGTTGCACTCATTACGGGTTGCTCCAGTGGCATAGGTTACGAAACTGCATTAATGCTTGCTAGAAAAGGATTTCATACCTTTGCAACTATGCGCAATACAAAGAAATCCGAACCGCTTGAAAAAATAATTGAAAAGGAAAAACTTCCTCTAAATATCCTAGAACTTGATGTAAATGATGATGCGTCTATAGAAAATACAATACATCATATTAAAAGTGAAGCAAAACGAATTGATGTACTGATTAACAATGCGGGTTATGGGCTGGTAGGTTTTTTTGAAGACCTAACTTTGGATGAAATAAAAAAGCAATTCGAAACGAATTTTTTTGGAGTTCTCAATATTACGAAAAAGACAGTTCCCATCATGCGAGTACAGAAAAGCGGCACAATTATCAATATAAGCTCGGGAGCCGGACAAGTAGGTTTCCCTGGTATTTCTGCTTATGTAAGTACAAAGTTTGCAATCGAAGGTTTTAGTGAATCCTTAATGTATGAACTTTTTCCATTTGGAATAAAGGTGATTATAATTGAGCCTGGAGTAATTAAAACAAATTTTTTTCGTAATTGCGTTGTATCCGAACGATCTAGGAAAATGAGTTCTCCATATTTTCAGTCCTTAGATAAAATTCAGAAAAATATAGAATTGATGCAAGAACATGCTACGCCTCCTATTGATGTTGCAAAAGTGATATTAGAAGTTTTGAGCAATAAGGAACCTAAACAAAGGTATATTGTTGGTAATGATGTCGCAATGGTATTAGAAGCAAAAAGAAATCTATCCGATATGGAATTTAAAAAGATGATGATACAAAATATTATTTGAATCGGGAAAAACAATGTTGCTATAAAGAGAAACACCTTATATATCGGAGAACTTGGAAGAATCGCACATCATTCATAGTATAATTTGTAAATCAATTTCAAACTTCTCATTCAAGCACTATTAGATATATTTCATATTTTTATACTATTGTTAATAATATAGTGGAAGGGCGTATAGAATGTGTCTAATTCGATTGAGTTGATTGTACGGAGAATCAAAAATGGATCTGTAATAGATCATATTGAATCTGGTAAGGCATTTTTAGTTCTAAGAGCTTTGAATATCACAGGAAGAGAAGGGAATGTTATAACTGTTGCTTTGAATGTTCCAAGCAACAAATATGAAAAAAAGGATATTATTAAAGTTGAAAATAGATATTTGGAAACTGATGAAACAAATAAGCTGTCGTTAATAGCGCCACATGCTACTATAAACATAATCAAGGATTACAAATTAGCAGAAAAAAGAAAGATCCAATTGCCAGATTATATTACTGGAATTTTTAAGTGTCCTAATTTAAGATGTGTGACTATTGGTGAGAATATAAAATCTGTAATTGAAGTTATTGATAAAGAGAAAATTATATTGAAATGCAAGTATTGCGGAAGAATTCTGAGTATTGATGAATTGATTTTCTAAAGTAGGTTTTTGTTATTCCATAATTATTATAGAAGGTATGAAAAATGGTTACGTTTTATTAGTGCCATTCTGATTTTCCGCAACTAACACAATAGTCATCCTTACTTGTCCTTGATATTGCAAAATGAAATCCGATAAGCGGTGAAAAAACCAAAATTGTGATCAGAGCAAGATAATATTCTGAATTATAGAGTAGATATAATGCGATTCCAATACAAGTCATTATCTCTAGCCAGGTGCAAGTACATAATTGAAGACCAATATCTTTTATATTCATTTGATAAATAATCATAGGAGTAATAGTAATTTGAGTATAACTGAAATTCGAGTTTATTGACATTTAATTAGCTATCCATTCAGTACCTTAATAGACTCAGATGGAAGGTGAATATAATGGATAGTGTGAAAGAATGAAAATAAGTATTATTTTATTACTTTTGATGTCAACATATTTTAAGAACATGGACTATGGCAATGATTAAAAAATTGCCAATGTCAATCTAATAAAAGCAGTATCAAAGGGTTTGCAAAATGCATATAACTTAGGCAAATTTGATCTATGAAGGTGTTTAGGTTATTTAATAGGTTATTTTTTGCTAAAGCTAATGTGATTGTAAGTGTAAAAGATTGTTATAATTGGGAGTAAAACAATTTTGTTGCGTTGAGCGATCATTAATTGTGTTACTAAGTGGATCTTGTGAATGATTTTTATATAATAGAAAAATAATATGGTTCAAGTTGAATCCAAATTCTGAAAATAGCAATATGAAAATTTCTGCGCTGAAAATTTTTCTAAATGGTACATTACTGGCTCTTATTATATCAGTCCCAGCAATTATCAGTGCTGTATTATTTCATTATGTTATTAAAACAAATATGATTATAACGATATCTGCTGGAATCATAACTCTTTTTGTCGCTATGGGTTTTGGATATAAAATCTCAAAAAGATTGTCAATGTAAAACTAAAAAGCAATGGATTTAGAAATGTCTGAGTAAATCGCAAATAAGGTCAATAGCGAAATTGGTGTTTGACATGCCAACTGGTTTGCTGTTGATTATAAACTAATAAATGCTTGTAAATCCTTGTATCATAATCATATCTAATCTGCAATTAATTCGACAGTCACAGTAGTTCGATATTTAACAACAGCTAGCGTTTAATTTATCAATATCTAGATTGAATAATTATACTTTAATTGTTTTGATAGATACTTTTCAACAATGCTTTTTATGATTTTTTTGTTTATTCAATTATTATAAAATTCATAATGTAACTATTATCCAATTAAATTCTACAGGTTATGAGAATATTTTTCATAATTTTTAAGATGTCAATACATATATCTGGTCTCAAAAAACAATTTTTTTGTCAATTGTCAAGAACAAGTGTAAAATTTGAGTTTCCTTGTCAGAAATCAGAAAATGTTACGCCAGATCTTATGATTAAGCTGATAAGTGCAAGTGTAATTCTTGCATTGCTTTTTACTGTTCCTGCTTTGGGAATATTTTTAGGAATTTATTGGTACACAGATAACATACTGATGGGTGCAATTATTGGATTTGCAATTCATTTTATTACCCTTGGATTTTCCTATACAATATCCCAATCTATCTCATCTTTCTTGGATAGCTAATCTGCATAAATATTAAATTAAATATAGCATAAGGTGTATAACAAAACCCAAGAACAAATGCATCGAATTTGTAAGTTATATGCTGAGTATGTTAACAAGTATATGAATTTTAGAAATCTAGAACATTCACAGTATAACTTAACAGAAATTCCAAGTTATTATATAAATCCAATTGGGAAATCGGATAATTATATAAATACTATTAATTATTATCCCATATAAGAGAGTGATTTGGGGATGAGTAGGATAAGTATTATTGGTTCTGGTGTTGTAGGGAGTGCAACTGGACAAGGCTTTCACAAATTAGGTCACAAAGTTATTTTTTACGACGTTTCAAAAGAAAAACTTAAAGCTTTAAAGAATGATGGATATAATGTAGCAAATAATTTAAGTGAAGCACTTTCGCAAACTGACATCTCGTTTGTTTGCGTGAATACTCCAACCCATAATTCTGAACAAGATCTATCTCAGATATTTTCCGTACTACAACAGATAACCGAGTATCTCAATACAGCTGAAAAACAACATTTGTTGGTCTTCCGCAGCACGATGTTACCTGGAACAATGCGTAATTTAATTGTCAATTATCTTGAAAAAAATTGTACAACAAGGAGAGGGATTGACTATGATGTTGTATACAATCCAGAATTCCTAAGGCAAAATTCATCATTGGATGATTTCTTCAAACCAGATAGGGTAATAATAGGTGAAGATCATGCTCAGTTATCCAAAATTTTAGTAGAGATATACGAACCATTGACAAAAAATATAATCGTTACATCATTTGAGGCTGCAGAACTAATTAAATATGCATCAAATTCCTTTTTGTCATTAAAGATTTCATTTTTTAACGAAATAGGATTGATATGCCAACATCTTGGAATAGATCACAAGGTCGTAAGCTTGGGGGTATCTTTGGATAAAAGAATCGGCAAGTATGGCACCGAATTTGGCAGACCATTTGATGGAATGTGTTTACCTAAAGATACTCAAGCGTTAGCGTCATTCATAAAACAAAACAGAATTGAACCTGACTTATTGGAGATAGCGTTAAATATAAACAAGAAAATAGAAGATTTAACCAGTGAAAGTCAATTAGTTTCAGATTCAACAGAAACTCATTCTTAAGAAACTCCCACCTTCAATAATTCATTTGGGGAGAACGATTGCATGACAACATATGATATTTTTGACAGGAACATAAACCACGAAACTAGAAGTAAAAGATGAGAATTAAATTCAATAAAGCATAAGTTGTATAAGAAAATTTACGAAGGAATTCATCAAAATGGTGATTTATTTGGCGGTTAGAATTTCATTATACAGTATTAGTAGTCAAAAAGTTTTGGATCGATAGGGAAAAATCGTTTATTAAAGTTGTCTTCCTTTAATAGAACGTCATCAATTAAATTAATATTTATGCCATTCTTCTTAGCATGAGTTTGAATTAATTTCGATCGTTTGAGATCAAGCAGCTGCAACCTAGCGTTGCCTTTTTTTATGGGCTTCTTCAGTGTGGAGTCATATTTATCCATTTGACTCCATACCATTGAAATATTGATATTTCGAAAAAAGTTGTAAGCCAGTTCATTGAACCATGATGGATGCCTTACCTCTACTGCATATCTGAAGGTATCATTGAGCTATTATGGCTAGTATCAATTGATAAATTATAGATCTCTATTATGTTAATATCTTGTCTTGTTGTCTCTTTTCATTCAAATTAGATGTTATCATCAATGATTATCTTAACCTGTTTACCCTTCAGAGGTTTAGCATCTTTATGAAATTCCTTTGGAATCCAAATAATCAAATTTTTCCCTTGAGTGCTAATCCTACCGACAAATTTTAATTGTGCCACAAATCTTGATCAAGCCACTTGGCTTTAAATAGTCCGCTATAGTAAACTATATATCAATAGCATACTATAGTATACTATATTGCAACGACAACTTCTATTAAACGACTTAGAATTGGAATTGTATCCTAAAATGTTGTTAAGTCAACTTAAGATAATTGTAGAATATGTGTGCGAGTAGGATCCTGTAAGTATGATTATTGACAATTTAATCCCTACAGTCACATCAGTAGGTGGCGGTTTTCTTATTGGCATCATACTTGGCTATTTCATAAAGAAAATAATCAAGATACTAATGTTTGTTACCGGTGGAATAATTGCATTATTACTATATCTTCAACATCAACAATTAATTACAGTCAACATAGAAAAATTGGAAGCAGTTTCTTCTTATATCCTTACTTCAGTAGCGTCGTCATTCGATAAGATGACGCAACTAGACACTACCACGTCTTTAGGAATTCCACTTACCGCTTCCATGACAGCCGGTTTTACAGTTGGATTTATCAAATCTTGATATCTAAATTACTATCAATACTCTTAGTAAGTAATAGTAACAAAAAGAGAAGGGCTTTTACTTCAAGTGTTAAACATCAAGTGGTACACAATCAAAATGGAAAATGTGCTAATTGTAAGCGTACTGTTAATAAACAGATAATGGAGTTTCATCATAAAAATAAAGATAAATCAAACAATAAACTTTCAAATTGTGAAATGTTGTGTTGTAATTGTCATTCTAAGATCACTAGGTAAAAAATCATTGGTCGAATTATTGTCATGTATGCAGTTAACTGTCTTTAAACTAACTTATCGCTAGTGATATTATTCAGTTAGTTAAAGAAATTCCTTCTTGAAATTCTCTATTTTTTTTATTAAATCGTCAGCCAACATATAATGATCAGGATTTAGGAAACGATTATCTTTACTTAATAAGAATGTCTTTAGGCCATGTTCATCATTATCTAGGGTCTTTGTCCAGTCGGAGTACAAATGTTCATGATCCACATTTACCACTGATTCTATAATTCTTGCATGAAGTACTTGTTTATCTTTTTCAGAGTGGATATTGTTATTCGTCCTAACTAACAAAAATTGAAGCATGGTCTTAATAGGCGGTTTATAAATATACATATGCTCCCTAAGAAAATCAGCAATACCCGGATATGGAGGTGGTGCGACTTGTGCATTATCTATAAATGAACTCGTAATACTTATGTGTGCATGCACTTCGTCTATAATATTCTCAATTTCTGATAATTCCTTATTAATACGGTTGAATTCATTCTCATCATTGATGTATAAATGATGGATTTGACTGTTATTTTTATCTGGTTTCTTAATTACTAGTTCATTTTTAATAAGATCTTTAATGATCCCATGAGTAGTTACCAATGCTGATTTTCCTTCTTTTACTCATTTTCCCCTTCTATCAAGGACATGCCGCTAAATATGCAGATTCAAGTGGAGCAAACACACAGGCAGCCAGTGATCTTATTGCAAGGTGCGACACCGGGAATTTCTCATCTACCGCATGTGATATCGCCGAAAAGATGATCTCTCTTCCACCAAGTAACATTGCCACTTATGGATTGGCCAATCAGGATTCCAAAGTGATCGAGCAGACCATCCAACTTTTAGATAATTGGACCTTAACTAAAGTGTTCCAAAGTATTACTACAGAAGAACTTGCCCAAATAAGGCAAAAATTGACTAATCAGACTTTTGACAATATTGTTCCTGAAAGTTTGCGTAACCAGTTACTAAATAGACTCTCTGTCACCCAGTAAGTACGACATTCTTCGATTTTTTATGAATAATTGAAGTCATTTATCTTATTATCCTACCTAACTGATATTTAATTCTAGCTATCACGTAGATTTATAAGAGAACGTATACGATTTTTTAATTTATTATACAGAGTCTAGTCTAGAAATTTTTATTTGTTACTATAAATGAGACTTGAAAAGTAATTACGTTTGAATCTAAGTCCTCGGCCGTCGGTACCCACGCCGCTATCGGTTCAAAATTAGGATTCTGATTATATCAATAAACTGAAGCTTTAAAGTTTTTCTTCTTTTAAGGAATTTGAATCATAACTTGTTTTTATAGAAGGTAACAGATTCGAGCTCTTCGGGATTAGTTCCCTTCATGTAGTAGGGTTCTACTATCTCTTATTTAGCTTTTTGTTATCTGATAACTAAAGTTATTCAAGGCTAGTCGTTTCTGCATTATGACGACAATCAGAACTTTGCCTTGTCTGGTGCAGGTAGTTCAAGTATCATCATGGCATAGTGACGAAAATCATCAACCAATCCTCACATTTTATCCTCATCACCTGTAGCCACTTCCCTAATCCAGCTACTTTGACCAATAGTGTCACTATCATGTTACGTGAACTCATGATCTGCGAAAACAACATATTAGTTATAACACTTGTGTCTTCTAAATCCTAATGATATGAATATTCTTCAATCTATTGGACTATGAAACTTCGTTACCTATTTACAGATGTCGTTGGATATAACTCTAGTTACAAAATGCATGCTCCCTCCTCAGCTTCCGTAAATAATTTTTAGTTCTTTAGTAAAAGGTATTCTTAATACCGTTATAGTAATTGTCATGATCTCTTTTTAATCTTACTAACTTTTTTTCTGACTGTGGTCGGAGTGCTTTTTAACCGAGCTATGGTTTTGTTTATTTTCCCTAATTGCTCATCTATAGCCGCGACTTGATCAACCAATTGTTTTATGACCATATTCTGTTTCTTACTACTTACGGATATTTTATCAATTTGTGTTAAGGTTTTTTGAATTTGCTCTAAGGTATTGGTTGTCTTATCAGTCGCTAACTTGCTGACCTTAAAGTGTTTTGTAAACTGATCAAATAGCTTTCTGTAGCTGTCTTCCATCTGTGGTTCCAGTCTCATCTCTTCTTCTTTTGTCAAATCGGCCTTCTGTTCTTGCTGTCCCTCAACTGTCACGCCACGTTCTTCTGGTGTTGTTGTCGTAGGTTCATCTGATTTTCTTGGTTCTTGTTCTTCTGAACTTTCAGGTTCTTCTGAATCACTAAGGCCTTCATAAATTGTTTCTTTATTTGATTCTTCATTAGGTGTGGCCATGTTATTTATTACGTTTTCTACGTTAATAAATGCATAGTGCTCCTTCTAGCTTCCTATCTTAAAATTACAGATTTTTCTAGTTGTATTTTTTAGCATCTTATAATTAATGAACTCCGGCAACAAGCAGGAGATAATTTTTATAATTAACTTTCATAGTGACGTGCTGGCCTCGGTCTTTATTTGGAAAAGCTGTTTAAGTGTTATCCCCAAAGTAAATTTTTTAATTTTGTTTTATTTATTTGGCAAATATTTAATGCTAGAAAGTTAGCAAAGAAATTCAATGAAATCGTTAAAACAACATATAAAAAACCTTGGTAATCCGTGACTTTAGATTAACAAAACCCTTGTTACACATAGTTGAGAAGGAAATCTATTGAAATGAAGAAAAAAATGGCTATATTATTTTGGCGATACTCATATCGTTTCTGATCTTCGTGGTTGTGACTGCTACACCCAGCGTTCTGAGACAGTTACAGAATCTAGTTACAGTATATGGTATTCTATCAGAAGATGGTATCTGCACTAATGAGAACGTGACTAAAACTTTTGACGACATTTTAAATAGAGACCACTTTCTGGAAGAATTTTTTAAGAATTTATTAGAAGATAAAACACTTGCAGAACAAACCTGTCAGAATATGATAAACAAGGGGGTTGTTAAATAAGGAAAGGAAAAATAAAAAAACCTTAGGTTATTTTGATTTCTGGTGGATCGAAATTGGTTGACTGGTTTCAGGCACTCATAACTGGATCGATATCGGGATTGTTCACTTTCGCAGCATTATTCGGAGCTAATTGTCTCCTAGATTGGAAGCGATATCGAGAGAAAAGACCGATTCTTAAAATCAATTCTAGTGATAATCCGTCGGTTCTAGAGAAACCTATCGAATTGCCATTGTATGATATCACAAAACCAGATTTGCCAAGCCACCTGAGAAAAATAAGCAGATTTGCGTTACAATACAAAGTGAATAGAATCAAGGTGAGCAATAACGGTAATACTGCAACAAGGGATTGTAAGGGTATGATAATTCAAGATGGAGTAGAAATGAATGTTTGTTGGAATATACCTGGAGAAAGATACAAATTAACAATTAATGCAAAATCCTACGAATTCTTAGACCTTTGTGGATTTCTTTTAGATAAGCCATCTGATATGGTGGGGGAACTAAAAGATAACGTATCTAATTTAAATGAACAATACACAATGACCGACCACCAAACAAGGATACTCGAATCAGTGCCGAGCATTAAACATGATTTTTTAACTGAATATCCCAAAGACAGCGATAATCCAAAATTAATAGCAAAATATTTTCCACATATTATTGCACCTACCGAAATTAACTGGCAGTCTCCCCCAAATCTAAATTGGATTTTGAAACCCGGCCTGGCTATTGTGAGAATAACTGCAATGAATGCGTCGCCAATAGAATATAATATCACAATACTGGACAAGCCTAAAAATGGAAAAATTATTAGATTGATTTCAGAGAAAAAATAGTATTGTTACAAATAGAGTAGCTTTATCCGTTTCATCCAGTGAATGAAATGAAATGTTTAATTTTGTCAAAAATTAATGGAGAATTAAACATTGTATAAAATTCTAGGAGTCTTAGGAATTGTTATCCTTGTGTTGCTAATAATGCCAGCAACAAGTGGCAGCACCAACACGACTTCAGTAACAGGAATATTGGTAGATTGGGATCAGGCTCTTGTAACAGGATCGATCACTGGATTATTTACATTCTTGGCACTGTTTGGTGCCAATAGTCTTCTGGATGTGTATACTGGTTCCTTGCCCGTCTAAATAATTTAGTTTTATTTTATCTTGCCACTATGTTATGTATGTGTCCTGTATGTATTGTCACTCTATGCTCACATTCTGTTCCTTCAGGTGGATTTAACTCATTGGCAGAGACACAAGCAAAAAACAAATCTCCTTTTTGGATTGCCCCAATTTCAGGATCCTTGTCAAAAAGTAATGGAACTATCATTGTATTGTCGTCAGATTCTTTGAGCAACTTTTCTGCATCTATTGTCTTGGATTTGAACTCCCCTTTAATCATGGTAACCACTTTGAGATCCTTTACGTCTTTTCTATCCGAAAGTGGTATAGAGACTCTAATAGTTGGATTCTTTATTGTCGCGTTTTCCCCATCATTGACAGTTTGGAACGACCCAGTGAACAAGGCACTCGCACGCATCGAACCTAGGCTTGCTATGTTTTTTCCATTTGGTTGCTCAATATTACCCTCGAGGCAAGAATAAGATTTCATTTTATTTGTTTCGGCATTAAGGTCGTAGGCACATGCAAAATATTCATCACGAGATCCCACAGTGACAATATCATTTTTCTGATCAAATTGAAATGAAACAGTAGCGGTTTCTGATTCTAGGTCTTCAGCTACTACATTTTTAGTTTTGTTATCACCGTTAGCAAAGGCTACAACCTTCAGTTTATTGGGGTTATCTAATTTTTTCAAATTTATTTTAGCCTCAATTGTGAACTTTCCTCCCGCAATTACTTGATTGGGAGTTACAATGACTAAAAAAGAGAAAAGCACAAGGGCTACAGAAACGAACAGTAAAACAGATAACTCTTTGTTATTGATGTGCAAATTATACATTACTTTTGCTTGATCACAATCCCAATATTTAACGGTAGTTGTTTGCCTTTTATTGCCTATCTCAGATATGTATTTCCTACCTCAGTGTCTCACTTTCTATTTTTCTTAATTGCTTCTCATGTTCTTAATTTATTAACTATTAAGGATCTAGCTTAAAGAAAGAATAAAGGTCGAAACTAGATATCTTATAACTAGGCATTTTCACTTCAACATAAATTTCTTATATTTTGGCAGTATGAAAAAATCGAGTTACAAGATTCTGACTAATCCTTCTTTCAAAGATGGGCATATTGGATATTCGAATAAATTTTGTTTTAGTTGAAGTCCCTTTTATTTTCTTTTCCTAGCAAGAAATTCTGTACATGCTTCAATAATAACAGCTGTTACCGTACTATCGTTGTCTAACGCGTACTGTTTTAATTGCTTAAGTAAGCTCTTTGGTAAAAGCCAAGTTGTCTTAACCTTTATTGATTCATTTATTGGTTTACGTTGCGACATTATGAACATCTTGTAGACAGCCATATATACAGTAATACAGAAAGATTTATTGCTACCATATTGCTGTATATACGGTATGTCAAGTAGTCACGGGTGTGTTGTTGATGTATTTGGCCAAATATCGGAACCCATATGTAATTATAAAAATTGTTATCATAAATTTTCAGAACATGAATTAGAAAGTCACCTTTGTCAATGTCATCACCCTACAAATAAAACTCCAGGTATGTCTTCCAACAAGTGATGTAAACACGAATTTTGAAAATTTAATTCCTACAGCCACATCAATAGGCGGCGGTTTCTTTATTGGAGTCATACTGGGCTATTTCATAAAGAAAATGATCAAGATACTAATGTTTGTTACCGGTGGAATAATCGCATTATTGTTATATCTTCAATATCAACAAATAATTTCAGTCAACATGGCTAGGCTTGAAGGCTTATCTGCATTTATTCTTACATCGATGGCCTCCCCTTTTGACAAGATGAGTCAAATTGGCGATGTAACATCTTTAGGAATTCCATTAACTGCTTCCATGACAGCCGGGTTTACCGTTGGCTTTATGAAATCTTGATTGCTGAACTATTATCAATATTATTACCAAGGAATAGTAGGAAAAAGAGGCGACCTTTTACTACCATTGTTAAACGTGAAGTGATTCAAAAACAAAATTACAAATGTGGAGTATGCAAGAAGTACCTTATAGTGCGGGATTTTGACCACATTGATGGAAATAGGTCAAATAATGATAAGTCTAATTGTCAAGTTTTGTGTCCAAATTGTCATGCCAGGAAAACACATAGATTGATAAATCAAAAGAAGACTAGAAAATGGTTTAAACCACTAATCCCATTCATAATTATCACTTTTTTGTTCATGTTTATGATCAATATTATGTATGATTAATAAATGAAATAAGTTTTTTCGATTGTCATCCATCTTTTAGACATACAATACATATTTATCACATTTTTTTATTAAAATATTGTTAAAAAAATTAATTTAGGTACATTTCATTAATTGTTAAATAGTTTCACAAATTATTATGTGTCGTACAATTATTTTTTATTTTTAAAATGTACTTGAGAAATGTACTCGACTCTGAGCGTGGATGTGAGTATGTATGTGAATTTCAACTACCCTTTTTTTCAAAATGTACTTCAAAATGTACGTGATAAGACAAAAATGTACTTCAAATCGGTGAAAATGTACTTCAGAACTGTAAAAATGTACTTCAAATTTGAAAAAGGGTAGTTCGGAGTAAGAAAATGTACTTCAGAACTGTAAAAATGTACTTCAACTTCAAGAAATGTACTTCATGTGATTATCAAAGCAATAAAATGTACTTCATCTGATTATCAAAGCAATAAAATGTACCTCAAATTTTAAAATGGGTAGTTGAATGTAATAAAATGTACCTCAATTCTCCAATAATGCCCAGCTGTTATGGATTATTTGGTTTCGCAATATTGCAGCAAACAAAAGAATTGCATATTAAAATATGGAAATGTGGCACAATTCTTCATACCTCATTTTATATTATCTTTATCATGTTTTGACATGAGTGTTGAAAGTTTTGGATGTAGAAGAGGATTTTTAGTCTTAAGAGTATCAAACTTCATTGGTAATCTTTGCTTTCTTATTGCAGTGTAAAGTGAATACTTGATCCTGTAGTCAAAGTTATCATTTAATTTTCTTGATGCGTTACATTTGGTTAACCAATCTTTTAAGATCAAAAATGATTCTAAACAAGTCATAATGTTTTATTTTATTTTATCTTCTGTTTTATCTTCTGTTGCAATGCCTCAACTTTTGCTGCAAGCACTTCAAATTGTGTTTTTTCAACCTCCAATGTTTCTACCTTTCTTTTTAATCTGTTTTCTTCGTTGATTGTCAGCAAGTCAATTGCTTTGTAATATTCTTGTAACATCTCTTCCTCA
>Ga0184640_10000082_pt1 | contig 21956 bp, 21 predicted proteins | sample PLM31_200_b2_FD_133161 | JGI IMG/M metagenome (GOLD analysis project Ga0184640, IMG submission 133161) | Groundwater sediment microbial communities from an aquifer in East River, Colorado, USA - PLM3-1_200_b2 | ecosystem: Environmental > Terrestrial > Soil > Riparian zone | place: USA: East...
GGCAAGTTGTCGACGCAAAAAAACCCGTTATCCTCGAGGGCGCGAATGGCAAAACTTTTCCCCGACCCGGAGAGGCCAGTGATGATGATGATGTCCAAGCCATCGGCCATGGGCGGTCAAAACTTTTCGTCCTCTTCAGCGATAATATTGAATAGCTCCTGGCTGCTCTGCCCTTCGATGAGCCGGCGCCGAAACGCTTCGTCCTTGAGCAAGCGCGATATCCGCGCCAACGCTTTTAGGTGATCCGCGGCCGCGCTTTCAGGGGCGATCAGCACAAAAAACAAATAAGTCAGCCCGCCATCCAGGGACGCGAAATCAACTCCCTCGGGACTGCGCGCGAAAACTCCCAAGACCCGTTCCACTTCGGCGAGCTTGCCGTGCGGAATCGCCACGCCTTCACCGATCGCGGTGGTGCTGATCTTCTCGCGCTCCAAAAGCACGTTTAGAACTTTTTGCTTGTCCAACTGGCGATGGTAGGATACGAGCCATCCAGCCATTTCCTCGAGCACTGCGTTCTTTTCGCGGGCAGCGAGCGCCGGGATAATTGTCTGGACGTTGAGGAAATCGGTGATTTTCACGCGTGCGACCTTCTTCGACTCAGCTTGGTTTTTTCTTTTTGCTTCTTGATCTGACGCTGAACCTTGTCCATCGCCAAATCGACGGCGGTGTACATATCTTGGTTTTGATCTTTTCCGTGAATCATTGCGCCGTGGGTATGGAGCTCGACTTCCGCGACCTGGCAGTCTTTCGAATCGACGGCGAGAATCACACGGGCATCCAACGGATGGGCAAAATATTTGACGATGCGGTGAATTTTTTGCTCTACGTAGTGTTTCAAGGCATCGGTGGGCTCGGTATGGCGAAATGTCACCGAAACTTTGATATCGCTCATCGATTCACCTCGATGTCTGGAGTCATTTGCGCAGGAATGGTTGCCGGCGTTTCGACGAAGCAAGTATTCCCATCGCCTCGCGATACTTCGCGACCGTGCGCCGGGCGATATCGATGGAGTCGGTGGATAACATCGAGACGATATGTTGATCGCTGTGCGGCCGGCGCGGATCCTCGGCGGCGACGATGCCGCGGATCTTTTCTTTCACGCTCTCGCTCGCCACGTCCTCTCCGTTGCCGCCTTTAATGCCGCTTTGGAAAAAGAACTTGAGCTCGAACAATCCTTGCGGCGTATGAACGTACTTGTTGGCCGTCGCGCGACTGACCGTCGACTCGTGCATGTGAATGTCTTCGGCGACGTCGCGCAAGACCATGGGCTTGAGCTGGCTAACGCCGTGCTCGAGGAACTCCTGCTGGAATTTGAAAATGCTTTGGGTGACTCGGAAGAGCGTCTGTTGGCGTTGCTGGATACTTTTGATCAGCCAGGTCGCGGCGCGGACTTTTTCTTGCAAATATTGGCGCGCTTGCTCTTCTGCAACGCCTTCCTGCCCCGCCATGCGCCGGTACAGCGAGCTCACCCGCAGTCGCGGCACGCCGTCATCGTTCAAGTAAATTAAATACTCATCGCCGACTTTCTCGACGAATACGTCGGGCAGCACCGTGCGCACCTCGTCCTGCTCGAAGCCGCGTGAAGGCTTGGGCTCGAGCGAGGCGATCAAATGCGCCGCATCGGCGATCTCGTCGATGGTGACAGCCAAATCTTTGGCTAGTTTTTCATAGCGTTTGGATTCGAGGAAACTTAGATAACCGGCGACGATCCGCGCCGCCAGGCTATCTTGCAGCTGCAGGTTCTCGAGCTGGATCAACAAACATTCGCGCAAATCCCGCGCCGCAATCCCGACCGGGTCGAAAAAATGGATGCGCTTGAGGACGGCTTCAGCTTCTTCAGGCGTGCTGCCCGTCGCGTTGCAAAGCTCCTCAACGGTCACTGCCATGTAGCCGTTCTCATCGAGGTTTTGAATCACGTAAAGACCGATGGACGACTCTTGCTCGGTGATCTTGGAAAGTCGAAGTTGCCAGATCAGATGATCTTCCAAGGTCGTTTTCTTGGTCAGACTGTTTTCCCACGAGGGCGGTGAGTCACCGTCATCCGAGGTCGCTTCCGCGGTGAGAGAGCCGTGAATGGAATTGGAGTGGGTATCGAGATATTCCTGCCAGTCCAAAGTGCCGATCTTGTCGACGGCGGAGAGCTCACGGTTTATCGTAAGCTCCGCTGTTTCACCCGGTGCGCTCGTTTGGACTTCCGTTCTTGGTTGCTCGGCGGTTTCACCTTCTTCGGTTGCCCCTTCTTCCAAGGCGGGATTTTCCTGCAACTCCTTGGTCACCATTTCTTCCAGCTCGAGGCGTGAAAGCTGCAGCAGCTTGATCGCCTGCTGCAGCTGCGGCGTCATCACCAGTTGTTGCGCGAGCTTTTGAACCTGTCGAATTTCAAGAGCCATACTTAAAACTTAAAGCCCTCTCCCAAATAAAATTTGCGCGCTTTAGCGCTCGCGGCGATGGTTTCCGGCGTGCCTTCTTCGAGAATCGTGCCTTCATTGACGATATAGGCCCGGTCGCAGATGCCTAAGGTTTCCCGCACATTGTGATCGGTGATCAGGATGCCGATGCCGCTGTTGATGAGCCGACGGACGATTTTTTGGATCTCCGCGACGGCGATCGGGTCGATTCCGGTAAAAGGCTCGTCCAACAGGAGGAAGTACGGCGACAGGACCAACGCCCGCGCTATTTCCACCCTGCGCCGCTCTCCGCCGGAGAGCGTAAAGGCTTTGTGCGTTGCCAGATGACCGATACCGAGCATCTTCATGAGCGCGTCTGCCCGTTCTTGCTGTTCGGCGGCGCCTAAGTCGAGAGTTTGCAAAATCGCACGCAAATTATCTTCCACCGTGAGCCTGCGAAAAACCGACGACTCCTGCGGCAAATAACTGATTCCGGCTCGCGCCCTAAGATAGATCGGCGCGTCGGTCAAATCCTCGTCATTGAGAATGACACGTCCGCCGTCCGGCTGTACCAAACCGACCATCATATGAAACGTCGTCGTCTTGCCCGCGCCGTTGGGACCGAGCAAACCGACGATTTCCCCGCCATTCACTGCCAAACTGACACCGTCAACAACCCGCCGCCCGCCATAGGCTTTTGCCACCGACTCCGCCTTGAGGAGGCTCATCTTTACTTGGCGTCCCCTTGCTCAGGGGCTTTCAACTCTTCCGGAAATATCGTCGCCTGCACTCGAATCTTGCCGTCGCCTTCGGCGATCGCCTTGTCCTGCTCGATGAAATAAACGACTTTGACGCCGCTTACTTGGCTGTTGCCTTGGCGCATGACCGGGCTGCCGGTAAGTGTGACGGTCTTGGCCTTGTCATCGAAGACCGCTTTTTCTCCCGTCGCCATGCGGTTCCCTTGAGTGGCATTAACCTTGCCCTCGGCGACGATCTGTTTCATTTGTTTCATTTCGGGATCGTAGTAAGCGGTAAGTGTCTCGCTACGCATCGTCATGTCGGTTTGCACGGTGACCACGCGCCCCTTGTAAGTAATTGTGTTTTGCTTTTGATCGACTTCCATCCAGTCCGCGGTGATATAGATCGGGTCTTTCTTGTTGAACTCGAAGCCCGCCGAGCTTTTCTTATTTTCCTCCTTCGCCGGCGCCGCAGCGCTCGCTGCCATCATCAAACTCGATAAAAGAAGGAAAACTACAATGATGGAATGAAGGATCATGTGAATCATATTATCCCCCAATCCGCTCGTTTGGACTAGACTTAGTTTTTTTCTTGGCCAGCTTGTCGGGCTCAAGTTTGGTTTTTACCTGGCGCAGCAGTCGAATCTTTTTGTCCTCCAGCTCAACTTCCATCCTTGACCCTTCCAAGTTTATCCCTTCTCCCACCACCGTGGTATGGTTCGGCAAAATGATCTGATCTTTGGCCGGCAGGTAATTGGCTTGTTCCGACTTGAGGACGTAGCCTTGAAAAGTAACTTGGATGGCGCCCCGAAGCTCCATCCTCTCCAGTTCCTTTTCGTTCAGGTAGATATGCGCCTCGTCGCCTGTGGTCTCGGCAACCTCGCCCTTCTTGTCGTAAAAATAGAATCTGGGTTTCTTGATCACCGCTTCCTTTTGCTCCTTGAAGTAACTCGCCTCCTCGCCAAAGAGCTCCCATACTTTTCGTCCGTCTTCGATCTTGGCGCGGTGAAAATCCTTTATGCGCAGCGAAGATTCCGGCAGGTAGTCTAAGACCTTAACCGAGTTTTTTTTGATATCCTTTTGCGCCCGTTGAACGATCTCCGTCACTTTATAAGCCACCCCCCCTAATGAAAGGAAAATGGCCACGAGCAGAATCGATCGTCTGAATTTGCGCATGATAGTCAACCAGATTTAACCGCAAAAATACCATTCTTCGGGAGTGGTGTAAAGGTTCGGCACGAAAATTGCTTTGTGCTTCGAAAATTTTTGGGACTAGTCTAGAAGTGCTGCGATCGATCCGTAAGGCTAGGCCATTTACCTTGGGCTTTTAGCAACAACTCTGCCACCTCTCGCACCGCTCCGTTGCCGCCAGCCGCGTCGGTAATGAAATCGACGGCAGAGGCCATTTCCGGACAGCCATCGGCGACCAAGACGGCGAGCCCAGCCTGACGTAGGATCGCCAGGTCGATGATGTCATCGCCCACGTAAGCGATTTGCTCGTCTGCCAGACCGCGCCGGCGTTTGATGTCGTTGTAGGTTTGAAGCTTGTCTTTCACGCCTTGATGGACGAGGCGCACACCCAACTCCTTCGCCCGGCGGCTTACGGCGCGCGAAGAACGTGCGGTGATAAAGCCGACTTCGATGCCTGCGCGCATGAGTAATGAAATCCCTTGTCCATCACGAACGTGAAAGTGTTTTGACTCCACGCCACGATCATCGATGATAATCCGACCGTCGGTAAGCACTCCATCGACGTCGAGGAGAAGCAGCCTTATTTTTTTGGCCCTATTGCGAAATGCGGCGGGAATACGTTTCACGGTCGAGACTAAAGACCGGCTTTGAGAATATCGTGAATGTGAATCACACCGATGGGCTTCTGGCTGTCATTTTCGAGCACAAACAGCGAGGTTATTGGCCGCTGCGTATTTTCTTCCATTTTTGCAAGCGCTTCCGAGGCGAGAGCATCATCACCGATGGTTCGTGGTTCAGGTGTCATCACTTCATCCGCCCGCTTGTTGAGAATCCTTTCACCATGGGTTTGCAGACCACGACGCAAGTCACCGTCGGTAACGATCCCGATCAAATGGCCCCGTTCATTGATCACGCCAACCACTCCCAAACGCTTGGAAGTAATCTCGAAAAGGGCTTCCTTCATGAGCGTGTCATGATTAACGATAGGCAGATCTCCACCTCGATGCATTAGCTCTTCAACTCGTAACAACAGCCGTCGACCCAAAATGCCTCCCGGATGCCTGAGCGCAAAATCTTCCTCCTTGAAACCTTTCTCCTCGAGAACAACCACTGCGAGCGCATCGCCCATCGCCAAAGCCGCCGTGGTACTCGCCGTCGGAGCCAGCCCCAGCGGACAGGCTTCTTCGGCGACTTTAACGTCTAGAACCACGTCGCCCGCCTTAGCAAGCGTCGACTCAAGATTGCCTGTCATCACCACGAGCTTCAGTCCGTGATGTCTGATATGAGGCAGCAGCTTTAAGATTTCGTCGGTCTCACCGCTGTTGGAGATGGCGAGGATAACGTCGCCTTGCTTGACCATGCCGAGATCGCCGTGCAGCGCGTCGCCCGCATGGAGAAAAAAAGACGGGGTTCCCGTACTGGCAAGCGTCGCGGCGATCTTACGGCAAATCAAGCCGGATTTGCCCATACCGGTCACGACGACCTTGCCATGGCAGCTTTCGAGCAATTTGACGGCGCGAACGAAACTCTCGTCGAGACGGGCGGCGATTGAAAGTATGCCGTTAGACTCGATTCGCAGCACGTCAGCCGCGCGCTTGAGGATGCTTTCCGCTTTCACCGTCGCTCGCCTTCTTTCACCAACGCGTCGAGCTGTTTGACGGTCTTGAGCAGGCCCTCAAAGTCTTTTAGGTCGAGGGAATTCGGACCATCGCTCTTGGCGTGGTCGGGATCTTCGTGAACCTCCATGAAAAGCGCATCGATCCCCGCCGCCACTCCTGCGCGGGCTAGCGCCGCAATATACTTGCGCTCGCCGCCGGACGCATTGCCCAGACCGCCGGGTAATTGCAGACTATGGGTTGCGTCGAATATCACCGGATAGCCCAGCTCGCGCATGACGACCAGCGAACGCATGTCCGAAACTAAGTTATTGTAACCGAACGAAACGCCGCGTTCAGTCAGAAGAATCTGGTCGTTACCGGTGGCGCGAATTTTCTCGACGATATTGCCCATGTCCCAGGGCGCGAGAAATTGGCCCTTCTTTACATTGACGACTTTGCCGGAATTGGCCACGGCGAGGACAAAATCGGTTTGCCGGCATAGAAAGGCGGGAATTTGCAAGATATCGACAATTTCTTGAGCCGGCTTGACTTGATCGATCTCGTGGACATCCGTAAGCACCGGCACGCCGATCTTTTTTTTCACCTCGGCGAGAATTTCCAACCCTTTTTCCAGTCCCGGGCCACGAAACGAATGCAGCGAAGATCGGTTGGCTTTGTCATAAGAGGATTTGAAGATGTAAGGAACACCGATCCGATCGGCCTTCTCTTTCAGCGCCGCGGCATGGCGCAGCGCCGAGTCCCTGCTTTCGATGACGCAGGGGCCGGCAATCACGGCGAGCGGCAAACCGCCGCCGATCTCGATCGTGCCGACTTTTACCGATTTGGTCAGCATGGAACGGTAGAAGAATGATGCATTAAGAGCGCACGACTTTCATACGCGGCGCTTCGCGAACCACTTTGCGGTTCTCAAGAGCCGCTTCGATAAAACCTCTAAAAAGCGGATGGCAATCCATCGGCCGGGATTTGAACTCGGGATGAAACTGGCAACCGAGAAACCATGGATGGCCTTTGAGCTCGATGATTTCGACCAAGTTGCCGTCGGGGGAAAGTCCGCTCAAGTCCATTCCTTTGGCGCCGAACTCGGCGCGATAGCTGTTATTGAACTCGTAGCGATGACGGTGCCGCTCGGAGATATTTTCTCTGCCGTAGAGTTTAGCCGCCAAGGTTTCGTTCTGCAAAACGCACGGATATGCGCCCAGGCGCATGGTGCCGCCTTTAGTGTCGATCGCTTTTTGTTCCGCCATCAAGTGAATAACCGGATGTGGCGTTTGCAAATCGAACTCACTTGAGTTGGCGCCCTCCAAGCCGCAGACGTTACGGGCAAACTCGACGACCGCCATCTGCATGCCAAGGCAGATGCCGAAGAACGGTACTTGATTTTCACGCGCGTAGCGAATCGCCGCGATCTTACCTTCGCTGCCACGATCGCCGAATCCACCCGGAATCAGGATGCCGTCGGCTTGTTTTAAGATTGCCTCCGCGCCCTCTTGCTCGATCTTTTCTGCCTCGATGCAATCCAGCTCCACCCGCGCTTCGTTGGCGATGCCGCCGTGCACTAACGCCTCCAACAAACTTTTGTACGACTCTTTGAGGCTCATGTACTTGCCGACGACCGCGATGCGAATCGACTCCCTCGGGTTCTTGAGAACTTCGATAGTTTTGTCCCACCTCTCAAGGTGGGGCGCACCCGTCCAGATATTGAGCTTCTCGACGACCCGCTCGTCGAGACCTTCTTCATGGAAAACCAGCGGCACTTCGTAAATCCACTCGACGTCTTTAGCAGTAATCACTGCATTCTCGGCGACGTTACAGAAATGCGCGATTTTGGTTTTGATTTTCTTGTCGAGAAATCGGTCCGTACGGCACAGAAGAATATCCGGCTGAATTCCCAAGCCCGTCAGTTCTTTCACGCTGTGTTGTGTCGGCTTGGTCTTGAGCTCGCCGCCGCCCGTGATGTACGGCACCAGGGTCAGATGTATGTAAAGAACGTTCTCCCGGCCCCAGTCCCACGCGATCTGTCGCACAGCTTCAAGAAACGGCAATCCTTCGATATCACCAACCGTCCCACCGACCTCGCCGATCGCAATGTCGTACCCTTCTGCCGCCGAAAGAATCCGTCGTTTGATCTCATCGGTAATGTGCGGGATCACCTGCACCGTGCCGCCGAGATAGTCGCCGCGCCGCTCTTTGGCGATTACGGTCTCGTAGATCTGCCCCGTGGTGCAATTATTCTTCCGGCCCATCGGCGTCGAGACATAGCGTTCATAGTGACCGAGATCCAAGTCCGTCTCCGCGCCGTCGTCGGTGACAAAGACTTCACCGTGTTGATAGGGACTCATGGTCCCCGGGTCAACGTTTATGTAAGGGTCCATTTTCAGCATCGTCACTTTTAAGCCGCGGCTTTCCAGCAGGGCGCCGATGGACGCCGCCGCCAGCCCTTTGCCCAAAGACGACACAACTCCGCCGGTTACGAAAATAAATTTGGTCTTCACTATCGCCATGGCGTCCTCTCAGTTCAATCGAGATTTCAAATAACGCTCCGCCTTTTTTAGATCCGCGAGAGTATCGACTTCAATCGATCTCTCGTCGACTTCCGCCACGTATATTCTGTAACCGTTTTGCAAAGCCCGCAGCTGCTCCAAACTTTCAATCCGCTCCAACTCGGTCGGCTCTAGACGGGCAAACTTCAAGAGAAAATCGCGCCGATACACGTACAGTCCGAGATGGCGATAGCCGAACAAATGTCGCTTGGCCCGCGCTGTTTTTTTGCCCCTCGGATCGATCACGCCATTCCTTACGAACGGGATCGGCGCGCGGGAAAAATACAGCGCGAAGCCGGCGCGATCGGTGAGGACTTTGACAACGTTGGGGTTGCGCCATTCACTTTCGTCGTAGATCGGCGTGCACACCGTTGCCATCGGAATGGTTCGATCCCGCCGCATCGGACGAACCGCTCGTGCGATCGTATCGGCGTGAATGAACGGTAAATCACCCTGCACGTTTACGAGCCAATCCGCTCGGATCTTGCGCGCGACTTCGGCCAAGCGATCCGTGCCGCTCCTGTGGCGTTTCGCGGTCATCATGACCTCGCCGCCGAAGCTCTTGACGGCTTTTTCGATGCGCCGGTCATCGGTTGCGACCAGGACTCGATCCAGCTCGCGCGCCTTCGAAGCGCTTTCGTAAACATGTTGAATCATCGGTTTGCCGCCGATGTTGGCTAACGGCTTTCCTGGAAGACGGGTCGAACCATAGCGCGCCGGGATAATCGCCACAACGCTCATCGGTTGGCTGGATCAGGATCGCAATAACTGCGAGAAGCGGAGTCCAAGTGGCGTGCTCGTCTCAAAAATAAAAAACCGTAATGGCTTTCCGGGAAAAGCACATCACGGAATTTCAATATACGCGGAGGCTAAAAGGGTGTCAATGAGAATCCAATTTTGCTGGCAAATTGAGCCGCCGATTTTTGTAGCCGCGCTAAACCCATGAAATGCTTGCGGCAAGCGCGCCGAGAACTCGACAGAATACCGCAGCGCAAATTCTTATGCTTCGCGCCGGCGAAGCATGTCGCCCTACCGGGCGTATCGTGGTTGACGGTTGGGAGCCGGCAGTTGAGGGAATCCTACGAAGTCCGAAATGACCGGTCCTCCGGCGCATTTTCCTGAACTTCCTCCGATGCCATGGCGGTGCAATCGCGCCCCGATTCCTTCGCTCGGTAGAGGGCCTGATCCGCCGCATGCAAAAGGGCTTCGTTCGTCCGCCCGTGGATCGGGTAGTACGCGATGCCGATCGATACTGTCACACCATGGATGGTTTGACCGTCCTGACGCACCGTCATTCGACGGATATCGTGGCGCAACTGCTCCATCCTTTGGTGCGCGATGTCGACTGTGATCTCGGGTAAGATGATGACAAACTCCTCACCGCCGTAGCGGCACACGATATCGCTGCCGCGAAACTTAGCCTTTAAGAGATTACTCCAGTCGCGCAGCACGGCATCGCCGGCGGCGTGCCCAAAGCTATCGTTAAGATTTTTGAAATGGTCGAGGTCCAGCATCGCCACCACCACGGTTTTTCCTGATCGTCCGGCCCGGCTCAATTCACGATCGAGCGAATCCACCATATAGCGACGATTGAACAGCCCCGTCTGTGGGTCGCGAATGCTTTGGTTTCTGAGCGTTTCCCTTAAGCGCAAATTCGCCAATATGAGCGACAACTGTTCCGCCGCGGTTTTCGCCGAACTGGCGATGATGCTTCGAGCATGCTTATTCTCACCGCCATATCGGATATGCAACACCCCCATGGTCTCGCCATGGGCTACCATGGGCACGCATAGATAGGCTTCCACGGACGAAATGGCTCCTTCGACGTGCTTACAAATCAAATCCGACGCTTCGCGCTCCATGCCATGAGGCTTGTTGCGACGCAGCGCCCAACAATCTTCAGGATCGAAGGTTTTCTCGGATTCGAGAATCGGATTACCCCAATGGCCCAAGCACTCAAGAAGATTGCGCGACGCGGTCATCATAAAAAGAGCCCCGCTTGTACCTTGCAGGAGTTGAGGTATGCGCAGCGTGATCACCTCGTAGGCTTCCTCCACGCTGCGGCACGACTCCAGCAGCTCGACCATTTCGCTGACCAGTCTCATCTCCTGGTTGCGCCGTTCCAACTCTAAAACCGTGCCCTGCAGCTCATCATGCGCTTGCTGGAGCTCCCTTTCGATCAACTTGCGCTGCGCGTTTTCCGCCTCGAGTTCTTGCGTACGTTCAGCCACCCGCTGTTCCAGATTGGCATTCAAAGCGCGAATTTCCTCGGTCCGTTCCGCCACCCGCCGCTCAAGGGTCACGTTAAGAGCGCGTATTTCTCCTTCGACTCGCCTGCCCTCGGAGATATCGACGACCGAGGCGAGCACCTGGATGCCGCGCGCCGAGTGGATTGGATTTAAGCCGATTTCCACCGGAAATTCACTGCCGTCTTTTCTCGAAGCGAAAAGTTCCCGGTTGCTGCCCATCATGCGCGCCTGTGGATCACTGAAAAAGCCTTCCCGAAGCTGGGGGTGGGAGCCACGATAGCGGTGCGGTATCAACTTCTCGACGGACTGCCCCAGTAGCTCCTCGCGAAGGTAGCCAAACAGCTGCTCCACTTGCGTATTCACTAATGTGATGATGCCGCTCCTGTCGACCATGAGCATGCCGTTCGGAGCCGACTCGACGACCAAGCGTAACTGCTGTTCCGCTATTTTCTGTTCGCTATTGTCTACGTACATGGCCCGGGTTCCGATAATCACATTGTCGTCATTGGCGATCGGGTCGCCTCGCAGCAACACCGGTATGATCCGCCCGTCACTGCCGATCAGCCCGCGCTCACCCGAGACGATTTTGCCTTTCATCGCGCCGCGATAACCATTCTCGCTCAATAATCTCAGCCGCGACTCGGGAGAATGAAACTCGGCGAGCGAACGGCCGATCACGTCCTTGCGCTCATACTTTAGGGTCTTTAAGAACAAGTCATTGACGTCACAAATAATCGGCGTGCCGTTTTCATCGCGCGTGATGACATACATCGCCGGGGCCGCGTTGAACAGATCACGGTAGTGCTCCTCAGCGTGCTGCATTTCTGCCAAGGCCCGGTCTCTCATTCGCAAGTAAATGATCAGCGCGGCCGTGATCAATGCGCCGATCGCCATAATTCCGAGTACGTCCCAAACGCTTTCGAGCCCGGGCTGAACTGATGCGGAGCGGACAAAAAACAGCAACTGGCGGCCGCCAAACTCGACCTCCGTAGCATGATTCGGCCCGGCTTGAAGCTGCGCCAGTTTCTGCGCGCTGACGGTGGATTGAGATTCATTCGGCGGCGTCGACCAAGACGCCGACGAGGCGAGGAATAAGGGCTCATCTTCATCCGTTATGTCGAACAGGAAAATTTCCCGCTGGCGCGCGGCGCTCAGCGCAAGTGCGCTGCGAATCCATTCGGTGAGCGGGACTTCCATCCGAACGAAGCCCAACAAATGCTCACTTCGCTCTATCAAAGGCGGGTCGCCTGCTCGATTCAAGTATACCGGGTTGTATAGATGGACCTGAGTGGTGTGGTCTTTCTTCGGCGGCCATGGACTCGATAGCGTGGCGGTTAACCGACCGCTGTCGCGGGCTGAATTGAGCACGGCCAAGACACCGGGAACCGAAGCGAGATCAAGACCGATGTCGGTCTGAACTTGCGTATGAGGCTCGGCCAGAAAGAGCGGATAATATTCCGAGCGAACTCCCAGCGCCAAACGTTCGCCGAGGGCATTCCACTCAAAGATCGAAAAATCGGCGATCCCTCCGATGCGCGCTCTTTCCTCGAATTTCTTGCGCTCATCCAGCCTGACGCGGGGTACCCATTGAAACATCCGCGGCGATTTGTCGTTTGCCGCGAGTCGGACAACGAACTTGCGGAAGTCATCGCGCCCGACGCGTTCGGAGGCGACCAGGAAACCCTCGATGGCCTTTAATCGTTCTGTAGTCCGATCAATGCTCCTTTCGAATTGACGCCCAAGCTCTTGGGCGTCCTGGCGCAGCCGATCCGTCGCGGCTACAGTCTTATTCTGCCAAACAATATAGGAAACGATTAGAGACAAACCCAACCAGACCGTCGTGATCGGAAACACGATCGGCTCAAAGGCGTTGCGTTTACGCCAAGCCAGCACCATGACGACCAGCAAAGGCGTTAGCGTTAGAATTCCCGCGTAGCTGCTCAACCACCAGAATATGCCGATCGACACAATATCTTTAGCTGAAGCGAACGCGGCGAGATTCAAGCTCAAGATGCCGAGAGCCGGCGCGATGACCGAGGTGACGGCGGTAATCGCGATAAAGCGGAGAATATCGCGGGCGGTGCTCGTCGAATACTGCTGAGCCGGCAGCTCACCGCGAGTGACACAGAAGTGAGGTATAAATCTTCGCAGCAGCAGCGTCGCGGCAAGCATTTGGCAAGTCACGCCCGTCGCCAGCGCGGTCGTGGCCGTTACGGCGGACGGGCCTGGCAGCGAATCGCCGGCCACGATAAACGCCCCGAGCCACACGGCGAAGCTGGCGCGGTAACCCAAGATCATTCCTGCGGCCAAAGCGATCGCGGCAGGAGGACAGATCGGAGAAGTGGCGCCCCGCAGAACCGAAAAATCGCAGCCTAACTGCGCGCTCAAGACATAAAGACCGGCGACCACCAGCCATTCCAGCGCGATTGTCACCGCCGGCTTGTCGATAAAACTTTTCATGCAAATGGAAAAATCGGCCGTCTGAGCCAACTTTTTACGCAACTGTCCGTCGTTGTCGGATTTTTGACAGTTTTAGCTTAAATATAAGCGAAGCGGTAAAAATTTGACACCCAACAAGCTTAACACCGAGCCTTGTGCGTAACGGCGACTTGTTGAATCAGCGGCTGGCCCCCGCTGCGGGAGATTTGCGCGCCAACCATACGAATGACTAGCAGTCAAATTAACCGACGTATCTACGAGTTGTCAATAAATTTGGACGCGAGACGCGAGAGAAATAGCAATCAAGGAACGAAGAGCGAAGCCAGAACCGCTAAGATGGCGCCCATTGAAGGACAAGCTTGGCTATGGAAAATAACCGTTGCGGCAATAAGAATCGTTGATGGAGTCTTGATTCCGTTACCTCATCGACGTTTGCAAGCGGAACGCTGACTCCAACGAGATCAATTCGCCATTGGTCCGGCGGCATCGGTGGTTAAAACATTTTGAAAAGCGCGCGGCGAGCTGCGCTTGATGACTCAGCGATCCTCTTCTGTGCCCCGAATTGGGCGCTGAGGTTGGAGCGTCGCGGATGGTGTAGCAACCCGGCGCCCTTGACTGATTACCGCCATTGCGTGTTAGGAAGGATTTTGGAGCGTTACCCGACACTCAACATCGGCGCAGCTCGAAACGTCGATTAGGATTTTATTGGAGAGTCCTCATGGCCAAACTAACGCCGCTCAGTGCTGGATTTGCCACCATCGGCCAAGGTGCGGGACCGATGATGGTGACGTGGCAAGCCGGCCTGTTCGAGAAATACGGGTTGGAAGTTCCACGCCCGCGCATGCTGGGCGGTGCAAAAGGCGTCGTTCGCAGTCTGATGTCCGGCGAAATTCAATTGGGCAATATGGCGGCGCCGGCGCCGCTGCGAGCGAATCTTAAGGGCGAGGCGGATCTGGTCTTCTTGACCGGCGGTATCAACCAGCAATTTATCATCGGCCGGCCCGGTATCCAAAGCCGCGAAGAATTGGCGGAAAAAAAAATCGGCTTCGTCGGCGACGGCGGGCTCAGTGACGCCCTGGTAGAATTCATCATCGAAAAGCTTAACGGAACGGGGATCAAAGACCTGCGCAAGGAGACCATTAAGCCCGGCGGCGAAGCGGAGTTGGAAGCGCTGTTGAGCGGCAAATGCGATGCCGTCGTCGGCACGCCGCCCGAATGCATCGAAGCGCATAGGAAGGGCTGCCAGTATCTGGTCGATTTTTCCGAATACGGATTGAACTACGCCCTGGGCGGCATCGCCGCGCGGCGCGATTACGTCGAACGGAATCCGCAGATCACCGGAAATTTTATTAAAGCCTATGTCGAAGGTATGCACCGTTATCGCACCGACCGAGAGTTCACGATCGGCGTCCAGGCCGAGTATAGCGGTATCGCTGATCGTAGCGTGGCGGAAGAAACCTACGACCTTACCCAACCGGGAATGCCGCGCGTACCCTATCCGGTCGTAACGGCGCTGCAGACTCTTCTAAACTTCATGGCCAACGAACTTCCCGAGGCAAGAAATGCCGACGCGAGCAAATTTGTTAACGACCGCTTTATCCGCGAGCTCGAGGAGAACGGATTCATCGCGTCGCTGTCGAATCGAAGTGAGTGAGGAAAACATGCCGGCTGCTGCCAAGATTATGATTCGAGTCTCGCTGGCTGCGCTGTCTGTGGTCTTCGGACCGTTGTCCATCAGCGCAGCAACCACCAGCGATTCCCTCATCGACGCTGCCAAACGCGAAAGCGAAGTGGTCTATTACGCGTCGATGAACTTGAGCGAGGCCAACGCCGTGATCGGCGAATTCGAAAAGCGCTATCCGTTCATCAAGGTCAAGCTCCAGCGCACCGGCAGTGAAAAGCTGCTGACCCGCGTGCTAACCGAGGCCCGGGCCAAGAAAACCTTTGCGGATGTCATCCAGACCGTCGAATTCAGCATGCATATTTTCAATCGCAGCGGCATATTGGCGCGCTATACGCCGTCGGCCAATGCGCTCTATCCGAAGGACTTTAAAGAAGAGGGATTTTGGACGACGGTCTACTATAACGCCTACGTCACCGGCTATAACACCCGACTGGTTGCGGCCCGTGCGCTGCCGAGAACTTATGACGATCTGCTTGATCCGAAATGGAAAGGCAAGCTGTTGATGGAGGGGACCAAAGCGGAGTGGTTTGCCGGCATGCTGCAGATTCTCGGCCAGGAGCGCGGCCTCAAATTCATGCGTGATCTCGCCAAGCAGCAGCCGAGCCTGCGCGAGGGCCATGAGCTTCTGGCACAACTCGTCGTCGCCGGTGAAGGGGTTTTTGACGTCAATATTCCCGCAGCTTCCGTGGAACGAATGAAAGAGCGCGGCGCGCCCATAGACTGGACGGCATTAGGCCCGGCGCCGGCGACCATGGTTGGTGCCGGCGTCGCCGCTCAAGCACCGCACCCAAATGCCGCGAGAATTTTTCTCGACTTTCTCTTGTCACGCGAAGGGCAGAAGCTCATGCAGACTCCCGGCCGGATGATCGCCCGCGGCGATCTCGCCAACGAGCAAGCGGCGATGCTCAAAGAGCTCAAAATCGTCCCGGTCAGTCCGTCGCTGGCGGATAAATTGGACGAGTACGCTAAACAGCTGCGGGCAATCTTTGGTGGATGACAATGAAACTTTAGTATACGTCCTATTAGCCTTATATGTCCCATTCTTAAAAGACCCAAGGAGGCAAACCATGCGTTTCATGTTTCTAAACCATTCGTATAAACGCCATTCGGCGGAGCTCGAAGTCCACATCCAGAAGCTGCTCAAAAGCTACGCTTCGCCGGATACGACCTTTGAGCTAGCCTACCCGGAAGATCTTGGCGGCGGCGAAGTGTTGAGCCTACTCGAGGAGCGCAAAGCGCTTTCGGGATTGCATCACATCCTCGAAACGCCGGCTTTGGTAAAAAAGGCCATCGAAGCGGAGCGCCGCGGCTTCGACGCAGTCATTCAGAGCAATACCTTCGACCCCGGCGTCGAGGCGAGCCGCCTCGCCGTGCGCATTCCGGTGATTGGCCTGTTGCGCGCGTCGCTTCACTTCACCGCGAGCATTTGCGACCGCTTCGGCTTGATCGTGCCACTTGAAACCCACATGCCGCACACGATGAGAATGGTGCAAACCTACGGCATGACACCGTTCGTCTGCGGCATCCGCACCGTCGGGCTCTACGACACCGGCGATCTTTCCGGTTACCATGACATCGTCGTCGAGCGCACCCTGGCGATCGGCAAAGAATTGGTCCAGCAGGGCGCTGAAGCGATCATTCCCTTGGGTGGAAAAATCTATCCCTACGTCGTCACGCCCGAAGAACTGGAACCGCATCTCGGCGTGCCTGTGATAAATACCAAAGCCGTCGGAGTGAGCTACGCCGAGCTCATGGCGCGCAATAAAATCACGCACAGCATCAAAGCGTATCCATGCCCGAGCGGGCTCGATCCCGAAGCGGTTTCACAGCGCTCGAAGTGACTTGCGAACGGGCCGCGGTGATTGAAAATCGCGGCAAAACCGGAAATTGTAGGGCGTATTTCAATACGCCTTTGCTGACAGGTAATTCCAAAACAAAATTCCCGAGAGGTTTCAGCCATGATCATCGATGGTGACGGTCATTTTTTTGAAACAGAAGAGATCTTTGACAAATACATGGAGCCGTCGCTGCGCAATTACCGCCCGAGATTATTGCGCGACGATCAGGGACACAATTTTTGGGTCGTCGACGGGCAGACTCCCTACAAGCGGCCTTCGCTCAAAGGCGCCGGCGCGCCGGGAACAGCGGCTCCTCCAGGACAAGCGCTTCAATCCGCCCGGCGCGCCACGCCGGGCAGTCAGACGTTGACAAATCTTAAAGAGCGGTTGGACGATCTCGACAAAGAAGCCATCGATGTACAGTTCATCTACCCGAGCTTTCTCTTGCACGTAAACGCCTGGCCGGACGGCCTGCTGGCGATGGGAGTTTGCCGCGCGTACAACACCTGGCTTGCCGAAGCTTGTAATCAGGCGCCGGACCGTCTCAAAGCGGTCGGCGTCGTTTCCTTACAGGACGCCGAAGGCGCGGCTGAAGAACTTTCGCGCCTGCGCGACATGGATGTGATGGCGGTCATGATTAACGGCACGGCGGGTGCGAAACGACTCGATCACCCGGATCACGATGTCTTTTTCGCCGCTGCGGATCGATTGAAAATGCCTGTGGCCGTTCACTTCAGCCTGCAATTTCCGCTCGTCGATAGACTCTTCGAACATCATTTTCCAAATCGTGTGCTGGCCGGCATCTTTCCCATCATGGCGGGCCTCACCAGTGTTCTGTGTTCCGGTCTTTTGGACCGTTACAAAAACCTCAAGTTTGCGTTTCTCGAGGGCGGTATCAGCTGGGTGCCGGCGCATCTCGAGCGCATGGATGACCATTTCGAAAATCCCCGATACGGCGCCAAAGATCTAATCAGCCATCCGCCGAGCGATTATTTGAAGTCGGGGCGGATCTATTTTGGCTGCGAAGGCAACGAGTCGTTTCTCGCCCGCGTGGTCGAAGAAGTCGGCGAGGATCTCTTTATGTTTTCCTCGGATTATCCCCATGCCGACCGAACCGAAGGAACCGCCAATTTCTTGAAAGACCGCAATGATCTTTCGTCGTCAGCGCGCAAAAAGCTGCTGGAGAACAATGCGCGGCAGTTTTACGGTCTGTAATCCATCGTCAAATTCGTTCAAGGGACCTGAGAGGCCGCGCGCCCTTGAGTTTCCTGGTCTTCCATGGTCCTTTGAATCGAATGATGGTCCAGACGTCTAAACGCTGAAAGGAGGTGAAACTGTGAAAAACGCGATCAAAGTTTTTATTGTTGCATTGACGACTTTGGCATTCAGCGGTGTCAGTTTCGCGCAAGCGAAACCGGCGACTCCGGCAACGCCAGCCACCCCCGCCGCCGCGGAAAAGAAAAGCGAAAAGGCCATGGAGAAAGCCGCGGACAAAACTGACGAGAGCAAGGGCAAGGCGAAAAAAACTAGGACCAAAAAGCCCAAGAAGTCCACTGAAAAGACAGCCGACAAAGGAAAAGAGAAAATGGAGGAGAAAAAGGCCGAAATGACGGAGAAAAAAACCAAGTAATCTGGCCTCCTCTGCATACTACAAAAGGGGTAACCGACGTTTCGGTTGCCCTTTTTTAATGTCGGCAAGATCGCCGCTCAATCGACTAACAGCCGCGATCATGTATGAAAATGCTTGCTTGATTTAGCCCACCTACTCGATTAAACTTTTTTCATAGATGGCGCCCGGTGCGAGCTTTTGGTGAACGATCAGGAGGTGTGGAGATGGATCTGCCGAAATGCCAAAAATGCAATAATGGGCTGATGATTCCGTTGTCGGACTACGGCCAAGAGGGAGCTTCAGTGATGTATAAAGCCTGGGCGTGTACCAATCCCGATTGCGGATTCTCCATCCGTATTGACAAAGGCGAGGTCAGCTACGGCAAAAGGATCGAGCCCAAGCACTAAGCAACCGCTTTCAGCTGTCGAATCAGCCTCAATAATTAATCTTTCGCTCGCCGCGTCCGGATCCCCCAACACTCCAGTACTCCAACTCTCCATTACTCCATTTTTAGCTCGGCATGCTCCGGTTGAAACTCTCAATCGCCCGGCCAAATAGTTCGCAGCCTTGCTTCAATGCATCCAGAGATTTTTGCTGCGTCGAGGCATCGGTGCCGTAGCGTCTGAGGATCTCCGGCGCGATCCATTCATGCCCTTCTTCATCGGCAAGCAACGTGTCTCGATAGATCGCCGCGGTCTGCGGATCGATCCGCTCCACCCGCTCGATAAAAGACTTCGATGTACGCGGGAAAAATTCTTCATGGCCGAATTGAACGCTGGCGATGAGCTCGCACAAAGAGCCCACAGAGGCGTGAAAATCCCATAACTCCTTCAGCTCCTTGAGCGGCTGATTCCATAGCGCATCCGGGTCGCCGTTTAGCTCGGCGATTCTTTTGCGCAAGATCGACGCGTGCTTGAGCTCGTTGACGACGTACTCGGACATCGGCTGTTGGAGATCGAGATCGGCGATCTTGCCAACCCAGGGCGCAGTGACTTCGGCGGCTTTGCGTTCCATAACCACGCCGAACTGCAGCCGGCGCAATACGACGGCGGGGCTCAAGGGCTTCTCCGCTCCATAGCTTTTTCGTTCCGCGTTCATCTTTTCCCAAGACGCTTCTCGGGTGGCGACCAATTGATCGAGAAATTCTTTTGGGCTCAGGGCGTCCATAACTCCCTCCACTTAATCGGCGCTGGCGATTGACACGTAAATTATTTTAGGTTTTAACAATACAGGAATTTCAGTCTCTGTAAAGGCTCCAGAAGCGATCCGAACTTCGATCGATTTCACGCTAGAAATCTCCGATGAAATCCACGCAAGCCAAGGCATTTGTCGATAATTTGTATCAAGATGTCCACGCCCACTGGGACGAGAAAATTAATCACGGCGCGTTTATGAGCCAATTACGCGCCGGCACTTTGCCGCTACCCTGCTTACGCCGTTTTTTCAAAGATTGGGGGCTGTTTTCCATCGAAGTCGTCGCCCTCAACGCGGTTTCCTACTATGTTCACTTGCCCTTCTTCGTCGACAATTACGATCTCTTACCGGCGTTTTCGGACAAAATCGCCGAGGAATTGATCGCGCCCAAGCCGCCGGGGCATATATTGATTCTGCTCGAGACCGCAAACGCCCTGGGCCTATCCAAGGAAGAGTTATTCGAGGAGCCCGCATCCGCGCCGGGGCGGGCGATCGGCGATTACTGCCGGCGGGTATTTCAAGACGGCTCGATCATAGAGCTGTGGAGCGCTCATGTGTACGAGGAAACCCTCGGCCACTGGGCGAAACAGTGGAGCGACGCTCTCGTGACACATTACGGCATGAGCAAACCGCAGGCGATTTACTTTACCGCCCACGCCGAAGCCGACCTGGTGCAACACGACGATCGTATGGGACACGGCCCGCTTAACCGAATGATCCTTCAGCGCATTGTTGAACAAGGCAAGACCGCAAAGAAGCTCGGCTACGATCCCAAGTACTGCGCTTTTACCATGGTCGATTTGCACGCGCTCATGGAACTGCACGCGTTGGAGAATCCTTATCCGTCCTGATCTTTCACCGCGCACAGTGCGGCCAGATTTTCCGAGTGACCCCGTCAAGTAAATTTCGCGGAGGTGTCGGCATGCACCTAATCGGCGCCGTTTCGCGAGTCGTCCTTCTACTCGCGCTGCTCGGGTGGTCGAGCGGCGCGGCGGCCCAGCTAGCGGGGCGATGGCAATCGCGCGCGCCCACCTCGGCGCCGCGCAGCGAAGTGGCGGCGGTTCAACTGAACAGCAAGATCTTCCTGATGGGCGGTTATGTTAACCACGGTGACTTGCTTGAGGAATACGATCCGCAGAAAGATAGTTGGCGACGCCTTGCTTCCTTGCCTAAACCGCTGCACCATCTCGGCGCCGCCGCCGTAAACGGCAAAATTTATCTGATCGGCGGTTACGTCACGGGCGTCGGTTCGGTAAACACGGTCTTTGAATATGATCCCGCGGCCGACCGATGGAGCGCGAAACAACCCATGCCGAGCGCGCGCGGTGCGCTAGCGGTCGGCATCTTCAATGGAAAAATTTACGTCATCGGCGGCGTCGGCACCAACGGCAAGAATAGCAGCGCCAACGAAGCATACGATCCGGCAACCGACCGCTGGACCCAACGCGCGCCGATGCCGACGGCGCGCGATCATCACGCCGTCGGCGTCGTCAACGGCAAGCTCTACGCCATCGCCGGCCGCATTGACGGCAATCACGACCGCAGCATTGGTCAGAACGAAGAATACGATCCCAAGACAGACCACTGGCAGGCGCGCACAGCTATACCCACCGTGCGTAGCGGCGTTGTCGGCGCCGTGCTCGACGGCAAAGTGTTCGTTTTTGGCGGCGAGCATGGCCGCGTCACGCGCAAAGATGTCGAATCCTATGATCCGTCGACTAACAATTGGCAACGCTGGGCGCCCATGCCCACCGCCCGCCACGGTCTCGGCGCCGCGACCATCGGCCAATCTATTTACGTGATTTCCGGCGGACCCAAACCTGGTGCGAGTTTTTCATCGGTCAACGAAGTCTTCACGCCGTGAGTATAATTACCAATTGCCGGAAAACCACAGGGGTTCACGATGTCGCGAAATTGACATGTGCCAATGAAACGGCCTATAGCCTAAATGATTGATCAAACACGGAGGCATCCATTCATGAAGCCGCGCCCTTTACCGTATACCGATTTAATCTTGTACAACGGTAGAATCCGCACATTCGCCACCGAGACTTCAACCTGCGAAGCGATCGCCTGCGCCGGCTCGAGGATCGTTGCCACGGGTAATTCCGACGAGATTCGCAGGCTCGGCGGACCCGAGACTCAGACGATCGATCTCAAAGGCCGCACGACGATTCCCGGCTTGACGGATACTCACGTTCATCTCTCGGAAAAAGGCACTGCGGAGATGGAGCTGATCGACTGTCGGGACTTCTATGTCGACGTTCATTCGGTGGCGGATATTCTGCAAAGGCTCGCCAATGCAGTGGCCAGCGCTCCCAAAGGATCGTGGATCGTCGCCCATGGCAGTCCGATGCAGGACTTCCGACTTCAGGACAAGCGATTTCCCGATAAACATGATCTTGATCGCGCCGCGCCGGATAATCCAGTTTCCATTTCCTTCGGCGCCCATATTACGATCGCTAATAC
>Ga0184640_10000083_pt1 | contig 21842 bp, 16 predicted proteins | sample PLM31_200_b2_FD_133161 | JGI IMG/M metagenome (GOLD analysis project Ga0184640, IMG submission 133161) | Groundwater sediment microbial communities from an aquifer in East River, Colorado, USA - PLM3-1_200_b2 | ecosystem: Environmental > Terrestrial > Soil > Riparian zone | place: USA: East...
AAATTCTCATGCCAATATTCAAAGCAAGTAAACAAAAATTTTCTTGATACTGAATTGAGTGCATTATCAAGAATTAGGAACAATTTTGAGAGGTTTACACAGCAAACAATATGGCGATACGCAACACATATTGGGGAAAAACGTTACACAAAATTTCTATTGCCTAGAGGTTGGTATTTACAAAAATAGAAAATCATATGCTATTATGTGGATGATAAATTCATTAGGAATCAGGATTAATTTTTGTATATACTACAGTGGTCCCCTTCTTTATCTCAACTATTCTACTGATTGGGATCAATTCAAAAGTTGAAGATAGTAAAATAAATTCTTTCAGTGTGATAGTAACAATATTATCAAAATCACGATATGATACTTGGTAAAGATCTATATCATCATAGAACCTTGCTTTACTTAGTATTTCTACTAGCTTACCTTTCTTTTTCCTCATTCTTTATAATACATCAATCCTCCGCTATCAATTATCTTTTTTATTAATGGAGGAAATGGCGATATAGAAAAATTTTTTCCACTAGTTATATCATGAATTTGATTATTTTCAATATCTATTTCAAGTGAATCCCTATCAGAAATTTGTTCTAATGTAGACTTTTCAATTTCGAGTGGTAATAAATAACCGCCATCAACACAATTACGATAGAAGATACGTGCAAACGATGGTGCAAGTACAGCACTTATTCCAGTATGAGAAAGTGCTATTGGAGCATGTTCCCTGCTTGATCCACATCCAAAGTTACTTCCTGCAAGGATAAAATCTCCTTTAGATACTTTTTTTGAAAAATCAGTATCGATCCCCTCCATGGCGTGTTTTGATAATTCATCATGATCATGGATCTTTAGATATGGACCTGGTAGTATTACATCTGTGTCTATATTATCATTATTGTATTTATGAACAATCCCTTTCAAAGTCATTTTGATACATCTCTAGGATCAGTTATCTTCCCTTTGATTGCAGAAGCAGCAACCACTAGAGGAGACGCAAGATATGTTTGAGATTCAATATGTCCCATCCTTCCTGGAAAATTCCTATTGGTAGTACTGACACAGACTTCATCCTTTGCCAAAACGCCCATATGGGCACCACAGCAAGCACCACAGGTAGGAGGACCAACTACAGCTCCTGCTTCCATAAAGATTTCAATTAGGCCTTCTTTCAATGCCTTTAGATAAATAGATTGGGCAGCAGGCAAAACTTCGGTTCTTATCTTTACTTTTTTCCCTTTTAAAATTTGGGCAGCAGATCTCAAGTCCTCTAATTTCGCACCAGTGCATGAGCCTATATAGGCCTTATCGATTTCAATGCTTTGCAACTCTCTTGCAAGAGCAGCATTTTCTGGTGAAAAAGGTTTCGCGACAATTGGTTCAAGACTATCTATTTCATAAGTAAACTCTTCGAGATAATGTGGATCATCTCCTAAAATTGGTCTGTAGGTTTCTGAAGTTCTTTCGTGTATGTATGCGTCTGTAACAGCATCTGGCTCTATTATTCCATTTTTTGCTCCTGCCTCTGTGGTCATATTTGTAAGTGTCAATCTTTCTTCCATACTCATCTCTCTTACCGCATTTCCGGTAAATTCCATGGCCTTATAATTTGCACCGTCAGTTCCAATATCACTTATTATCTTTAGAATGATATCTTTGGCCATTATATGCTCTGGTTTTTTTCCAATTATTTTAAACAAAATAGTCTCAGGTACCTTTAACCAAATCCGTCCATGCATCATTGCATACGCAATATCTGTGTGGCCCAGACCTACTGCCAAAGCCCCAAGTGCTCCCGTTGTATTAGTATGAGAGTCACCTCCAACGTAGAATTCTCCAGGTAATACCAGCGCTTCCTCATGTGAAAGGGTATGGCAGATCCCGTATTGTCCAAGTCCGTATTTAAAGTGCTTTTTAATTCCATATTTTTGTGCCCAGTCCGTAAGTTTTGTGATATTTTCAGCAGAAATCCTGTCTGCAGAAGGAACAAAATGATCTTCAGCTACCCATATTTTGTCTGGATTCCACACCTTTTCAAGTTGGATTCCTTTCTTAGCCCATTCCTCAAATACCTTAATTACTCCCGGACCAGAAACATCATGAATCATTAACTTCTCAACGTTGGCAAAAACCACATCGCCAGGACTAACTGAACTCCTATTCGATGCGCGTGCTATTATTTTTTCGGTAATATTCATTTTTCGAAACTCAACCTAAATCTTTTTTTTGACTTTAATAATTTTTCCTGAACACAAATATTGCGAGAAGGATCTTTATAAATAAATGCAAGTTTTTCCCATTAAAGTCGAAAAAAAAAGTGTAGGGTTTGACCTTTTTAAAACAATAGTTGATTCAAAATTCAAGTTTCAAGAGAATGACATTGTAGTTATTTCAAGTAAGTTTGTTTCAGTTAGCGAAGGTTCTCTGATTGATATAAGAAGTGTCAAGGTAACTAGAAGAGCAAAAGCCCTTGCATCAAGATTTAAGATGGATGAGAGAATTGCACAAATTGCTATGGAAGAATCTGACTATATAGTTTCAGGGATTCCAGGTTTTTTGTTAACAATAAATGATGGCATGATTGCACCCAATGCAGGTATTGACAAATCAAATTCCCCTCCCGGAAAAATAATACTTTATCCTAAAGATTGTTTCAAGTCGGCAAAACAATTACGCAAAAAATTTTTCCAAAATCTTGGAATAACAGTTGGAATTGTAATATCAGACAGTAGGCTTATGCCCACAAGGATAGGATGTACTGGGATTGCAGTAGGTGTTTCTGGGTTTGAGCCCGTTGACGATGAGAGAGGTAAGAAGGATCTGTTTGGCAGGAATTTAATGGTAACATTCAAAGCTACTGCAGATTGCCTTGCAACGATTGGAGTATTTCTAATGGGTGAGAGCAATGAATCTGTGCCTATTGTTGTGATAAGAGGAGCCGCTGTAAACCGAACTAACCGGAGCCTTTGTATGAAAGACATGACCGTTAAACCAAAAATCGATATTTATTTAAGAAATATGCCTCCAATATGATTTCTAGAAATAGTCCGAATCTCCATAGAGTTTTAATATTGCCTTCCTCGTCATGATGTTAGTTAATTGGGATCAGAATTCCTAACTCATTATCCAAGACGAATAAATTTGCTGAAGGGTCTGAGTGAATTTATACGCCATGAAGAGATACAATTTGACCAACTGAGTCTTATAGTGAAGGTAAAGAAAGAAGAATTGATAAGAACATTATTTGCTGAAGGATTCAAAAAGGTAAAATTTGAGAACAAGAAACCGACTCAGATAGGTAGCGGGTTTTCTAAAAAACTAAAGTATCCTTGGGAAATGCATTTACGTCTTATGAGTCTCCATCAGGGTTTGATAGCGATAAAAGCAGAGGTTGAAATTTCTCGACGATATATTCAACATATTGGTTCTGTAAGGGTACCTGTGGTCTACGAGATTGAATCCATACTAAAGAAGCACAGGATAGAGTATAACATATGGAATGAAAAATTAAGAGACTACATTACACATATCGTAGACAATCATCAAATTAAATTAATTGGTCCAAGATTGCATGCAATGCCATGGAGACATATGTTATTTACAAGTTCATCGCTAGCAATTATTTACGCATTAAAATTTTTCCAACTTATTTAGGAAATATTATCAAGTATCGACCGAATTAATTGTTCGGATAGACATTATTATTGATAGAGACCTTATTCTAGTATCTCACTAGATTTTTTTTCTTGTAACTGAAGGAATGATTTCTATGCCCAAACCTTTTCTTTGAATGTCAATTTCTTATTTAGTATAAAATTAATAGTAGTGGCTACGGCTATGGCCACGATTAGTGAAATTCGGTACGGGACAAAATTCTCAACCAAGTAATAGAGAAGAGAAATTTGGATAATCAAGCCTATCGCACTCATAGCAATGAATGAAGCATACTGTCTCGCAGTTGATCCTACGTCAAATCGCTTGTCCTCAAATGTCCAATACTTGTTCAAAAAGAAATTCGATGTTGACGAAATAGCTGCTCCTATAATGGATGCCTCTAGGTACCACACGTTTGATAATAATTTTATAGAATTGGCCACGTCATTAGCCAAAAGAAATGAAACAACATAATTGATAATTAGTCCAGAAATGCCGACAGTATAGTATCGACCTACTTTAGAGATGAAAAGAACCGACTTTCTATTTACCTGTTCACTTATTGTTACTTGACCTGATTTCTGTCCATACCTATATAATTGCCATACTGCCTCACCATAGTTCATTATTACATTGTAATCCATCTTACTTTTTCCAGACTGCCTATCAGTAAAGGTATAGGGAATTTCCCTGGTGGGAATATCTTTATTTTTTACCAAAATTTCCAATAGAATTTTGTAACCTTTAGTACCGATGGAAATATTTTGTATTAGTTCACGAGGGAGGGCAAAAAATCCTGACATCGGGTCCTTTACACGCCCTACATTTAACCCAAGACGCGCCAATGATGAGGCACCCTTGCTTAGAATTCTCCTTCTCTTGGGCCATCCAACTACTTTTCCACCTTCAATAAACCTAGAACCAATTATGATGGAGTTTGGATTCATCTTCAATTCTCGCACCATTTTCGGAATGACTTCTGGTGGATGTGAAAAATCAGCGTCCATTACTAACACGTTTTTACCACAAGATTGCTTAACTCCATCAAGTATCGCAGGTATTAATCCATTTTTTCCTGTTCTATGAACAATTTTCACCCTATAATTTTTTGGCTTGGCTGAACTTTCTTTTTCTGGCTTAACTTTTTGCTGATTAATGTAATTCTCTACCAATTTTCCTGTTCCGTCGGGAGAATTATCATCAACTACAATAATTTCAGTAAAATAAGACGTTGGTAGATTTTTTTCAATTTCAGTAATTAGTCTTATTATATTCTCAGATTCATTATAGGTCGGAATAACAATTGAGAATGTAACTTCATTTGAATTTGACAGCGCTGCATTATTCCGATTTGAAAACAAATTCCAAAAAGCTATAGAAATATCCGCTATTAAGACTTTTTTATCTTGTTTATCCCAATCTACACTAAATTTTGTTGAAAATTTATCGGTCCTATTTACTTTTTTACTTTTAAAATAACCTTCAACTATGGCGATGGAAATATTCTTTATGATAGAAGAGTCCTATTTTAGATCTTGGATTTAGGACAAATAAAAATTAATTTGATTCTGGTTCAGAACTTTTCTCTACTTCTATAATAACATCATCTGAGCTTGAGGTGTCTTTGTCATCAACAACTGTGAGTTTGAAAACAAGTTTTGAGTTTTCGGCTGATAAAGGTACATCAAAGGTAGCTGTTTGTTCATCTGATTGCTTGAGATCAACTTCTGGACCATCTGTTTGTTCCCATTTATATGAAACAAGTTCTCCATCTTCATCACTACTGTTGCTTCCATCAAGTTTAACTTCAGTATCTACTTGAACTTTTTGATCGTCTCCAGCGTCAGCTTTTGGAGAGATATTCTGTGCTTTTTCAACTTCTACAGTAACATCATCTGAGCTTGAGGCGTCTTTATCATCAACAACTGTAAGTTTGAAAACAAGTTTTGAGTTTTCGGCTGATAAAGGTACATCAAAGGTAGCTGTTTGTTCATCTGATTGCTTTAGATCAACTTCTGGACCATCTGTTTGTTCCCATTTATATGAAACAAGTTCTCCATCTTCATCACTACTCTTGCTTCCATCAAGTTTAACTTCAGTATTTACTTGAACTTTTTGATCGTCTCCAGCGTCAGCTTTTGGAGTCTGATTGGATTCCTCTACAAAGTTTGTGTTGGCATTTTCTTCGACACCACTAAGATTATTAAGGTTCTCTACAATTTTGCTCTGTTCAGTTCCTTCATTTTCAGTAGGTGGAGTTGCTTCCTCAACACTTACATCCACATCTGCCACATTGCTCTGAAAGCCCTTATCATCAATTACTCTGAAGCTGAACTTGTCATTTCCAGAATACCCCTTTTGTGGCACATAAGTTACAGTACCTTTTTCCTTATCAAAATTGTCTAGACTACCTTGCAATGGATCTGCTGCTACGTCAAATTGTAATGGATCATTATCCTCATCAGTAGCAATTAAACTGATATCCACTTGACCATCTTGGTCTACAGAAACATTTTGCTCAAAAGCTTCTGGAGAATTATTCTCTTGTTGATAGGCTGCTTGCTGGTCTTCTGTACCAGTATCATTGATAATGCCTGTGTCATTAGTGATTTGCGGTATTTCTACAGGTTGTATATTGTCACTAGTATCATTGACATTTCCGGTATCATTTTTAGCAATAAGTGTAGTTAAAGTACTAGTTTCGTTACTTGCAGTTGCGTTGACTTCTTGAATGCCAGTTTGATTAATTGCAGTTGCATTGATTTGAGCGGTATTGTTTAATGAGGCTATGGGTTCAGAAAAGTCTAGATAAAATACTTGATCTTTAGTGTTGAAATTACCATTGTACGCATCAATAACTTGTTGTGCAGATAATGCGCTTTTCCAAACTCTAATTTCATCGACATTACCGATGAAGAATTCGTTGAGAGTTTGCGAATTAGCACCCATCCTTATTGGTTCCTCGCCGCCACTATCAGGACTTCCTGAACTTGATTTAGCAGCAACTTGAATACCATCTAAATAAAGATTGATAGCAGAACCATCATATGTTACCACTACATAATGCCACTTTCCATCACTGTATGATGATGGAGACGTGGCATAGATAGCATTTCCATTTGGGGTTTCAAACCCACCACTCACTTTTTCTGTGTTGGTCATCCATATTCCATAATTCATGTTTTCTGATGCTCCTGCTTTGTTCACAATAAAGGCGTTAGAATTGTAATCTGTTGAGGTCTTAAACCATGCTGCAACACTAAACTTTGAAAGTTGAGCTGAATTTGTACTATTTACATCGAGATAGCTTACCTCTTCATTTTGAGAATAGACTGATTGAAAATTCGAAATAAACATTGTTAATAATACGGTCAGCGATAATGCTACAAACAACAACTTTAGTTGATAATTTGAATTGGCCCGCATAAAATTTTTCGAATAATTTACTCGTTACCGACTTATTACTTTATCTGTAATTTGATTCTAGTCCATTTAACTATAAAACTCTAGTGAATATATAACAAAAGATCTACAAATAAGGTAGTTTTATTAGCGTTTTTCATTTGTCCTATCTTCCATAGATCTACTCAATTAGTAGAAAAATTTGCGTTAGTTGTCTAATTGCCCGATAAAGATAGACTGGGGCCAAAATTATACCCACCAACAGACCCTGATTTCGTGATGCTAAATTCGTCTTTTTTGCTTCCGTCATTTGTATAATATTTGCCTGTAAGTTTGTAGCCGTTGTTTGATATGATTAAATTGAGAGCCCCAAATTTATCATCTTGTTGATATTTAACAAATGAAGATTTTCCAGACAACGCGTGAATGTTGATTCCTCCTGTACCAACCGTCACAAATATTTCACCGGCAGGATCATTGTAATTCGTAGAACTGGTACTTGTTATAGTAGGAGTAGAACTGCCTGAGTATTTTATTGGATACGAACGCTGATAATTATGAACATGTCCCTGCAGTACAACATCCACATTGTTCTGGTCAAACATCTTATGATAATTGGTTCTAAGTGACTGAGCGGTAGAGCCAGAGTTGGCGCATGATGAAGATGAACATGTATTTTTGGATGTATACATTACCTTATGAAGGACCACTACAATCCATTTAATGTTCGCATTATTTTTTGCATTTTGAAGATCACTTTTTACAAAATTATATTGAGCAGAACCTGATTTAAAACTTGAATCTGTTGCCATTACAAGAACATAAACATTTTGATAGTTAAATGAGTAGTACGGCTTTGAGAGTCCAAATGAGCTCATGTATTTGCTATTTCCTTCATCAGATTCATCTTCGTGGTTTCCGATAGCTATCTTTGTTATACTTTTTATGCTGCTTATCTTGGTTAGCCAACATGTAGCGGTAGATACATATGAGTAGTCACCCAGCGCTAAAGCACGTTCTGGGCTTTTTCCTTTAATGTTAGTTACTGTTTTTCCAGTATTTGAGTTGCAACCCCAATCCCCCGCTGCGCCAAAATTAAAATCAGATAATGCAGAAGCGTTGTTAAACCATGTGAGGATACCTACAGACAATAAAGAAGACATTAGAATAAAACTTGACCCTATTGTGATTTTTCTTGAAAACATCATGCAACGTTCCGACCTCAACTGCTTATAAAAGTTACAGAAGCATTCTGAATTTTCCTTTATAAAGGCATTTTTAGAATTACGAAGATTATGGATTTAAGACTTAAATATTGACAAAGATAATCATCAGCATGGGATTTTTAGATAAACTCAAGAAGAGTATCATGGGCGGAAAAGAAAAGGCTGACGAGGCTAAAACGGCTGCCGCCAAGGCTGAAAAAGCAGTTGACGATTCGGCAGAAAAGGCTAAACGAGCAGCAGAAAAAGCTGATGATGCTTCAGACGAAGTAAAGAAGGATTAATTCTACAACTGATGTAAAGAGGAGAGAAGCTGGTTATATACTCATAATTCAGCATCGATAATTGATGTTTTTTGCACAAAAGGTTTTTTCTGAAATCGTCGAGTATAGAAGATTATAAAAGAGACTTGGTCATTTTTGGCGAGCGCAGAAATTAGTATACATTATAATACTGATTTTACTACTCGACGTTAATTGAACTAGTTTACCGCCCAAATTACATCCACCTAGAGTAATATCATGGAGAATCTAGATTTTATTTGACTCATGGTAAGATTCTATCTGTATTGTTGCGTGAGTAATCTTAAATTTTTTTCCAACATAGAATTTATTTCCTGTAAAATCTGGTGAGATCTATTTTTATCTATAATTACTACATGAGCAGATAGGGCATGAATACCTGATGTTATCGTCCATATGTGTAAATCAAATACTCCTGTCACACCTCTGACACTGAGAATAGAATTTTTTATCTCCTTATGATTTAAGTGTGACGGAGTCCCTTCGATTAGAACATGAATTGTCTGTTTTAGAAGTGACCATGTCCTTGGAATTATAAATGCTGCAATTCCGATACTAATCAGTGTATCTGCAAGGTAGAAGTTGGTGTAAAGTATTAAAAGCCCAGCCAATATAACACCAGTAGACCCAATCATATCTGCAAATATTTCTAGATAAACGCTGCGAATGTTTATATTCACCTCTGCAGTAACGCTGTGTTTTTTGTCATGGTAACGATCATTTGCTGGTACATGTTTTGTATGTGGATGAAGCAATTTAATCTGCACTATATTAATTATGAGGCCGATTGATGCCACCAATATAATTGGAATACCGTTTATTTCTATAGGGTGAAAAATTCTATTCGACACCTCATATAAAATATATAATCATATTAGTATGAGTAACAGACAATTCAGTAAAGATGCTAGTATCTCAGTTCGATAAAATCCATACGTTCTCTGTGGAGTCGCGGGTTTCTGACTAAACGATATTGCTAAAAGTGCCATTACAACTGCGCCAATATCTATAAGCATATGTCCGGCATCTGAAAGTAGGGCAAGACTGCCAATTTTGATTCCAACAAGAATTTGGATGACAAAATAGGCCGAAGTTAATAATAGCACAACTTTAAGGGACTTCTTGTTATTATAACCTGTAGATGGGACACCCTCCAATTAATTTTCACTCACCCTAAAATACATAAGTTCAAATCTTATATAAATAAGATAAATCAATGATAGCATATATCGCTTCGAACATGGCTTAAGAAAGAATTAAAATTAACAGGAATCTGAATATCATCGATACCAACTAAAAAGTATTAAAGATTGAGTATTATAATATTAAAGGTAAGTTTATTTTTTGTCTGCATGATATTTTTGTATTCTTTTAGTAATAGCTGCGTAAAACTTTGTTATTTTACGTTCTCTAAAAAGGAAAATGCTAATTAATATTGTTGCCAGAGTAGCAATGCTAATTATCGCCCCGTTAGTGAACCATTTTTGTGGCTCATATTCTATGAGCAAACTGTAATCTCCTGTTTTATTTACAAAAAAACCATTCGTTACACCATACAATGGAATACTATTTATCTTGAAATTATTATTTTCCTTACTTACTTCACTAGTGTTACTTTTAGTAGTATCGCTGTATGCTATCCAGAGCGGATCATATGATTCAGCAAACGATACCATAAATGGCCTTGTTGCATTTTTTATATCAAGTATATATTTTGTAGGGTTAATTTTTTTGTATCCTGATATCTCTACCGGCAATGATGAATTTTCACCCTGCCTAAAAGGATCGTGGAATGACTCATCATATTCTTTATTAGTATCGGAAGAAGAATTAACATTACCAACTGAATATATCATAACCGAATCTAAGTCTGTCTGTGAGTCTGAATAAATTTTGAGTTCATACGTCCCTTTATTAAGATGATAAGTACTGTTGGAGTGTACCCATTTTAGTTCAGAAGCTTTGTCTTTTAATGAAATGGTATTAGCTTGTATATTGCCTTTAGCCTTTTTGTCGCTGTCATAACCTTCTATACTTAAACTCAGAAAAGTACATGTCTCGCATGTCTTTGCCCTTAGAGCGATTGTATAATTTGATGGTTTTATTACGTCCAGCTTGGCATGTATCTCAGAACCATTACTTAAAGATAGAACATTTCCGTTGCTTGCGTTAGTGCCATACCTAGTTGAATTTTTAGAAACGTCACCAGAATTTTTAAATGAAGCAATAGCAGAATAGGACAACACATTTTTTGCTTTAGCAGTTATTGTATAATTATAAGTATGATTTTCTTTTACTGCAAATGGTTTCGTTTGTATTAAATAATCTGTAGAATTATTTTTAAGCTCTGTGTTCATATAATCTTTCTTCTTAAGATTTATCATATTTTGACCGTCGTCTAAACTATCCAAATTATTGTAAGCCGTATTATAGTCCATGATTTCATCTAATTTGACATTATCCAGTAGATAGCTACTCGGTTTTGGATTATCAGAGAGAGTCAAGACCTGGTATTTTAGATATTTTGCTCCCATAGGGGGCAGAATGCTTGAAGTAAATGTATCTTTAAATGTACCATCTTTTCCCTTAAAGACATAATCTGTTGCTCCAGTCATTTCTTTTTCGTTTAAATCATAATACAGAATTCTAGAATGAAGCTGTTCTACATCTTTGGCAGAAATATCCAACGTTGCATTATAATATGCATCATCGTCTATTGGAATAAGATCTGTAGAAAGTATATTCCATCCAGCTTTATCACCTTGTTTAAGATCTACCCTTAGAGAATTGTTCCCATAGATAGTTCTACTTGTTTCGAGGAAAGTTGAAATTAAATCCTTATCGTAATTCATCCAATCAGAATGCCTCAGAGTTGCTAGCGGAACAGAACCACCTTTACTTTCAAAATCCGATCTAAATACATTATATTTTTTATATGCAGGAGCCACTTCTAAATCCTTAATTGAATAAGAGCTTTCCACCGCAGGATTCTTTTTGGCCAAAAAGTGTAAAGCAACAAGATCTGAATTTGTTGGGACCTTGAATTGGCCTTTGAATGTTTCGGTATATGCATTATTGCGATAATTATTATCAATAATACTACTATCGTTACCAAAAAAAAGGTTAAAAGAACCAATATCTACACCTTTATTATTATAAAAGTTTGATTCTGCCTCCAAGAGATAGATAATCCGTATTTTGTCTTCCAATAAACGAGTAGTCTGTGTTCTCAATCTATTCATCTCTTCATGTGGGATTAAAGCAAAAATGTTAACGGCGTTGAGCCCAGCAACATTTTCTAAAGTTAATAAGTGTGTTCCTTTTGATAGGTTTATGGAAGCATTAACCTTCTCCCATACAAAATTGTTTGAGATCTTGTCTAAGGTATCGACTTTGTTAATTAATTTGTTATCGAGATAGATTTTTATTTGTCCACCTTTTTGGTTTTTCAGGTACCTCACAAACAAATAAAAATTATTATCATTACCATCTTTTTTCTTGTTCTGAGTTTCAATCTCTACAGGTACCGAGAGTTTAGCTCCCATGGCCTTTGTCATTACTAAGCCTTTTCCGTAGTCAAGGTTCCAATTATTTATTCCAAGATTTCTTAAGTCTGGATGAAACTCTGCATGTGTGGGATCCCTTGCACGAGACTTGGACCATACGTCAGATGGATCATTACGGTAAGTGGTATCAAAAGGAGCAATAATATATTTGTCACCAACATATGAAAGTGCGAATTCGTCATCTGACGGTTGCCGAGCCAAAATTAATTCATTTAAACTCTTCATGAACGTATTGGTATCTTTTGTGCGGATGTCGTCTAAAAAAAAGAGGGACGAATGTAGGGAATTAAATGATGAAAGCGTATTGAGTGAATCGAAAATGTCCAACCCTGAAAGAACGGCAATATTCTGTGAAGGTATGTTCACCTCTCTAACAGTATCACTATTATTATTATCGTTACTAATTTTGAATATTTTGTAAAATCCAATATTTTCTATATTTCTTAGATCTTCTAAGTAATACAATTTTTTTAAGAGATCTATATTATCTTGATCATAGGAGTCCGTCTTTTTGCTCCATGTGTCATTATGAAAGATAATGTATGATGTACCCAATGGATAAATCAGGTTACCAATATTTTTTGAACGATTTTCGATAATTGAGTTTACCAGAAAATTGTAGTAGTTTCGCGCCATTAAATTATATTCAGTACTTTCAATGCTGGGTTTTATGGAATGCATCTGGTAAATGCTCCCTACTCTTCCATTCATTTGCCATTGGGTCTCATATGAGGGATACGGCATAAAGAAAATTTTGTCATTGTTGATAGTTGACAAGTATTCATTTAGTTTATCAAACTCTGTAGGCAAAATTACTGGTTTTAATGGTTCCATGCGAACATAGTAAAACGCATAAGAAGATAGAAAAATAGATCCTATCAACAATAATGTGAAAGAAGTTGCTATCAGCAAGTTTTTCTTATCTTTATTTTTTCCCTTTGTAGCGAAGGACAAAACATGGTAACTAACGATGCCCACCAAAAATGAATACCCAAATGCGATAAGGAACGACCATTTATCAGAATCTCTGAATATCCAGGCAACCTCTGATAATATAGGAGTAGAAAGCATTAGTTTGTAATAATCAAACGGTGATTGAGTTCCCATGGCGAGGATTATTCCAATTAATGCACTACTGGAAAAAATCAATGAAAATTTTATTGACCTTTTTAAAAAAAGAGATGAGAAGGCTATGGCAGGAACCGCAAAGCTGGCAAAGATCCCCAAGTAGTATAATAATAAATGCTCAGATATCTCAACATCTGAATTTAGCCAATACGCCATTACTCTCAAGGCATTTAAAAAATTACTTTCTCTGCTTAAGAGTTCTAGATTTTCTTCTGTAAGTTCATAGTTAGGGATCAGCACTTGTGTCTGTGATGCTAAAATGTAAGGATATATCCAGTACATATTTACCATAGAATAGAAAGAAATGATTAACAACAAAGGTATTCCTAATTGAATTGTTAGTTTCTTACTTTTCTTCAGGTTATTAAAAATAAAACCTAAGAACGTCCCTACTAGGATAATACCGTAAAATAAGGTCATATGTGGAGTCGTCGAAGCAAGAGACCACAGAAAAATAGATGAAAGAATGTATTTCCAGTCCTTAGGGTTCTTAAAAGAAAAAAAAATTGAGATAAAGAATAAAGGTAATATTGAGTAACCAATCCAAAGATACCAATGATGAATCCTATTAAATGACCAGACATTATAGGCGTAAAATAAGCTTCCCATGATTGCAGAAGTTTTTAGAACCATTTTGGAGCCGGTAAACCTTTCCTTAAAAAATGATAAAAACGAAAAATAAAAAGAAAATGAAGACAGGGAAAAACCCAAGAGTATCATCGCTTTCGTTGCCAGTTCAGAATTTACATTAATAAAACCTAGCAGCTCCCATAATCCTATTATGGGAAATCTCGACATAAATTCAAAGCCATCTACGCTTCCTTTTTCAATCCAAACCCAAAGTCTATTAATTGCGTAGTCCGGAGTATCTAGATATGGAAAGTCTCCTGTTATTGAAATTCCAGGTTCTGCTAAAGGATAGGCAATAAAGAGAAGAGGTATTAATAACAAAAGACAAAAATAGCTATCTAGGATCTTCTGGCTTTTGCCTTGTAAAAAAATCTGTGTAAAACTTCTTATCTTAATAGGAGACATGAATTTGCACTAATTCAGGCTTTTGATGGTCTGAGACGAATAAAGACTTTTGTCTTGCTGATCTCAAAACATAAACTGCGTTTGAATTACTCAAGCTTAGTATATCAAGCTAAATATTAATGGAGATTGATCTATCGTTTTATGATGAAATTACATGACTTTAAGCATCTCCTACTAATTTTAGGGCAAATATCTGATACTTTAAAATATTCAAATTAAAGATTACTATGTGGCGAATTACAATTAGAATTTGTTTGGTATCTTCATTCCCACCGGTCAAGGGAGGAGAGGCTAACTATGCACAAAATTTTGTATCCGCCTTGGAGAAGTATTTTCCCAATGAGATTAGTGAAATTCATGTTCTAACTCACACGGAAGGCGAAAAATCAGGTAAGTACGAAAAAAAAGGTAAAGTTGAAGTTTTCAGATTATTCGATTCACTGAGCTTTCTAAGCCGAAACTTTGCTTTTGCTAAAATATTCTTGAAGATAATGAATATCCGTCCAGATTTAGTCCATTTGCAGTATTCCACTATACCGAATGGTCGGTATGGTGGACTTCTTGGTGAATCACTATTCATATTATTTGTACTCTTAAAGTTAGTGCGCATTCCTTTCTATATCACTATGCACAGTTTGTGGCTCCCGGATCAATCAGAGGAGAGAATATATGAAAAAACGAAAAACAGGGCCTTATCGAGACTTGCAACCTGGTATCTTAAAGTTTTTACGTATCTTTTTGCAATGTTCCCACAGAAATTATTCCTTCTTGTAAATATTAGGGGGTCTAAATTGACGGAGGAATTTTGTCAAGCATATCATATTCCACTAGGAAGGGTAAGAGAAGAAATTCATGGAGTATGGGTTGACAAAGAAACGGTTAGGACAGATATAAAAAATTCAAAAAGAATGGTATGCTTAGGGGTTATGCATCCATCTAAAGGATATGAATTTACAATAAAAGCTATGATACACGTTTTGAAAAAATTTCCAAAATCATCCCTAATAATAGCTGGAAGTCCAGCACAAACCAATTATGATGAAGGAAAAAGATACATTGATAAATTACGTGACACAATCATCGAATACGGACTTACGAGCTCAGTCTCGATAGAAGACAGATATCTTTCAGATGATGAATTTGCAGAATATATAAGGACTGCAGCGATAGTGCTTCTCTCATATTCAAGAACAGTTGGGGGAAGCGGAATAATGCATGCGGCAATTATGTACAACGTGCCCATTATTGCTACAGGCTCAGGACTTCATTTTGAAGAACTTACTGATTTCATTTCAATTGTTCCACCTAAGAATGCAGATGCCCTAGCTAATGAAATAACCAAGATTCTTGGTTCTACAGAATATCGTACAACTCTAATTAGAAATTACGAAAGATATCTCTCCGATCATGATTGGTCAGTGGTTACGAGAGATAATTACGAAGAATATATTAAAAAACTCAAATTCAAAAGGTCTAAACCAATATAAAATTGTAGTATAATTTTCTAATATCAAATAAAAGATCAAACGAATAATTTCTTCTATTTTATTGCATGTGCAAACATACAAAAAGTATTGCCTGACGCAAAAATGGCATATATCAATCAAAGTTGGATTTTTAGAATAATAGTTAATTTAGTATCGATAGCAAGCTGATTTTAATTGTGAATTTGTTATTTTCTTGCTTTCACAGGTGACTGCTGTTTGCAATATAGAGACATTCTGGACTACAGAAGCAGAAATGACCACTAACAAATTCTACATTTAAGATCCAGATAATGACAAATGGGAAGAAGGTAGAAATATGTCATCTATAAGAAGTGTTATACAGTTATCAGTAATACCTTAATGGTATAATGAGATTATTTATAGTTAAAAAGAACATGATATGTTTACCATCTAGAATAATCATAACATATTGACCTTTAATTTCCAAGATAATGATCCATTATTCTCAACGAAAATATATATATATTATAACTATCTTTGCACTTTTTGAAAACTCCAATATGTTGTCATTACACACAATTTTCACAGTCTGTACAGTAATACTTTTTGCGGCGATTTTACTTTTCTTGACAAAAATCGTTGTAGCAAAAGACATCGATGGAACTTTAAAAAATGATAATCTTACCGGAACCGTAGATAATGATCGCATAAATGGAGGTAGGGGAAATGATACCTTAGTTGGACTTAGTGGAAATGACCTAATTACTGGAGATATTGGAAGTGATATTCTTATAGGTTCAGAAGGAGAAGATTACCTTATTGGTGGAAAAAATAATGATACCATACAAGGTGATGTTGGAGATGATCAAATCGAAGGCAATAGCGGGAATGATCATATGATGTCCGGTAGTGGAGATGATACTCTATTTGGTGGATTGGGCGATGATATTTTATATGGTGAAGAAGGGAACGACAATTTATTCGGGGGTCCTAATGATGATACCTTGTCCGGAGGAAATGGTATCGATTACTTTGACTGTGGCTTAGGCAAAGATAAAGTATTAGATTTTAATTTAGCTGAAGGTGATTCCAGATCTGTTAACTGTGAAAATTAAGGAATATTCTGTGATGAACTAATGAAATAAGTATAAAGTCGCTATCTATTTTCTTAAATTAGACCAATAGTAAAAATTGGAGCAACAACTGTTCATTCCTGCTTTGTAGTCTAAATATATAATTAACATCTATTTTTCCTATTTCAGCTGGATATCCATGATATTATATTATCGAGTATAACTCCTCTCATACTTCTTTGTGGTCATTTTAATATATGCATGCTCAAAAACGCAATTGCATATGTTTGAGTGTCTACCTAGCACAAATGACAAAATACCTGTTCTGAACCTTGATGATGATACAAATTTTTTTACTGGGAGGTGATAAATCAATGTGTTCAAAGGCATTAGGTAAAGGTTTTAATGTATGTATATCAATGTTACCAAAAAGTATACCTATAAATTGGAATCAGCTATTATTCAATTAATGTTTTCTAATTTTGCCTTTGAATTACTTTAATAATGCTTTGTTATCCTCAACTAGATATTACAAGTCTGTTTTATGCATACTTGATAACATTGAAATATCTTTTGTTCATTTTTTGAAGGATGCCAGATTTAGACATTATTTCTTTATGAGTTTTATCTCCTAAACTTGGCAATTATCTGAGATCTATTAATAAATAAAAATTAAAATTTTATTTGATTTGATACCTAATTCGTATTACATAATTCAGAATTGATTAACTCCTATGACATCAGATCTAGATAATATTATCAGTTTATATCAATAATAAATAATAAAGTATATTTATATTACAATTTTATATCATCATCAAGTTTAGAAAAATCAATGCGAATATTGTGGTTTAACTGGCGAGACATCAAACATCCAGAGGCTGGTGGTGCAGAAGTTCTTACTCATGAAGTTATGCGAAGATTTGTACAGCGTGGGCACGAAATGACTTTATTTTGCCCAAAGGTTGGAGGAAGACCATCTGAAGAAGAAATAGATGGAGTAAATATTGTTAGAGAAGGTGGAAAATACACTGTATATGGTCGTGGACGGTCATACTTTAAAAGACACAGAGATAGATACGATCTCATAATAGACGAGGTAAATCCAAGACCTTTCCTTAATCCTGGAACACTAGACGGTAAACCAACATTGGTATTGTTTCACCAGATGATCCGGGAGGAATGGTTTTATGAAATGCCTTTTCCGTTCAGCTATTTTTGTAATTTCTATGAGAATAGGTGGTTGTCGCCGTATCGGCAAACACTCACACTCACTGTGTCTGCCTCATCAAAGAAGGATTTAGAAGAGATAGGTTTCAAAAAAGTTAAAGTAATACCGATGGGAATTAGCACTGAGCCACTAAATGAGATAGGACAGAAGGAGGATAATCCCACTATCGCATTTATTGGCAGATTAAAGAGACACAAGCTACCCGACCATGCCATCAAGGCCTTCCTAATTATAAAGAAAGATATTCCTTCTGCCAAAATGTGGATAATAGGAGACGGATACATGCTAAATGAACTTGAGCAATTAAGCAACAACGATGTCACATTCTTTGGACATGTAGAGAACCAAGTAAAGTATGATCTCCTTTCAAGAGCGCATCTCATTTTGGTGCCATCCATGAGAGAAGGCTGGGGACTGATTGTAACCGAGTCCAATGCCATGGGAACACCCGTCGTAGCCTATGACGTTAATGGCCTTAGAGATTCGGTTCTAGACGGAAGAAATGGAATACTTGTCAAGGATAAAACTCCTGAATGTCTTGCAAAGAATGCATTAAAGCTATTGACTGATAAGGAAATGCTGCATAGATTCTGTGTCAATGCCCTAGAATATTCTAGACAATTCAGTTGGGATAAAACTGTAGATTATTTCTCTACTCAGATAGACGATTTGCTATAAGGCTACTGTACTTTAGGTATTATCTTAGTTTATAAAAAGGCATTTCAATACAGTAGAGCCTGTTTTAACTTATGCATCGACAAAAGGAAATGTTTGCTTTAAATATTCATGACGGACAATCATTCAGTAATTTTTAAAAAGTAAAATGATACTTGTCTGAAGTACGTTTCTTTCCCTTATGAGATCATGTTTGACATGGTAGATTGGTCTTTCTACTTAAATGCTCTCTGACAGTGAGAATAACTGCATCTTTACTTTTATATCTCGGACGCCATCCGATATCCTTCATTTTTGAACAATCTAGCAGATACTCCCTGACGTCACCAGTCCATCCTCTTCCATCATGTTTATCTATGAACCTTTTCTGAACATCACTAAAATCAAGTTCATGAATTACTATTTCAGCAATATCTGAGACAGTAATTGTATCATCTGATCCTAAGTTAAAGATATCAAAAGTCTTTTCTTCTACTATCTCCAATAATAGTATTAATGCTTCAATGCAATCATTTATGTACAAATATGATTTGTTCTGCATGCCATTTCCCAAGATTTCTAGATAGTTGCGATTAGAAAATAATTTGGTAATGAAATCATGAATTACTCCATGTGTTCCTAGCCCTATTATATTAGCTAATCTTACTATTATACATGACATATCAAACATATGACAATAGCCTGAGATCAATGCTTCACATGCAAGTTTAGTGGCACCATATAATGATATTGGTTTGAGTGGAGAGTAGTTTTCAGATATAGGCATTTTATCAACTTCCCCATATACGGTTGAGGTTGATGTAAAAATCATTTTCTTGCAACCATGGCTTTTTCTCATAGCTTCAAGTAAATTGTAAGTTGTCATCAAATTTTGTTCATAATCTATTTTGGTATTAATTGCTCCTAAAGCTACAGTTGAATTGGCAGCAAGATGAAAAACAGTGTCACAAGTATCAACCGTCTTATCAAGAGTACAAGAGTCAAGAATATCGGCTTGTACAAAGTTAAAATTAGATCTTCCTAACCAACTTGAAATATTGTCTATTTTTCCTGTAGATAAATTATCAAATACTCTAACTTGATCATATTTATTTGAAGGAATAATCGCGTTTAATAGATAACTGCCAATAAACCCTGCTCCACCAGTTATCAGAATTTTGCTCATTTTTATACTACACATAATATTGCGGTAGCCATATAAGATTTAGTTATAAAGATCCAATAATAAAAATTGTAATCCGTGACTTGTAGAATCCTATTATATGTCAGCAGATAATTGTAGATGTTATCTATAGTTTGGAGAACTATTAGATTAAAGAAACATCAACATCTATTGAGAAATCAATCTTTCCTTGGTTCTACAAAAAAATGGTTCTATCCGAGTCTATGGCAGTAAGAACCGAAGAAGGCCACAAATTTCGAATATCAAATATAGTGGTCATACAAACCTATAAATTAATAGTTTTAGTAGACTCCATATTATTTTTGATTTGATTTGTCATTTCTGACTTTATTTTTAAACATTTCAAATGTCTATTCTTAATTGTATTGCTTGAAGAGAGCAGAACAAAAAGTAGTCGTCCAAAAATACTCCCTTTCTTTTGTGGATAACTCATTTTACCTTGTATCCATGACAAGTGAGAGCGGTACCAAATTGAAAGAAGATCAATACCCATTGATTGTATTTCATCTAGAACAGATACTGTTGAGTATTTGCCATCTGTCCAATTAATTGGAATTTCTTTTACCCGTAAACCTTGAGAAAAAGCCGTAACTAGCACATCTGTATCAAAAGCAAAATCTGTAACTATAACCTCGTCAAAAAGTTTTGCAATTATATCCTTTGTGAATAATTTAAATCCACATTGTGGATCACGGATTGGCATTCTGAATAATATTCTAAATAATCTTGAATACGAATCGGAAAGAAGTGATCTGTAAAGCGGTCTTTTTATTGGTAATAAATCACCACGTAAAATTCTTGAGCCCACCACTACATCGTAATCCTCGATGTATTCAAACAGCCTTTCAAGCTCAGAGGGGTCTGCAGCTAGGTCAACATCCATATACGCTACATACTTCTTAATAGGAAGACTCAAAGCTGAATACATTATGGCGCCTCCCTTCCCTACACGTGTTGGAATATTCAGGATTTTTATACGACTTTCTGATAAACTAAATCCATTCAAAATGGCTGATGTATTATCAGTGCTATTGTCTTCCACAAAAATTAATTCAAAATCCCATTCCCTTTCTTTACAATATGAAAGGAGTCTTTCTACGCACCTTTCAATTCTCATTTCCTCGTTATGTAAAGGTATTATAATAGAAATACTTGTATTAGTTTGGTTTGGTAGCAACTTATTATAGACAATAATGGTATAGATATAAACATATTTCAAAAAATTCTTTTCGATTAAGAAACATAAAGAAATTCTAATAATATCAGCATAAATAATCAATAATTTTGACTCAAATCTCGACTGTGTTAATTTCTAGAATGCTATTTGATATGTTTCATTATCTCTAGCATGATATTTGGTACAATTTTCCTGCGAAGCTTCTTTAGACATTTTTTATATAGATAAATATGCTTGGATAAAATCGGTACAGCTGGATGTGCCGAATAACTAAAGATAAAATAAGGTGTTATACTTTAACAACTAATCTAAAATTTATTAGCTATCGCTTGCTTGAATTAATAAATCAAATTCAATTTCTTGTTTTGCTTATTTTAAAGATGGTTCCATTTCGCAAATTTTGATCATCATTTGATGAATGAGAAAGAATATATAAATTGCCATCCGGTCCAACATCCAGATCCGTAATACGAACTGAATCTCGTAAAAAAGTAATATCATCCAGTTCCTCGTTGCTATTTGCTATCTTGTCTTTCAACACGCCACCAAGTTTTAATTCTGTTCTATCCTTGTTCATGTCAAAATGAATTATTCTTTCTAAAATAACATCTCCTATAAATAAATCATTTTCATATTCCTTACCTAATTTATCAGAATTCAAGAATTTGAGTGCTGTCGGTCCTACAGTATCATTCCAGATAAATTCTGGAGAGCTGTATTTTCCTTTACCGTCAAAATC
>Ga0184640_10000084_pt1 | contig 21619 bp, 14 predicted proteins | sample PLM31_200_b2_FD_133161 | JGI IMG/M metagenome (GOLD analysis project Ga0184640, IMG submission 133161) | Groundwater sediment microbial communities from an aquifer in East River, Colorado, USA - PLM3-1_200_b2 | ecosystem: Environmental > Terrestrial > Soil > Riparian zone | place: USA: East...
CCGAGGCGCTGCTGAAGCACATCTTCAAGACGGTGCTCGCCGAGCGCCCCGAGGACATGGCCTTCTTCGAGGAGCGCATCGAGCCGGGCGTGATCGCGAAGCTGCAGGGGATCGTCGACTCGGAGTTCGTCCGGATGGACTACGGCGAGGCGATCGGGATCCTCGAGCAGGCGAAGGAGAAGTTCGAGTTCCCGGTGAAATGGGGCATCGACCTGCAATCGGAGCACGAGCGCTATCTCACCGAGCGGCACGCCGGCAAGCCGGTGATCGTCATGAACTACCCGAAAGGCATCAAGGCCTTCTACATGCGGCTGAACGACGACGGCCGGACCGTCGCCGCGATGGACGTGCTCGCGCCGGGGATCGGCGAGATCATCGGCGGCAGCCAGCGCGAAGAGCGGCTCGCGGTCCTCGAGGCTCGGATGGACGAGGCTCGGCTCGACAAGGACCACTACGGCTGGTATCGCGATCTGCGCCGGTACGGCACGGTCCCGCACGCCGGGTTCGGGCTCGGTTTCGAGCGCACGGTCGCTTACGTGACTGGGCTCTCGAACGTCCGCGACGCGATCCCGTTCCCGCGCACGCCGGGCAACGCGAAGTACTAGCGGCGTTTCGTCGCGTACAATCCACGCCTCCATGCCCAGGCTCGCAATTCTCCTCGCCGCCGCGCTCCTCGCCGCGTGCTCGCTCCAGCCGACCGACTACAACGGCGTCGGCGCGCCGAGTGAAGCGGCGATCGTGCCGCTCAGATCGGACCGGCCGGTCGTCGCCTTGGCCCTGGGCAGCGGCGGCGCGCGTGGGTTCGCCCACGTCGGCGTGATCAAGGCGCTGGAGGAAGGCGGCATCGAGGCGGACATCGTGACCGGCGCGAGCTCCGGCGCAGTGGTCGCGGCGCTCTACGCGAGCGGGTATCGCGCCGGCCGGATCGAGAGGATCGCGCTCGAGGTGGAAGAAAGCGACCTCGTCGACCTGGTGGCGATCGGCAAGGGCTGGGTGAAGGGCGAAGCCCTGCAGGAGTTCGTGAACCGGATGGTGGAAGACCGGCCGATCGAGCGGCTGCCGCGGCACTTCGCCGTCGTCGCCACCGCGGCGAAGAGCGGGCAGCTGACGGTGTTCAATCGGGGCAATACCGGGATCGCGGTGCGCGCTTCGGCGAGCGTGCCGAACGTGTTCGTCCCGCCGGTCATCAACGGCGAGGAATACCTCGACGGCGGCCTCCTGAGCCCGGTGCCGGTCAAGCTCGCGCGCGCCATGGGCGCCGACGTCGTGATCGCGGTGGACGTCTCGTGGTTCGCGCAGGCGCGCAATGCGGCGGGCACGGGCATGTCCCAGTACGGACGCAGCGGCCGCTACGCGCTGCTCACCGACGAGCTCGAAGCGGCCGACGTCGTCGTCACACCGCAGACGGTGCGCACCCGCATGCTCGACTTCGACCGCAGGGCCGAGAACATCCTCGCGGGGGAGACGGCGGCGCGCGAGGCGCTCGCCGCGATCCGGGAGCGGATCGCGGCAGTCGCCGCGCTCAAGCTCGCCCGGCGGAAGTAATCCCGTCAAAGCATTGCACGGGGCCCCGGGTCGCCGCCCCGGCCCGTGCACCCGAAGGGGCGTGTAACCGCATGGCTCCCCCACCACGACAAATATCGCTCGCCGAAGCCATGGAGCTCAACCCGCACCCGCCGCGGGACGCCCCCGCGGCGAAGATCCCCCTACGATCCGAGAGATGAAAGCAGCACCCAACAAGACCGTCGTGACCGCCCGGCTGCGAAAGTTCGAGCCTGCAGCCGACGGATACGGCGGCGAGCTCGAGCTCGAGGTCATCCGGAACGAGTCCCCCGATCCCGCGACGGACTTCCTGCAGCCGCAGGCGGGCAAGTCGCTGCGGGCGTTCTACGCGCAGTCCGACCCGCCGGCTGCGGCGCTACCGATGGGTCAACGGGTCAGGGTCGAGCTGACGTTTCTGGGCGGGCCGTTCGGCGGGCGGGCCGTCGTGCAGAGCATCCGCGCCGAGTAGCCCGCCCGGGCGACTCACCGCTTCACGTTGAGCGTCACCTTGCCGGTCGCGACCCTGATCGCGCTCAGCGAGACCCCGGTCGACCGTCCGTCGTGGGCGCGCGACGAGGGCGCGGTCTTGTCGTTGAAGCTCGTCTTCTTCAAAGACCCCGGGAAGGGGTCGCCCGCGTCGCCGCTGTTCTTGGCAAGCTCGAGATCGCGCTTGCCGTCGGCCTGCGCGAGGCCCACTTTGTAGGCCAACGGGTTGGTGTTGTCCGACCGGGCTTCGTCGATGTGCCACACCGCGAGCCCGGAGCCCGGCAGCGACACATCGCGGCCGGTCGCTTGCCGGTTCTCGAGCAGGAAGTACTCCGGTCCGGACTTGCCGCCGGTCCACACCCACAGGCAGTCCTTCGCATCCTTCTCGAGCGGGTCGAGGGTGTAGCGTGCCGTCCTGGCCGCGCGGGGCTTGATCCAGCCGAGTTTGGCGAGGCACCAGCATGACATCCGGGTGGGCTTCCGGCCGCCGCCGCCCCAGGATCCCCCGCCCATGAGACACCACTGGCCGACGCCCTCCGAACGATACGACGTGTCGTAGAGGTCCGGCAAGCCCAGCACGTGACCGAACTCGTGGGCAAACACGCCGACGCGTCCGTCCTCGGGCTCCGTCGAGTATGCGTACACCTTGACCCCCTGATTGGCGAACGCCTGGGGCAAGGTCCACTTGTGCGACCAGATCATGTTGTTGCGCTTCTGCGGGCTGGGTTCCGCTTCCGCGCCGCCGCCGGCATGGATGAGGAAGATCCCGTCGACGAACCCGTCCCCGTCGGTGTCGAAGCGTGCGAGGCTGTCCGTCTTGCAGTATTCCGTCAGCGCATCGAACAGCAGGCCCGGGGTGTTGCGAGGGTAGCTCATCCCGGTCCCGCTCTCGCCGTCGGTGTAGAACGCGTAGGGTTTCGGCGCTCGCACGTATCCGATGACCTCGCCCGTGACGAGCAGCTTGCCGTAGGACATCTCGCGGTAGAGGGTCGTCATCGAATCCGGATTCGCCGGATCGAACAGCATGTGCTGGAATTCGGTTGCCGGACGGCTTCCCGGGTTGTCGCTGAAGTCGACCATGAGCGCCAAGGCATGCAGCTTGCGGGTGGCCACCGCAGCGCGCGCCATACGTGCGGCGCGCAGGGGGCGGTTGGCGGGGGCGCGATCGAGCGCCAGGTCGGTCGGTGGATAGAACACCCCGTCGTTGAAGCCCGTCGGGCGCTCCATCGTGGCGGCGGCAACCAGTCCCATGTAAGCCGCCAGGCGGACATCGGCCGTCGACATCGCTCCGCTCTTCTTGATCGCCTGCTGGATGCTCTTCAGCACGGCGCTGGATGGACGGCAAGCGGTCGGCCCGTCGTCGTAGCGGTGGGTCTCGGGGTCGCGCATCATGATCTCCGGTGGTAGGTTCGAATGCGACGTGGTCGGACAGCGTGGTCGGCGAGGTCTGCGCGGTGTCAACCGATGCAGCCGCCGGGCGACGGGGCCCCGCTCCCGACGCTGCGAGGCCGCGCGACGTCTAGCTTCCGCGCGAGGCGCGCCGGATGGCAATAGGCCGAAAGGCTGACTGTGCCGCCGTTCTTCGCGGACGCTCGACGCGCGCGGGGCGTCCGCGCGGCGGGCGTGCCAACCGCGCGCGGCGCGATCAGGGGAGGAAGTAGTCGACGTAGAGGGACGGTGTGCCGGGGTCGACCTTGACACGTGCGGCGAAGGCCTTCCACAGGCGCTCGTCGGCGTGCCTGCGCTTCGGGTCGGTCGCCGTCGGGCCTTTCCCGTCGGCGCGCAGCACGCGCCCGCGGGTCTTTTCCAGAAGGTGCGGGTACAGCGACTCGGCCGGCATGTCCCACTTCTTGGTGCTGTTCGCAAATTGCTGGTCGACCGGGATCGCTGCCACGAGCCCGGGATGCGACATGGCCTCCAGGCCGCCGTCCTTGAGCGTGGCGTTGTGGCTGCCGTGGTGGCCGACCTTGTAGAACACCGTTCGCGCCAGCAGGTCGTGCGCGCGCACCTCGGTTCGCGTGCGACCGTCGGTGAGCGTCCAGGCGAGCTTCTGCCACGACAGCCAGTTGCCGATTTGCGCATCGGCCGCGAAGAGGAGCACCTCGTTCGTCGCCGTGAGCTCGAACGCGAGCACCATGCTCAGGTTGTTGACGACGTTGTCCAGCTTGAGCGCGAGCTGCTCGGCGGCGAGCAACCACTGGTCGTCGATCGCCCGCCAGCGCTCGTCCGGCGCCCGGTAGCGGGAGACGACCGGCTCCAGGGCCGTCTCCGTGCGCGCGCGCTCGTCGCTCCAGTGCAGGCTCGCCTCGAAGGGGCGCATCGCCTCCACCCGGGCGGCGCTCTCGGCGGCCGAGGCCTTACTGGCGGCAACCGGATCAAGCAGGGCGGCGTAGAAGCCCGAGTCGGCGCCGAGGCCGTACATCTCCGAGCCCTTCTTGCCGAGCAGCTTGCCGAGGAGCTTCTCGTCGCGGGGCGGGGCGAGCACGTAGATTCGCACCCCCGGCAGCCATTCCGGGGTGAGGAGGTCACCCGGCTCGCAGTAGCGGGGATCGGGCGCGAGCTCGCGGAGTGCCTCCAGCGCGGAAGCGGTCCCACGCACGCCCGCGGCGCTCACCGGCCCGAAGAACGACAGTATCTGTTCGATGGCCGCCGCGCGCGCGCGGGCGGCCTCGTCCGGTGAGGCGGCAAGTCGAGCCAGTGCCCGTCGCGCCCCATCGAACTGCAGCTCGGTCTCGCGCGTCCGCTCGCGGCCCTCCGGGTCCTGTGGGTTCTCGGCCCAGGAGAGCCAGACCTCGTCCACCCGCAGCGCCTTGAACTCGTCCCGCGCGTCGAAGAAGCCGGACAGGTGGTCCCAGTGCGGATGGGTGCCGACGATCGCATTCACGCGGCTGCCGGTCTCCTGTGCGACGTTTGCAGCGATGCGCTGCGCCCACCGCTTGCTGTCGGGCGTACCGCCGAGCACGCCACAGTCGATCAGAATGTGGCTTGCCTTCGGGCCGGTGTAGAAGGAGAGCAGGAACGCGTCGCCGATGCCCTGGCGATACATCCGGATGCGCACTCTGGGGCGGTGCCGCGCGCGGGCATCCCTCTTCGCCGGGCGCTTCGCGGCCCGCTTGCTTGCGACAGTCTCAGCCATGGTCGGTCTCCGGATTGAACCCATGGAGCTGCGCGAGCTGCCGCGACGGGTCGGTCTCGTCCAGCGCGCCGAAGTACATTCCCGCGAGCCCGGCGCGCGATTGGACGCGGAATGCGCGCTCGGCCTCGAGGCGGGTGTCGCTCCGGGCGTTCTTGCGGATCACGTAATCGATGTCGCCCGAGCGCAGGTCCACGACGATCGTGCAGCCGCCGCGGAACATGAACGACCCGGCGCCTGACGCGCCGCCGGCTGCGGCGCGCTCCTGCACGATCGACACCAGTCCCTGCGGCACGCCAGGGCCCGCGGGCGAGGCTTTGCGGGTGAACTGGAGCGAGCGCACCTCGAACGCGGCGTGGCCAGGGCGCAGATCGAGCCCCATATTCTCGGCGAGGACGTTGCGCTGCTGCTCGTCGAGCGAGAGGAGCAGGCGCTGCACCGCAGCGTGCAGCTCGCCTCGCCACTTGCTCAGGTGCTCGAAGATGTCGCGGCGGGGATCGGCGGCGTCGCGGTTGTCGAGGTAGGCGTATTCGTTCGCGTAGGGTCTCAGGACGAGCGGTCGCTCGCGCAGCAGCGCCCTGACCGCGGCGCTCGGGCGGTCCCACGCGAGGTTGTCCACCGCGAGCGACCGCAGGCCCTTCGGGTAGATCCCCCGGGCCCGGAAAGCCTCCACGATCGCGACGCGATAGCCCAGCCGGTCCTGTGGCACGACCTGGATGTCCGCTGTGATGAGCGCGCGGAGGTAGTCGCCGAACGTGAGATCGACCGGCGGGCAGTAGTCGAGCGCCCGCACGCAGATCGTCAGCAGGTGGCCGGCGGCCTTTGCGGCTTCGTCGGCGAGCCTTTCGACCAGGTCGGGATGCAGCGCGCCTGCCGGCAGCACGCCGCTGCCGCCCGTGGCGATGCGGAGCAGATCGACGGTGCGCCGCTCGTAGATCCTGAGAAACGCATCGAACACGGCGGCGACGAGGATCGCGCCGCGCTCGTGGGGCTCCTGCGTGCGCATGAGCGCCGCCGGATCGGGCTCGAGCCGCGTCCAGGCCCGCGTCTTCGGATCGACGCGGCCGATCGCGCTGCGCAGCGCCCCGTACCGACCCGTCGCCTGACCGAACTGGACCGCGAGCTCGGCAAGCAGGTTGCGCGTGCGCAGGTCGCCGCGGGCCCTGGCGATCTGGTGGCGCAGCACGCCGGGCAGCGAAAAGTGCTGGAACAGCGCGACCAGGTCGGCGAAGGCCTCGTGGAACGCGAGCGTGTCCGGATTGCTCGGGTAGAGCAGGGACGGGTGCACGCCGTCGAGGATCGCGTGCGTCGTCTCGTGGGCCACGATGTCCTGGGACAGGCACGTGAACACCGTGCCCCCGGGATAGACGCGTCCCGGATCGGTGTCCGCGGCAGGGAAGTAGCCGAAGAGCAGGGCCTTGCGCTGCGGATCGTAGAACGCGTTCTGCTGCCGCAGCGCGTGCGGGTAGACGCGCAGCTGACCGACATAGTCGGCTTCGTCGGCGCCCTTCACGTGCGGCGACCACAGCACCCGGCGCCCGAGAGCGCGCTCGAAGTGCTCGATCGTCCGCATCGCCACCGCGTACACCATCTGCTGGTGGGACTGCGGGTTGGCTTCCGACGGTGCGAGCCCGCTCTGGGCGAGCAGGGCGCGATCGTTGAGGTCGACGGGCTGGTAGAAACCGCCGCTCGCGGGGTCGTAATCGATCACGTCCAGGTAGTCGCCGCGCGGCCCGGGCTCGAGCTTCGGCTCCCACGGGACTTCGTAGACGATCTCGTTGATCGCGACGGACTCGAGCTCGGTCGAGAGCTGAGGGTCGAACGCGTAACCGCGCAGGAGCCGTCGGGTCGGCTGCGATGGCTCGACGGCGCGCGGCGGCCAATTGCTCGGCGTCGAGGCGGGTTCGCCGGCCCTGCCAGCGGGGCGGGGCGCGCCCTTGGCCGGATGCGGCTTCTTGAGGGTCTTCTTCCGCTGGGCGGACGCCGGCATCGTGCTCACGCCTTCGTCGATGAGCGCGCGTCGCCGTCCGGCGCGACCAGAGGCTCGAGCGCCTCGGCGAGTGCGCTCGTCTTGAACAGAATGAACGGATCCTGCATGCTGGGTGCCTTGCGAGAGGGGGTCGGTCGATGGGGCGATGGCGCGACTCTGCGCCTGACGTCCGCTCAGCGCTTCCTCTGGATGGCCTCCTGCAGCAGCGTCGTGGCGCCGAGCGGCGGGATCCACACCTCGACGTCGCCCGGCTGCTCCTTCTTGAAGCGCTTCGCGTCGAGCGGCAGAAGCTCCAGCCGCAGCTTGTACCCCTCCTGCGCGAAGGCGAGCTCGACACGGTCGCGGACTTCGGTGGCGACCTTCTCGTCCTGCGGGAAGAAGTACCGCACGTCTCCCGAGGTCCTCCGGCCGGGGACTTCCTCCGATCCCTGCACCACCAGACCTGGACTCTGGGAGAGCGCTTTTTCCACGCGGGCCACGAGCTGCGCATCGGGCCGCTCGACGTATTGCAGGAACACCCGCGTCACACGCACGTCGGCGGGCGCGGCCTTGTAGCCGAGTTGCGCGAGGCGGCGCTCGGCCAGCGTGCGCGTGTCGCGACTCGTGGTGAGGGCGGCGACCGTGCGGTAGTCCGCGCTCGCGGCATCGCCCCGGCCCATCCGCTGAAGCAGCGATCCGCGCTTGAAGTAGGCCTCGACGTAATCCTTGCGCAGCGCGATCGCCTTCGCATAGTCGGCGAGCGCTGGGTCGTTCTCCCCCTGGGCATCGTGGACGACGGCACGGCTGTAGTACGCGGCGGCGTCCTTGTCGTCGAGCGCGATCGCCTCGTCGAAGTCGGCTTCCGCGCCGGCCCAGTCGCCGGTCGTCGAGCGCACGGCGCCGCGCAGCAGGTAGTTCTCGGTCCGGCCCGGCCTGAGCTTGATCGCCTCGGAGAAGTCGGCGAGCGCGCGCTCATAGTCCGGGTTGGCGGTTGCCGCGTACGCCTGCCCCCGCTTCACGTACACGAGTTCGGGCTCGGGATAGTCGTCGATCGCCTTCGTGTAGCGGTCGATCGCCGTCTGGTAATCGCGCTCGGCGGCGAACGAGTCCGCTTCCACGACCAGCTGGATCGCCGCCTCGGCGCGTTCGCGCGCCTGCCTTTCCGCCTGCAGCGCGTTGCCCGCAGACTGCTGTTGCGCCCACCAGCTGGACGCCAGGGCCAGACCGAAGACGACCACCACCGCGACCGCCGCCCAGCGCCCCGTCCGGGCCTTCTTGCCGCGCTGCTTCTGGCCGAGGCCGATGAACTCGAGCTCCTGCGCGTTCAGATCGGCGCCGCGGGAGCCGCGCCATGCTTCGGCCGTTTCGAGCTGCGCGCCGGAGAGCAGCCCCCCCGGGTCCCGCTTGCTCTTCTCCCAGTCCGCGCGATACGCGTTCAGCAGCTCGCGCCAGCGCAGGAACTCGCGGTCGGCTTCGATCCACTCGCGCAGCCGCGGCCACTGCTGGGCGAGCACCGGATGCACGAGCTCGGCCGCCGGCGCCTCGGGCCCGGAGGTGCAGAGCACGACGAGCCGCGCCGCCGTGAGCCGCTCGAGCAGGGCTTCCACGGCTTCGCCGGGCGCCGACTTCGACGCGAGCTCGGCCCGGAGCGCGCGCCGGGTCCGGTCCGCGGCCAGATGCGGCCCGACGTTCACGAGCCGCGGCAGGACGCGACGCGCGAGCGCGCGCTCCGCGTCGTTGAGGCCGTCCATGTCCGCGTCGGCGCGCGCAACGAGCAGCCCGCGCACACCGCCCATGTCGTCGTAGGCCGCATTGGTGAGAAAGCCCTCCCGGCGCCGTTCGTACAGGCTCTGCAGCAACAGCTGGAGGAGCGGCAGGCGGAACGCCTCGGTGCCGAGATCCTCGATGATGCGGTCGACGAGGCCCGGTTCGAACGTGAGCCCGGCGCGTGCCGTCGGTTTCTCGATCGCCTGGCGAAGCTCGTCGCGCGTGAGCTCGCCGACTCGCACGACGCCCGCGTCGTCCGCGGGCACCGGCAGCGGCGTGCTCGCGAGCGCGCGGACGAAGTCCGCGCGCGCCGCGATCACCGTTACGATGTCCGGCCGTTCGCGCTCGAGCGCGGCGACGCGCTCGAGGAAGCGCGTCCGCAGGCTAGCGTCGAAGCCCGCCGCAAACACCTTTTCGAGCTCGTCGACGAAGAGCACGTGGCGCGCGGCGGCGCCCGTGCCGGGCGCGAGGCGGGCAAGGACGCGCGTCAGGCTGGCGACCGGATCCGTGCCGGGCACGATGCGCTCGAGCCGGCGGGGTGCGTCCGGGGCATGGCTGCGCCGCAGCTCGGAGAACGCGCCGGCCATCACCAGCGAGCGCTTGCCGCTGCCGCTCGGCCCGAGCACCCAGACGCGCGCCTGGGAGCGCAGGTGGTCGAGCAGGCTCGCGCGCAGCCCGTCGCGTCCGAAGAAGAATGGAGCGTCGTGCTCCTGGAACCGCTCCAGCGGCCGGAAGGGGCTGCTGACCGCCACCGCGGTCCCGCCGGTCGTCCAGGTCAGCGTGTACTCCGGATCGGCGCCCTCGGGCGGCGCGCCGCCGCTCGCCGGCTCCGGCCGCGCGGGCGCGAGCGCGGCGATGCGCGTGACGAGCGGGTCGAGCTTGTCCGCCGACACGCCTTCGCGCAGGTCGAAGGTCTCCCCGCCGAGCCCCGGGCCTGCGCGCCCCGGCGTCGGTGCCGGGCTCGCGCCCGGCAGCAGCACCTTGACCGTCACGAAGTCGCGGCTCGCACGCACCGCCGCGGCCACGCGTTGCAGCCCCTCCGATTGCGCCGGCGTGAGGCCGCCCGGTCCGATGAAGACGACGAGCGCCCTGGAATGGAAGAGCTGCTGCTCGCTGCGGCGCTGCCACTCGGGCGGCGGCACCGCCTCCAGCTCGTCCACGAAGGCACGCAGATCGGCGCGCTTCAGCTGCGCCGCGAACGCCTCGGCCGTTGCGCAGTCCGCGGTCGCGGTCGCGATGTAGGCGTCGTAACCGGCGAATCGTGCCGTGAGGTCGTACTGGGCCGCGACCTGCGGCGGGGTCCCGCCGGCATCTCGCGCGAGCGCGGCGAGCCGGGTGCCGGGTGCGGCGAGGTAGGTCATTGCGTCGGCGAGGCGGTGGAACGCGGTGGCGATTCTCTCCCGCTGCGCCACGTTGGCGGGGTCGGCGAGGATGCGCTCGTCGAACGCGTACTGGGGCTCGTAGGGCACGAGCAGGTCGGCGAAGCCGATGCCCCGCGCGCGCAGCGCCTCGGGCACGCGGTCGCCGAACGCCGCCTCGAAGCGGGCCATGAACTCGTCGAGCAGCTCCTGCCGCCGCTGCTCGATGCGGGCCGGGACGACCACGATCTGCGGGGGCTGATTCTGCCGCAGCGCGAGCACTTGCGGCGAGAGGAAGTCCGCGGCGACGTTCTGCGTGCCGCGCACGTTCTGGTGGTTCGCCGCGCACATCATGACGATCACGTCGCCGAGCTGGTAGGCGCAGATGCCGCCCATCTCGGTGACGCCGGTGCGGCTGTCGACCAGCACGAGGTCGTAGCGCTCCGGGACGAGCTGGCCGCGCAGCCACTCGAAGAAGAGCTCGCCTTCCCAGTTGAAGTAGAAATCCTGCCAGTCGAAGCTGCGGACGTTGAGCGCGTAGCGCTCCAGTTGCGCCGGGTCCTCGCGCTCGCCCGCCGGCATGAGATCCAGGCAGCCGTCGCCGGGCAGCCGCTCGTACACCGGCAGGATGAACCGGCGCACGTCGCGGAAATCCGCGCTCGCGGCCTCGCCCGAACCGACGGACATCGCGCGCTTGAACTCGAGCAGCAGGTCGAGCAGGCCGAGGTGACGGCGCGCGCTCGGCTGATGGATCTGGAAGTACTGCTCCAGCCCCGGCGCCTCGAGATCGAAGTCGATCATGAGCACGCGCGCGCCGCGCCGGGCGAGGATGTCCGCAACGTTCGCCATCGCCATCGAGCGGCCGACGCCGCCCTTGTACGAGTAGAACGTGACGATCACTTGGTCGGCGTGTGCTGGTAGATCAGGCTGCCCACCCCGCGGCGGCGATCCGGGCCGACGATGTTCTCGAAGCGCTCGAGCTTGGACGGGTCGGCGCGCGGCCGCGTGAGGCTGTCGAGCGTGCCGGGCAGGCTCGCGTGGAGCCAGCGCCGCAGGCGGCGCTCCTCGCCGACGCCGAACTCACACGCCGGGTCGAGGTCGAGCTCGAAGCGGTCGAACGCGCCCGCGAGCTGCTTGCGGGTCCGCGTCTCGAGCAGCTGGTTCACGGGCGAGCCGCTCTCGTCGAGCGGGGACACGGTCACGATCGCGACCTGGCCCATGGCGACGAAGGACGCGCACGCCTCGGCGATCGCGTCGTGGAAGAGCGACAGCTCGTCCACGAGCGCAACGCACCCGGTGAGCGCGATCTGCTGGTAGATGGGCCGCAGCTCGGGATGCGCGCGATCGAGCCAGGCGTCGAACGGGTAGTACTGGAGCTTGATCTGCCGCCGCAGCGCCCCGCCGGCCACGCGCCGCCCGTTCAGCCGCTTGGCGATGTCGGCGCCGATGTCGCGCACGGTGGCGCCTCCGAACGGCTTCCACTGGCGGCGACCCGCTCCGTAGCGCGCGTCCGGTCCGCCGGCACGGTCGAGCGCGGCCTTGAGCTCCATGAACTGCTGGTAGCGGTCCAGCCCGAGCTCGCCCTGGAGCGCGTCGCTGTGTTCGAGCAGCGCGACGGCCTCGTCGCGCGTCATCGAGATCACGACGCAAGGCAAACCGACGGTCGGCAGCCCGGGCTGCGTCGGCCGTCCGGCCATCGTGGCGAAGACCTGGTTCGCTGCGCCACCGGCCGTCACGTCGATGAGCTTGGTGAAGGGCCACGCGGCCGGCAGCGCGTCGGGCTTCACCCCGGCGAGCAGGCCGACCAGCCAGCCGGTGCGGGTCTCCAGCACCTCCAGCACGCGGGCGACCTCGGCGGGCCGAGAGGCGAGCTGCGCGAGGCCGGCGGGGCTGAGCCAGACGAGCGCGGAGTGGCACTGGATCGCGAGTTGCTCGAGGTCGGAGAACTCCGCCTCGGTCTCCGCGAACAGCGCCGCGGGGGCGAGGAGCGTGCTCAGCCCGGTCTTCTTGAGCTCGTCGGCGAATGCCCCCGCCGCGTCCTGGTCGAGGCCCGGCGCATAGGCGAGTACCGCGCCGAACGTGACCTCGCGCTGGAGCCGCGCGGGCGGAGGCGGAGGTTTCCGCTCGGGTGCGCCGCGCTGCGTCCACAGCGAGACCGTGTTCGCGACCACGCCTGCGAGCTCGGTCGGGCCCTTGAAGAAGCTCACCGTGTGCGCCTTGCCCAGCTCCTCGCGCAGCGCCTTGATTTTCGCGCCGGCGCCGTTCTCGCCGGTCGCGACGTCCATGAACTCCTCGGCCCAGGGGGTCTTGGGGTCGAGGAGGAAGATCAGACACTGCTCGGCAGCGAGCGCGCCAAGCGCGGTACGGTATTCGGCCTCCGTGATCGAGCGCTTCTCCGGGTTCGCGGGCTCGTCGGGCACGAAGCCGTAGCGCTTCGCGAAGATGCCGACGTAGAGGTCGCACGGCGGCAGGTTCTGCGCGGGGTCGCCGGCGATGTCGCGCAGGCACTTCGCCAGGGGGCGCGAGCCGTCGGCGACGTAGTCCTCCATGCCGACGACTTCGTGGCGCAGCTGGCGCAGACTCCTGGCGACCTCCTCGCGGTGGTCCTTCAGGTCCTGGAAAGTCGAAGAGAGATAGATCCTTGCCACGGACACCCCCTGTGTCGATGATTGTTGCAAAGGTCCATAGCGATTAGCGATAGGCAGGATAGCCTAGTATGCGGAGGGCATAGCGCGACCGCGCGCGCCCGGCGGGCGAGCGTGGGCGCGTTCGAGGGGCGCTTCGACGTCAACCCTTCAGCGCCGCGGCAATCGACCGGATCGAGAGCCCTTCGTTCGCGGCGTACGTGCCGTCCTTGCCGTTCAGCTTCGGCATGCCCATCTTGCCGCCCTTGTGGTGGAGCGCGATCACCTCCCAGAGCCTAGCGTTGAACACCGGGCTGCCGGAGCTTCCGCCTTCGGTCGGCGCGCGGTAGTGGAGGCGGCAGACGTCCGGGATCTGCGGCTTGCCCGCCGGCGGGCCCTCGTGGTCGAGGAGCTCGTTGTCCTGGAACGAGAACGCGAGATCGCGTCCGCCCGGATGGCCGATGATGTACATGCGCGCGGTCTCCTCCACCACCGGCAGCGCGGCGGCGACCGGCAGCGGCTCGATCCCCGTCACCGGGGTCTTCAGGCGCAGCAGGCTCGCGTCATGGCGATCGGGCGGCGAGCTCCAGAGGAGCTCGCCCACGGCGTGGGCGCGGTTCGCATCGACGGCCTCGAAAACGACCTCCGCCGAGTCGGGACGGATCCCAGGGCTCGCGCCATGCTCGTTGACGACGTGGAAGTTGGTCATGACCAGCAACTCGTCCTCGGGCTCCCGGCCGAGGTCGCCGGCGCGCACCAGAAACCCCGTGCCGATCCGGCTGCCGAGCTGCTGGCGGATCGCGGCGACGGAGAGGGCCCGATCGAGCCCCGTCTTCCACCAGCGGTACGTCTGCGGTCCCGCCGTGCCGAGCACCGCCTCGAGCTGCGTTGGGTCCGGCGCTGGCTGTGCCCGCAAGCGCTGCAACTCAGCGCGCCCGAGCTCCAATCCGCCGCCCGGAAGCTCCATGAGTCGCGCGCGCAGGATGTTGACGAGCCCCCGGCCACGGTCATCGGTCTGTTCCAGGTCCCAGACCTCGGTGAGCTGCCGCAGGGTGCTCGCGATCTGAAACGCCTTGGCGTCGTCTGCAGCCGCATACGCATGGACGTTGCGCTCGACCGCGCCCCAGTTGCCCAGACCCAGCGAGGCTTCGGCCAGGGTCGGCAGATACCACTCGTCGCGCTGCTCCTTGGGCGTCGCCTCGAGCGTCGCAATCACCTGCTGCGCAATGTCCCGTGGCTGAAGCTCCGCGGCGAGGCGCACGCCAAGCCCGCGGGCGCGGCTGAGCAGCGCGATGAGGTTCACGCCGTGCCAGGTGTTCGCGGCATGCTCCTCGAACGGCTTGCGATACGCGACGATCGCCTGCTTCAGCGCCTCGCGCGCTCCCGCGCTCGTCTTGTCGCCGGCATCGAAGAAGATCTGCTTGTAGGCGCGGCCGAGCAGGCCCGTGGCCTCGGCCGACTCGGGATCGGTCTTCGGCAGTCGCTGAGCGAGTGGCCGCAGGACATCGATCGCCGCGGTGGCCTTGCCCGTGTCGATCAGGTACTGCGCATAGAGGCGGCGGTTCTTCGCATCCTTCGGGTCGCGCCGGCTCACCGCCTCGGCGACCTGGCCCATGGTCTCGTAGTCGCGGACGTTGCGCAGCGCCTCGACGAGCCGCTTGGCGCCGGCGAGGTCGGCGTCGCTCCCCAGCCCGTGCAGGCGCTTCAGCGCGTCTTTCGCGCGCTCGCGCAGCTCGTCGACGGTCGCGTCGGCGCTCACGATGCCCGGCCTCAGACGCGGAGCATTCGCCGCAGCGTGGTGGCGAAGCTCTTCTGGCGGAGGTACTTCGTGATCGAGTGCCGCCACGCACCGTCGTTCTGGACCGCGACATCCTCGACCGTCGACTGGCCGCCGTTTCGGAAATCGCTCGCGAGCACGGGGTCGAACCCGCAGACCGGGTCCAGCCGGTCGAACATGTTGGCCCAGCCGCCGGCGACCCGCTCGTGCGGAAACCCGTCCGCACGACTCCAGCCCGGCTGCAGCTTGTCCTGGATCTCGTCGAGGCCGAGCGGGCTGCCGAGGGTGATGAAACCGTCGACCGCCGCACAATCGGCCACTCGTTTCAGGCAGTCGTAGGCGATGACCGTGCCCATGCTGTGGGAGACGACGATGTGCGGTCGGGAGACCGCGGGCGCACATACCGCTTCCGCGAAACGCCGCCTGATCGTCTGCTGGATCCGCACCGGGGTGCGGCCCGGCGGCGCGTACTCCACATCGAACAGGTAATGGTGCACGTCGCTCAGGTACGCGTTGAGGACGCGTTTCTTGATGAACCAGGGCAACGGCACGCGCTCGAGCGCACCTTGTGGCGCCGCCGGCGCGGGGACGGGCGCGGCGGTCTCGAGCTCCGCGTCCGAGAGCGTCGTCATTCTCGCGCGCAGGGCCTCGATGAACGCCGCCTCTTGCGCGGTCTGCGGCCGGGGCGGAGAGGCGTTCCCGCCGCCATCGATCGCCTCGGCGCTGTTCTCGAGCACGCCTTCATAGGCCGAGAGGTCTTCCTCCGGCTTCTCGTGGAGGAGGTCGGCCCAGTAGACCATCGAGCTGCTCACGCCGCGATCGCCCAAAGGCAGCGGCTCGGCGGCATCGGCCAGGGCCTCCCGCCAGATGCGCAGGAGATCGTCCACCGGCGGCTTGTTCGCGATCCCGTGAATGAACGTGACGTGCGGCATGGTGCGATTCCCCTCGTGTGCGTCGATGCAGTCGATATCCGGGCGGCGACGGGCCGATCCCTAAAAGTCGTAGGCCGGGTCTTCGCCCAGGTCCGGAACCTTGGCAACGTAGCCGGCATCGCCGAAGTCCAGCGGGACTGCCGCCTCGTAGCCGGGGAGGCCGACTTCCTTGCGCAGCGCGTTGAGCCGGTTCATCCAGCCTTTCAGGAAGACCTCGAGTCGCGGGTTCTGCTGGGCGAGACGGCGGTAATAGGCCTCGCGCGCATCGCAGTAGGCCCCGATTCCACTGCCGAGGTCGCAGGCTGCGGCCGCGCGCTCCGTCTGCGGCCCGAAGTCGCCGTCCACGCCGCAACCGACAGCCGTCTGCAGAAAACGCACGGCGCGCCCGACCCCCATGTTGACCGCGGTGTCGAACTGCACGAGATCGAGCTGCCGCCGCAGGAGATCGCACCGCGGCGGCAGCCAGTAGCCGCTCTCGTAGATCGCCTGCACCTCGCGGTCCTCGATCAGCTTGACGTCCCGCTGGGCGAATCGCTGCCGCGCACGCCACGCATCGTAGACCTTCTGCGTCACGCCCTTGTTCGTCCGTCCGCCCGGGTCGGCGGGATGATCCACGAAGCCGCCCTCCCAGCGCAGGATGAAGGGCAGCGAGCTCTCGAAGGCGGGAGACGGCATGGCGTTCTCCTGGTTTGTTGCAGCGGACCGCGTTCCGCCGCCGCTGCCCGGCCGCGAGCGCGGCGGGCAACGTCGGCCCGACTCTCGGCGCACACTCTAGGGCACGCGGCAATCCTTGGCCAATCGACCAAACTGCATAGGACCCGGCGGGCGACCGGAAAGTCGCGTCGATCCGGCCGCGGTCCGGATGGAGCTGGGAGACGCTTGTCTCCCGGCGGTGAAAACCCTGGAGGGCAAACGATGAGGAAGACTCTGGCAGCATCCGCTCGCGACTACGTCCTGAAGCTGGACCTCCCCGAGGCCGGCCCCGCATTCGAGGCCGCGACAGCGATCGAGTTTTCCGACGAGCGCGAGGCGGTCGCCGTCGGCGCGCAGCTCGCGGAGTTCACCGCTGCGGTCCCGGCCGGCGTGCGCGGCGCCATCGCCGACGGCATCCTGCTCGCGCAGCTCGCCGCCAACAAGGTCACCACCCAGTCGGAAGACGTCTTCCGCTGGTACGACAAGTACGTCGAGGTGCTCCAGAACATCGGCTGGCAGGTCCGGGACCTCGACTTCCAGGCGCAGCAGGTGAGCGACCAGGACGCCTGGGTGCACAAGGAGATCATCCCGGTGCTCGCGCTGCTGCTCGGGCCGCAGGCCGCGGCCGCCTCGATCGTGATCGCGGTGCTGAAAGGTCTCCAGGACATGGATTCGAGCTCGCCCTGGATCACGCTTTTCGACCAGGCGAGCCAGCACGCGCGCGGCGCGAAGTTCCAGGTGAGCTACGTCGATGCCGACGCGCAGGGCCATCCGGAGATCTCGCTCCTCTGCTTCGGCATCCAGGCGGAGCGAACCATCACGCAGGTGCTCTTCTTCAAGAGCTCCTCGCAGAGCGCCGAGGTGAAGAAGGCCTCGGCCAAGCTGGCCGTCAGCATGGAGCGCCTGAGCTCGGCGAAAGAAGCTCTTGCCGGCCGCGTGCAGCCCTTCATCGCGGACTTCGTGAAGAACATCGACATCTGAGGCACGGGCCGCGCATGAAGCCCCACGCCTTCATCGCCATGCCGTTCGGCACCAAGCCCGGCCACGACGGGCAGCCGATCGACTTCGACCGGGTGTACGCGGAACTGATCAAGCCCGCGCTGGAGGCGGCGGGCTGGGAGGTGTTCCGCGCCGATGAGGAGCTCCGCGCCGGTGACATCCGCACCGACATGTTCCAGGAGCTGCTGGTCGCCGACCTGGTGGTCGCCGATCTGACGCTGGACAACCCCAACGTCTGGTACGAGCTCGGCGTGCGGCACGCGCTGCGCGCACGGGGCGTGGTGCTCGTGCAGGGGCCGCGTCCGACGCAGCCCTTCGACATCTACACCGACCGCAAGCTGAACTACCGGCTGAAGGACGGTGCGCCCGACGCCGCGCACTTGCAGGCCGCTCGCGACGTGCTTGCCGACATGGCGCGCGCCACGCTGGAGGCGGCCACCGCGCGGCCGGTCAGCCCTGTTTATGCGCTGCTCGATCACCTGCGCGAGCCCGCGTGGCGGGAGCTGCTGCTCGCCGAGCGGAACGAGTTCAGCCAGGCCTATGAAGCGTGGCGCAGCCGCATGGAGATCGCGCGGCAGAAGAACCGGCCGGGCGACATCCTGGTGCTCGCCGATGAGACCCCCACCCGCGCGCTGTGGCTGGAGGCCAAGCGCGCCGCGGCGACGAGCCTGCTCAAGCTGAGGCAGTTCGATTTCGCCCTGGAGCAGTTCGAGGCCGCGCTCGCAATCGATCCCGAGGACAAGTCCAGCCGCGAGAAGCGAGTGATCTGCCTCGGCCGGCTGGGCCGCTTCGAGGAGGCCCGCGAGGGGGTGCGGCTGCTGACCGTGGACTTTCCCCGCGACCCCGAGGTGTGGGCGCTGGCCGGCCGCGTCGGGAAGGACGACTGGATCAGCCGCTGGCGGCGCCACGGCGACACGCCGGCGCAGATGCGGGCCGCGGCCGCGGCCGAGGAGGCGAGCCTGCGAGAGGCGATCGCGCCGTACCACACGGCCTTCATCACCGATCCATCCCACTACTACTCGGGCATCAACTCGCTCACGCTGCACGTGCTGCTGAAGCACCTGGGCGGCGCACCGGACCCGACCGTCGTCGACAACCTGATCGGCGGCGTGCTCTGGGCCAGCCTGACCGCCCAGGAGCGCGACCCCAAGGACTACTGGGCCCGCGCGAGCTACGCGGAGCTGTGCCTGCTCGTAAACCCGCAGGAAGCCGTGATCCGCGAGTTCCGCGTTGCGGTGGCCGCGGCCAATCGTGACTGGTTCGCGCTCGACTCCACGCTCCAGACATTGACGCTGTTGCGCGACCTGGAGTTCCGCCCCGATGAAACCGGCGCGGCGCTGGACATCGTGGAGCGCGAGATCGCGCGCGCGAACCCGCCGTTCTTGCCGCGGCAGGTGTTCCTGTTCTCCGGCCACATGGTCGACGCGCCCGACCGCGCGACGCCGCGCTTTCCGGCCGACAAGGAGCCGATCGCCGCGCAGACGATCGCCGCGGCGCTCGACCAGCTCGGTGCGGGCGCGGGCGACCTCGCCCTGACGCAGGGCGCGGCCGGCGGCGACCTGCTGTTCCTCGAAGCCTGCCTGCAGCGCGGCGTGCGCTGCAGGCAGCTGCTCCCCTTCGAGGAACCCAAGTTCATCGAGGAGTCCCTTCTGACGTCCAAGGACGGCGAGCGCTGGCGCGAGCGCTACTTCGCGGTCAAGGCGCAGCTGAAGGACGCGCCCCGGATCATGCCCGCGGAGCTGGGGCCGCTGCCGAAGGGCGCCAGCGCGTTCGAGCGCTGCAATCTGTGGCTGCTGTACACCGCGCTGGCATGGGGCGTGGACAAGGTGCGTTTCGTCTGCCTGTGGAACGGTGGCGGCGGGGACGGCCCCGGCGGGACCGCGCACATGTACAACGAAGTCAAGCGCCGGACGGGGCGGGTCAGCTGGATCGACACCCGGCAGCTGTAGGCACCTACCGGCCGAGCGCTACGTGAGGCGCCGGGGTCATGGCGTCGGCAGCGCGCGCCGGGCGTGGCGCGACCGCGTCGAGAAGCGTTGCCATCAGGCCGCGGATCTCGGCGGCGGCGCTGCGCTCCACCGCGAGCAGGCGCGCCGTCGGCGCAGTCGAACGGCGGTTCGGGGACTCGGGCCCGATCGCCGGCCAGAGCGCGCGCAGCGTCGCCTCGAGGAAATCGCGATCGGTGGTGCGGTCGACCACGAATACGACGCGTGCAAGCTCGATCGCATCGAGCAGCTCGCCGAGCTCGTACACGCAGCCGCGGTTGGCGGGCGCGAAGCTGCGCAGGTCCATCAGGACGACGTCGCTCTCCTCGACGAGCCGGTGCATCGTCATCTGCCAGGTGTCGGCGTGGCAGAAGAACTCGTTCACGCGATAGCGGCCGTCGGGGTCGCGCGCGCGGTCGATCGCCGCGATGCGCCGCTCGAGGTCGGGGCGGCCGGTGACGAAGCGCCCGGCGAGCTCGCCGCTCGCGAACTCGAGGAACTCGTGCGGCTCCACGGTGCTCGTGACGAGATCCGGGCCGGCGATCATCGACACGCTCCCGAGGCGCAGCCAGTGCTTGCGCAGCACGTCGAAGAACCGTTCGGAGCGGCTGCCGAGCGCGAAGACGCGGAGCAGCAGAAGCCGGCGTGGTGCCGGCGCGGGTCGGCGCCGGAGAAACGCGAACCCCGCGATCGTGACGAGCTTGTAGGCGACGAACGCGACGAGCCCCGTCGCCGCCCATGTCGCGCCTTCGAACGCGAAGCCGATCGACTGGCTGATGCCGAAGAACAGGAACACCGTGTCGATCGTGAGCGACTCGTCGGACAGCCGCTTGCGCTGGTAGCGTCGTCCGAGCCGGCGCAGCACGATCCAGCCGCCGACGGCGAAGAGCGCGAAGCCGAAGACGAGCGTGTACACGAAGATCTCGATGCCGCCGAGATTGAAAAGCGCACCGGCCTCGACCGCTGCGCGTATGCGCTCATCGCTTCCGCCCATCACGTTGAGCGTGAGTACGCCGCCGCCCAGAGCAAGGACGGCGAAGGTCACGACGAGGGGCCCGACGGCGCGGATCGGACGGGCAAGAAAGAGGAACAGCAGCGCCGTTTCCGCGCCGTTGGTGATGAGCCAGAAGACCGCTGGATCGTACCAACGGAGGCTCGGGCTGCGCGCGAGCGCGACGGCCGCAATCAGCGCGAACACGCCAGCGTATGCGCCGAGCAGCTTGAGGCGCGCTGCGCGCGTCGTGCCGGCCACGATTCCGGCCGCGATGACGGCCGGCCACAGGAAGGTCCAGAAGAACGTCGCGAGCTTCACCGGCCCGACGCCTGCGTCGGCGGTGAAAACGGCCCACGGCACCGACATCACGCAGGCGTACGCCGCGCCGCCGAGGCCGTAGACGGCCGCGACATGCCAGGGCCCGCGCACGACGCCCCGGGTCTCGGGCGCGGCGTTCGCGACCGATCGTGCCTCGGCGAATGCGATGTTCAGCGCGTAATCCGGTCCCGCCGCCGCCGCCGCCGCGCGCACCGGGGCCGGGGTGTCCTCGCCACGCGCGGCGGTGTTCATCGACCGCAGCACCGCGCGGCGGTACAGCCAGAGCAGCAGCAGCGAGGCGGGAAGGGCGATGAGCGCGCCGCCGATCAGCACGCCCGGCAGCGCGCCCGTGATCGCGAGCGTCGTGGGGTCCGTCGTCGCGCTCATCGGACGAGTTTGTAGTCCACGAGCTCGAAGACGGAGAGCTCCTGCGGCAGCCCGCGCTCGTAGGTGCGCGCGTCGAACTTGACGAAGCGCTTCGCCGCGGGCGCATACCAGATGGTGACGATCGAGTGGATCGGGAAGCGGTTGATGAACGTGCTCCCGCGCCCCTCGGCGACGACCTTGATCGCATCGAACGTGCCGGCCGGCACGGTGACCTGCTCGCGCCCCACGATCCGCATCTGCATCTCGATGGTGGCATCGGAGGTGAACTGGCGCTTAACCGCGGGCAGCGGCGCGCCGTCGCCGAGTCTGTAGAACGCCTGCAGGTAGGGCGCGAGATCGGGCGGCGCGTAGTCGAGACCGGGATGCCCGGCGAAGCGCGGCTCGCGCGCGACCACGATGCGGCTCTGGTAGTCGGGGCGGTTCGACACGCGCAGCAACTCGCCGACGCCCGTCTCGCTCACCGCGTCGATCCGGTAGGTCAGCCGCGCGACCTCGACGCGGCGGAAGCCGTCGACGTAGCGATAGCTCCAGGTGTCGCCCGGCGAGGGCATCAGCGGCGATCTCGCCGCGGCGGGGCCCTTCGGCGTCACCGGTTCGGCGGCCGGGGGCTTCTGGGCCTCCGCGGGCGGCGCCGGCGCCGCGGGGGCGGGCGGCG
>Ga0184640_10000086_pt1 | contig 21459 bp, 21 predicted proteins | sample PLM31_200_b2_FD_133161 | JGI IMG/M metagenome (GOLD analysis project Ga0184640, IMG submission 133161) | Groundwater sediment microbial communities from an aquifer in East River, Colorado, USA - PLM3-1_200_b2 | ecosystem: Environmental > Terrestrial > Soil > Riparian zone | place: USA: East...
GCCTCTATGGCGGGGATGCCGTTCGACCCCAGCGGCGAGATGCCGAGGAACTCCATCACCGTAGACATGGTGTTGGCGGTGACCTGCCCGCCGCACGCGCCGGCGCCCGGACAGGCCGCGTCTTCGATGGCCTTGAGCTGCTCGCCAGTGATCTTCCCGCGACCGTACGCACCGACCGCCTCGAACACGTCTTGAATGGTGAGATCGCGGCCGGCGAGGTGGCCGGGGGCGATGGAGCCGCCGTAGAGCACCAGGCCGGGGATATTAAGTCTAACCAGAGCCATCACCATGCCGGGATTGGTCTTGTCACAGCCCGAGATGCACACCAGCGCGTCGAAGTGATTGCCGCGGGCGACGAGCTCGACCGAGTCGGCGATCACCTCCCGGCTGACGAGCGAGCACTTCATCCCCTCCGCGCCCATGCTGATGCCGTCGGAGATGGAGACGGTGTTGAACTCCATGGGCGTGCCCCCCGCCGCCCGGATGCCCTCCTTCACCTTGGCCGCCAGGCGCCGCAGGTGAAAATTGCACGGTCCGATCTCGATCCAGGTATTGGCGACTCCGACGATCGGGCGGGACAAGTCTTCGTCGTTAAATCCCGCCGCCTTGAGCATCGCCCTTGCCGGCGCCCGGTTCGGACCGTCCGTGATAACCCGGCTCCGCGGTTTCAAATTCTCAGCCATAACTTGCTCCTCGCTCTGCCGCCTTTGGCATCGGCCTTAACTTAACTATAGCAGTCCTCTTTTTGCAAGCATTACCGCCGTTAATTCCGCTGGACCATTATCGGGCACGATTTTATCTCCTCCAGTGCGATGCCCCGGGCACGGGAAAATCGGAATTGCAGCCCGAACAGACCTGTGGTAAGGTGTGCGTATTACGATATTACGATCGATAGGAGTTCCGTATGGAAACCGTAACGGTCTCTCCAAAATTTCAGGTCGTCATTCCACAAAAAGTCCGTAAAGCTCTGGGGCTCAAGCCGGGACAAAAAGTTCAAGTGATCCCCTACGAGGGCCGGATCGAATTGGTTCCTGTGGAGCCTATCCGACGAGGTCGGGGCTTTCTCAAAGGGATTGACACCGAAGTAGAGCGCGAGCCGGACCGGCTATGAACGTTGTTGACTCCTCGGGCTGGCTCGAATATTTCGCTGACGGGCCGAATGCCGGGAGATTCGCCCCGCCGATCCAGAACACGCGGGAGCTTATCGTACCGACACTGAGTCTCTACGAGGTATTCAAGCGCGTATTCCAGCAGCGCAGCGAGACCGAGGCGTTGCGAGCGATTGCGTTGATGCAGCAGGGACGGGTGGTCGACCTCAACGTGACGATTGCGCTGAGTGCGGCCAAGCTATCCGTCGAGTTGAGGATACCCATGGCAGATAGCATCATTTTGGCGACCGCACGAGAATATCCGGCGACACTATGGACCCAAGACGGAGACTTCGAAGGCATGGCAGGAATCAGGTATTTCGCAAAGGAGAAAACCTAGTCGAGGTTAAGCCCTGCCATCGGCGGCCTCTGTCATAACGCCAGACACTCATCCGCAAATCCCGCCGCCTTGAGCATCGCCCTTGCCGGCGCCCGGTTCGGACCGTCCGTGATAACCCGGCTCCGCGGTTTCAAATTCTCAGCCACAACTTGCTCCTCGCTCTGCCGCCTTTGGCATCGGCCTTAACTTAACTATAGCAGTCCTCTTTTTGCAAGCATCCTGCACGCTCCCCCTGGGCTGCCCAGAGAAACAATAGGTCGACATGCCCAACCTTCCCTCCTTATTAAAGGCTTGATGTCGGCGCGCATCAAACATCTTGACACGGACCAGGGATTTATCCTAAGAGTTAACGCATACACAACATTTAGGCACGGGCCAGGTCTCTCCCTGGTCCGTCGAGAGAAGGAGCTGGCCATGGCGCGAATCTCGCTCAAAGTTAACGGCAAGTCACGGGTCGTGGACACAGACCCGAGCACTCCGCTCCTCTATGTCCTGCGCGACGATCTCCAGTTGCATGGGCCCAGATTCGGCTGCGGTCTCGCGCAGTGCGGTTCGTGCACGGTGATCATGAACGGAGAGACGGTCCGCTCGTGCAGCATCCCGGTGACCGCGGCGGTAAACCGGAGCATCACTACGCTGGAAGGACTGGGGACCACTGCCAAGCCCCATCCGCTCCAAAAGGCCTTTATCGAAGAACAGGCGGGGCAGTGCGCCTACTGCATCAACGGCATGATCATGTCCGCCAAGGTCCTGCTCGACAAGAACCCCAAGCCCACGGACAGCGAAATCAAAAATTCCCTGGCCGGCAACCTGTGCCGTTGCGGCAGTCATCTCAGGATCGTGCGCGCCGTCAAGCGCGCGGCGGGCATCAAAGCTTGAGAGAAGGAGGGAACATGCGCGACAAATCGTTCTCCCGCAGACAGTTTTTAAAAGGCACGGGCGCTTTGGTCGTAAGCTTCAGCTTTCTCCGGCCGCTATCAGGCGCCTTGGCTCAATCCGCGCCGCCTGTCGGCGCCGACCTCGACCCGACCTCGTTGGACTCCTGGCTGAAGGTCGGCCAGGACGGAAGCGTCACGGTTTTCACCAGCAAAGTCGATCTCGGCACCGGCATCGAGACCGCTCTGGCGCAAATCGTCGCTGAAGAGCTCGACGTTCCCTTCAAGAAGATCAAGATGGACGTTGGGGACACGGCAAAGACCATCAATCAGGATGGGACGTGGGGCAGCAGAACCATCGAGCGAGGCGGGCCTCAACTTAGGCAGGCCGCCGCGGCGGCGCGTCAGGAGCTATTGAAGCTCGCCTCCAAGCGGCTTGGATCTCCCATTGAGAAGTTCACAGTCAATGACGGCGTCGTGGGCGTCGCTGGCGATTCCTCGAAGAAGATCTCGTACGGCAAACTCATCGGTGGCAAGCGATTCAACATCACTATCACAGCCACCGGTACCGGCGGCCAGATGAAAGTAGCCCCGGAAGTCAAAGCCAAAGATCCCAAGGACTACAAAATTATCGGCACCTCCGTGCCCCGCGTGGACCTCCCGCCAAAGATCATGGGAACGTTCGCTTACACGCAGGACGTGCGAGTTCCCGGGATGCTTCACGGCCGGGTGGTCCGCCCGCCTGTGGTGACTTCCAAGCCCCTAAGCGTCGATGGGAGCTCCATCAAGCAGATTCCCGGTCTCGTAAAAGTCGTGCAGGAGGGAACCTTCGTCGGCGTCGTCGCCAAGACGGAATGGGCCGCCATTCAGGCAGCCAAGGCATTGAAGGTGACTTGGTCTGAGCCTACCACTAAACTCCCCGCCAATCCGGAGGAGCTTTACGCTTATCTGAAAAATACCAAAAGCTTCAGAGACCAGGTCCGCGTCAACAAAGGGAATCTCGACGCCGCAATCTCCCAGGCGAGCAAGAAATACGAAGCAACCTATCGCTGGCCGCTCCAGTTGCACGGCATGATCGGCCCGTCATGCGCCGTCGCCGATGTCCGTAACGATAAGGCGACGATCTGGACGGGGACGCAAGGCCCGTTCGGGACGCGCGGCGCCGTCGCGCAACTGCTGGGGATTCCTGAAAAGAATGTTCGCGTCATCTATGTCGAAGGCTCCGGCTGCTACGGCCGGCTTGCCACCGACGATGCGCCCGAAGACGCGGCGCTGCTCTCCCGCGCGGTCGGTAAGCCTGTTCGCGTCCAATGGATGCGGGACGAAGAGCACGCGTGGGAACCCAAAGGTCCGGCTCAGTTAGAGATGGTGCGGGCGGGTGTCGATGGCCAGGGCAAAATCATCGCATGGGATTTCATGGACCGAAGCTTGCCGTGGACCACCCTAGGAATGCCTCTTTTGGCATCAAGACAAGTTGGCCTTCAGCCTAAAGGGCCGGGATCCCCGAACGGAACCCAGAGCGGCGGTGATATCTATTCATTCGAAAATCAAAAGATCGTGGCGGCGCTGATACCCTGGGTGCAGGCCGACGAGACACCGCTCAGAACCAGCAATCTCCGCGCCCCTGGGGACCTGGCCCGCTGCTTCGGCAGCGAATGCTTTTTGGACGAAATTGCTTCCGACTTGGGTGTTGATCCGGTGCAGTTCCGGCTGCGTTATCTGACCAGCAACAAGAGAGGAACCGAGGCTCTTCTCGCCGCGACGCAAAAGGCGCAATGGAAGGAGCGTCCTTCGCCTGCGCCGCCCTCGACGGGACCGACGGTCATAGGAAGAGGCGTAGCGCTGACCCAGCGCGCGAATACTTACGTCGCCGCTGTCGCGGATATCGAGCTGGACAAGTCGAGCGGCAATGTCCGCGTCAAGCGGATCACCATTTCCCACGACTGCGGCCTGATCGTCAACCCGGACGGAGTCAAAAACCAGATCGAGGGAAATGTCATTCAGGGAGTAAGCCGCGCGCTGATGGAGGAGGTCCAGTTCGACGCCTTCGGCGTCAAGAACCTCGACTGGAGCAGCTACCCGATTCTGACCTTCCCGGATGTCCCCGACGTCGAGATCGTGCTGATCAACCGGCCGGAGATGTCGCCCCTCGGCGCTGGCGAGCCGGCGATAGTCCCTGTGGCCGCGGCGATCGCCAACGCTATTTTCGACGCCACAGGCGCGCGCCTGCGCGAGGTGCCCTTTACGCCCAATCGCGTCCTGGCGGCCATCGAAGCCGCCTCGAGCCCCGCTCGGCGAACTTGATCCCAACGGGAGCTCCGGCGGATCGCCAGGTTATTTTCCAGGACGAAATGAGGGCAGGGGCGATTTTCGCGTTTAGCGGTAGTGATTACTCCCGCCTGCGCTTCTCTTCGAGCGCCATCTCTCCCATCTCAACCTGCCTTTGCGGAATGAGATAAACCGTGGAGTCCTCCCCTTCTCGCCGAGCTGGCGTTGCCGTTTCCGGGGTGATGCTGGTAATTTTTTTATTCGCCATCGACGGCACCATCGTCAGTGCCGCCATGCCCACTATCGTGGGGAAGCTCGGAGGATTGGAACTCTACAGTTGGGTGTTTTCCACCTACATGCTGACCTCGGCGCTGGCGACGTCGCTCTGTGGCAAGCTCTCGGACCTCTATGGCCGGCGCCGCCTCATGTTGATCGGGATCGGCCTGTTCACGCTCGGCTCAGCCCTGTGCGGCATGGCCCAGAGCATGGAACAACTCGTCGCCTTTCGCGCCGTCCAGGGGGTGGGCGGCGGGGCGATCTACGCCCTCTCCTTTATCATCGTGGGCTTTTTGTTCCCGCCTGAAAAGCGCGCGCAGATGCAGGGCCTGATCAGCAGCATCTGGGGAGTGGCATCGATTCTAGGGCCCTTGGCTGGCGGCATCATCACCCAATACTGGAACTGGCGCTGGATCTTTTTCGTCAATGTGCCGATTGCCCTCACGGCGACGCTGCTGATCCTCTCTGGGTTGACCGAAACGGAGGTTGGTCGGCGCCGGCGGCCTGACTTGAGAGGCGCCGCCGCTCTTTTGCTGGGCCTGTTTTTGCTCTTCTACGCGCTCGAAGAGAGCCGCAGGGGCTTCTTCGTGTTGGATTGGACCCTCGCGGGTTTGTTGCTCTCGGCCTTTGTCGTGCTGGTTCTCTTTTACCTGCTCGAGCGACGCTCCGAAGAGCCGATCTTGCCGACCGGGCTGTTTCGGCTGCGCCTCTTTAGAACTTCCTCAGGGCTCACATGGCTTGCCTCTATGGGAATTTTCGGCGTGATCAGTTACCTGCCGCTCTACATTCAGGGTGTTTTAGGGGGCAGCGCCGCGCGCGCGGGAATGGTACTTCTCCTGGCAAGTGTGGGATGGACTGCCGGGAGTTTCATCGGCGGGCAGGGCATGAATCGATTCGGATATCGAGCCGCATCCGTTGCGGGGATGCTGTTGATGACCTTCGGTTACGGCTGGTTCGTCAACAGCGGAGATTACCTCGGGCTCGTCGCGGTCCTAGGTGTTGGCTCCCTGATAGGCGTTGGCATGGGGATTGTTAACGTAACCTCCATGGTGGCAGCGCAGAATGGCGTGCCCCTAAACCAGCTCGGAGTCGCCACTTCAACCATCATGCTTTTCCGCATGCTCGGCGGCGCGTTCGGCATAAGCCTGATGGGAAGTGTTCTCTTCAGCCAGATGCAGCGTCAGCTCGTGACTCTTTCCACAGGCTCGGGCATGAATATCTCGGACGGCTTGATCAAAAGATTGGCCAATCCCCAAAACCTTTTGGACCCATCCACTCGCGCTTTGATTCCCGATTCCCTTTTGGTTTCCCTCATCGATATTTTGGGCCGCTCTATTCAGTATGCCTTCTCGACCGGGTTTTTTATCATGCTGCTTGGCCTCGGTCTCAGCTTTTTCATGGCGGACTACACCCCGGCCAACACCCCTCAAGGATCAAAGCCAAGTGTAACTCCCGGCCGCTCCTGAGGCGGGCTCCAAATGATTCCTATCCCCGCGGACCGACGGGCCGCGCGAGCTTCCTACCCCACCCTATCCTTGAAAATTCTTGCAGTGAAAAGCCTCCAAAAAAAGAAAGGGCGTCAAAACTATAGGTGATTGACGGATTGTGTGTTAAAACCGGCCGCTCATGTTTCGGCAACGGGCCATTTTCAGCGCGTTTCGCTATCCCGACTTTTTTTGGTTCTGGTGGAGCTACTTCGTGTCCAACATAGGGTCTTGGATGCAGACCATCGCTCAGGGGTGGCTGATCTACGATCTAACACAATCACCTCTCTATCTCGGGGTTTTCAGTCTCCTTCGCTCCATATTACTGCTCGTTTTTTTCTTTTTGGGTGGCCTGATGGCCGACCGCTGGGACCGGCGCCTGCTGATGATCTGGATCCAGATCATCTCTCTTCTTTCCGCATTGGTTCTAGGTCTCCTGACTTCCTTCGGTGTCGTGCGGGTATGGCACATCCTGGCCTTGGGCGCTCTTAACTCTACCGTGTGGGCTTTTGAGCAACCCGTGCGTCAGTCTCTGATCCCGCAACTCGTCAAAAGAGAAGACCTCCCTAATGCCATCGCGCTCAACTCCATCCTTTGGCACGGGGCCGGGCTCTTGGGTCCAAGCCTGGTGGGATTGCTCGTGGATTGGGTCAAGATCAGCGGCTGTTTTTATATCAACGCCTTAAGCTACTTCGCCGTCGTGGGTGCGCTCTTACGGATGCACATCCCGCAGCAATCGGGGCCGGGAGGCAGCCTGATCAGTCAAAGCATCTCCGAAGGGATCGGCTACGTCCGGCGGGAAAAATTGATCCTCACCTTGCTCGCCATCACCTCTCTTTTCAATATTTTTGGACGCTCTTACATGACCTTGCTGCCGGTCATTGCCAAAGAGGTGCTGCGTGTAGGAGCATCGGGGTTGGGATTCATCGCGGCCGCCCCCGGTTTGGGTACGATCATCGGGGCGCTCATCTTAGCGGCACTGAGCCGGGCCCGAGTGAATCGGCACGTCTTGGTGCTCATCCTCGTAGGATACGCTTCGTCCCTGGTTCTTTTCGCTTCTACAGGCCATCTCCACGCCGCCTTCGTCACTCTGGTTGTCGTAGGGGCATTGAGTATAGCCTTCGATACCCTCGTGAGCACGCTCATCCAACTCACCGTCACCGATTTTTATCGGGGGAGAGTGATGGGCTTCTATGGAATGGCGTCTGCGGGTCTAAGAGAAATCGGCGGCGTGCAGGCCGGGTTCCTGGCGGAATGGACGAGCGCTCCCATCGCCATCGACGCGGGCGCGGCCGTTATCGCGCTGGTCGCGGTTTTGTTTTTAGGGCCCCTCTTGCGGCGCGTCTCCGAGACTTAAGTGACTTTTTGCCTTTCTTCTAATCCAACCACATCAGCTTCGCCGGATTATCCTTCAGCATCATCTTAATTTGCTCCGGGGTGATCCCATAACCCAGCAGCGCCCGGATAAAGACCCGCATGCCGTCGATCGCGTCCATGTGCAGGACCTGGCCGAAGTCGCTGCCGATGATGCAGCGCTCGGCCCCGATCGCCTTGATCGTCCGGATAGTCTCCACTGGGTCAGCCACAGGCTGATACAAGCTCGGAATCATCGGCTGGCAATAAGTGCCCACATAGACCCCTAAGTCTGCCAGTTGCCTCATCTCATCGAGCAGGAGCTTGTTGAGTTCGAGCAGAGGATGATCCAGGGTGGCGCGGACACCGAGTTCTTTGGCCTTCTTGGCCAGAGGCAGCAGTTCTTTAAAATCCGTGTGGCCGAAGCCGACGCCGACCTTTTTCTCCACCGCCATCTTCATGATCTCAACCACCTCCGGCAACACCTCGCCCTTCTCGCCGACCAACCGGACTCCACCCTTCTCCGGATGGCCCGCGCCGCGCCAGAACCCCAGCGAAGTAAAAGTCGGGAACCAGATCATCTTGAAGTTCGGGTACTGGAGCGCCACGCGGATATATTCCGGATTCATCCCGTGGCAGGTGCCGGCGCCGCCGTAAATCTCCACGCGGCGTTGGAGCTCTCCCTTCTCCACCAAATAATCGACGTGGCGCTGGGCGAGATAGGCTGCGTTGCAGCTAATGTTCCAGTGGTCCTTGAACGCTATGGCCCGCATGCCTGACTTCGAGGCCTCGACGGCGATCTGGATCATGTCCTGCGAGCGGTGCACAAAGTCGGGATAGGCATGGATATGGCAATCGATGGCGCCTTGAAGCAGTTCGTTCTCGATCCCCGGATAGATCTTGAGCATCTCAGGGTTGTCTTTGAGCATCTGATAGAAATAGTCCTTGGCGTTGAGCTGGCGCACCCGCTCCACCGTGAGCGTTCGCCCCACCATCAACTCAGCCGCAGCCGCGGCATCCGCTGCAAAGTCGCACATGGTCTCCTCCTCTTGTCAGAAAGGCAAAAGTAAAAGGTAAAAAGTAAAAAAACGATGCGTTTTCTATTTTGCCTTTTTACTTTACTTCCCCCATGCTTGCAAAAATTTCCTCGCGTCTTCCACGACCGGCTCTGTTGCCGGCACGTACGGAATGACCACGCGGGTGGCTCCAGCCTCTGCGAAAGGCAGCAATCTCTCTTTGATTTCAGAGATCGAGGTTCCGGGAATCACCGGGAGTTTGTCCATGTAGGCATCCGTCAGAGCGCCCATGGCTGCCTTGAAACCGCCTTTCTGGAACGCGTTCTGAATCGCGGTCACCTCCATTTCAAAGCCCAGCCCCTTGAGCATGTCACTATAGTGGTCCGCGAGATTATAGAAGGTCAGAACCTGCCTGAGCCGCGAGCGCGCGACGGCCCGGTCGGGGTTAAGCGACACTCGGCATTTGGCGATGATCTCGAGCTTCGCGGGATCTCGACCGGCTTCCCGGGCACCCTCGCGCACGCGCTCAGCGATATCTCTGATCTTCGTTGGTGTCGCCATGTTGATGAACACGCCATCGGCGATCTTCCCCACGAGCTTAGTCATCTGCGGGCCTAAGCCGGCCAGATAGATAGGAAAGTCCGGATGGCGCGGCTTCCAGGAAAGCTGAAAACGTCTTCCGGTCTGATAAATCTCCCCCTCGTACTCGAGGCGCTCGCCGGCGGCGACTTTGCGGACGATCTCGATGTACTCCCGGGCGCGCCGGAGCGGACGGTCGAAGACTCCGCCGTGCCAGGCCGCGATGCTCTTATTGGCGACCCCGAGGCCGAGAAGGAGCCGTCCACCCGAAAGGTCCTGCAGAGTGGCCGCCTGTATGCCGAGCGTTACGGGACTGCGACCATAGATATGATAGATAGCGGTGCCCAGCTTGATGGTTTTGGTGCGGCTCGCAGCCGCCGAGAGCAGCACCACAGGATCGGTGCTGTTGGACTCCCCTTTCCAGAAGGCCCCGAAGCCCGCCGCCTCGGCTATCTCGACCAGCTCCACTACGCCCGGTGCCGGATAATGGGCCGCAGAGTTAATCTCGACGTCATAAATCACGCTCACGTCTTCTCTCCTTGCTTGCAGGTCTTAATGATCCCCTGGGCCTCAAGCTTCTCGATCGCAGCGTCATGGTAGCCCAGTCCGGCAAGAACGGTCGCCGTGTGCTCGCCCAAAAGCGGCGGCGGCTGCGCCGCTTTCTTTGACAGCTCGACATAGTTGACGGATGATTGCACGAACTTCCACGTCCCCATCTTGGGATGGGCCACCTCTTCAACCAGACCCAGATGGCCCACCTGCGGGTCTTCCAGGACCTCCGCGATGTTATACAAAGGGCCCGCAGGGACATCGTTCTCTTCCAGCCTCTTCAGCCACTCACTTCTCGGCCTGGTGGCAAACACTGAGGCAATCTCCGCATGGAGCTGTGGGTAATTTTTACGCCGCTCTTCTCGCGCTTTAAATCTCTCGTCCTCTGCCAGATCCAGCCGGTCCACCGCTCGCAGCAGGCCCAGCCAAAACTTCTCCGGAACCGAACAATGTACGACGAACGGCAACCTGTCTTCGGCCAAGAAGGCAAATGCCTGAGCGTTCTTGACCCGGGCGATGCGCGCGGGTACGTCGCCCGTCCTCAGATAACCGGCGGCGGCCTCTCCGACAAAAGAGAGTGTAGCCCTGAGAAGCGAGGTCTCTACCCGCGTCCCCTCTCCGGTCCTTTGGCGCGCCAGCAGCGCTCCCAGAATCCCGTAACCGGCAGAGAGCCCGGTGACATAATCCGAGAGGGCCAGGCCCATCACCTGTGGCTGATCGAGATCTGTCAGCAGGCTTAAAAGCCCGCTCATCGCCTGGCCCAGCGTGTCGAACCCGGGCCTGTCCGCATAAGGACCTGTCTGGCCAAAAGCCGATATGGAGCAATAAACCAGCTTGCGGTTGACCGATTTCAGTGCCTCATAGCCCAGGCCCAGTCGATCGATAGCCCCGGGCCGGAAATTTTCTAAAAAGACATCCGCCTTTTTAGCCAATTCGATGACGACGGCTCTCCCCTTTTCATTCTTGAGGTCCACCACCAGGCTCTCTTTGTTGCGGTTCAAGTGGGCGAAGTTCGGGCTGAAAAATGGGTCCGGCGCGAAATAGCGGTAGGGATCGCCGTCCGGCGGAGACTCGATCTTGATCACCCGGGCGCCGAGATCTGCCAAGAGCGCAGCGGCATAAGGCCCCGTAACGAACGTGGAGCACTCAACCACCGTGATGCCTGTGAGAGCGCCGACGGGCACAAATTTTTTCCTCCGATTTAATCTCCCACGTATCTTTCGCAAAAGTCAACCTGGGGTTGGAGATAGGAGTGGAACATTGCACAGGGATTGGGGTATATTCCCGCAAAGGGTAAGCCATGAGTCTCAGGGGAAAGGCGGCTATCGTGGGATGCGGCGAGACGCCAGTTGACCGGCTTGGCCGCAGGCCGGGCGAGCCGCGCCGGAGCAGTCCGGAATACCTCGCCTGGGCGGCGAGATTGGCCCTCCAGGATGCTGGACTGCAAAAAAGGGATTTAGACGGCCAGGGCCTGGCCGCCATTTATACCACGAATTACGGACAACCGTTCTGGCCCGAGGAGGCCGCAGACATTCTCGGCGTTTCGCCGCGACTCCTCATCGGCGGCGGGAATGGCGGGGCCAGCGCCGTATCCCTCCTCGGGCAGGCTGCCGCCGCCATCAGCTCGGGGCTGGCGGATCTTGTTCTCTGCATTGCCGCCGCGGCCCCCTTCGCAGAGTCGCACCCGACGATTCGCTCCGGAGATATCCGGGACCTCGAGCTCCCCTTCGGCATGATGGGCCCCAACAGCAAGGTCGCGCTCATCATGAGGCGCCACATGCACGAGTACGGCACCACGCTGGAGCAGTTGGGAAAGATCGCCGTGACCGCGCGGTATCACGCGACTTTGAATCCCAATGCCTACTTGAGAAAACCACTGACCCTCCAGGAGTACCAAAGCTCGCGCCTCATCGCTGATCCCGTAAAGCTGCTCGACTGCGTGATGCCCGTAAATGGCGGCAAGGCATTTATCGTCGCCTCCCCGGAGCGAGCCCAAAGGTTGGCCAAGCCGCCGGTCTACCTTTTAGGCTTTGGCGAAAGAGACAATCCTGCCTACGGTCCAAGATCGCACTCGGACTCCTTAGTGACGGGCCTGAGCGAGGCCGGACGCCTGGCCTTGGAGATGGCTGGCCTCAGGCACGCCGACATCCACTTCCTTGAGCTCTACGATGACTATGTCATCGTCGTCCTCATGCAGATCGAGGATCTGGGCTTCTGTCGAAAAGGCGATCGAGAGTTCTTCGACTCCACGGATTTTTCATTCAAGGGAAAGCTCCCGATTCAGACCGGCGGCGGCATGATCAACTGCGGTCAACCTTCGACCACCGGAGGCATCGTCCACGTGATCGAAGCGGTCAGGCAGCTCCGCGGCGAAGGAGGAAAAAGACAAGTCAAGGAGGCTGAGAGAGGAATGGTGACCGGCCTGGGAAGCCTCGCCTATGGAAAAAACTTTGGCTGCACCGCCGTCGCCGTTCTTGGAAGCGAGATCTGATATGGCGGAGCAACGTCAAGAGATTCCCAAACCGCTGCCGCAGGTCACGCCGCTCACTCAGACCTTCTGGGAGGAGACGGCGCGCAGGAGGCTCGTGATCCAGCGCTGCCAGGCCTGCGGCTCATTCGTCTGGTGTCCTCGCCCGCACTGCGGTGAGTGCGGCGACGAGCGACTCGAATGGACCCCTGTGAGTGGCCGCGGGTCCGTTTACTCCTTTACCGTCATCCGGGAGGCAGCCGGCCGTGGGACAAAAGGCTTTGACAAAGATATCCCCTACGTCGTGGCCTGGATCGATCTCGACGAGGGACCCAGGTTGGTCAGCAACGTGGTCCAATGTCCGGTTGAGAAGGTGGCCATCGGCATGGCCGTCGAGGTCGTGTTCGAGGAGGCCGGACCAGGGATTTTCCTGCCTAAGTTTCGACCCCGCTAAGACACTCCGGTGTGCCGAGATTAGGTCCTCGGAGCCATATTCTATCCTTTTAGTTGCTTATAGCCCTGCTGTGACGCCCGGCTTCCGACCGTCGCACTTTCACCGCCACCTCAACTCTTGAACCAAGCCGGTTGATCATCGCCATAAGACGCTCGACGCTGATGCGCCGGAAATCAGCATTGCGGACGCGCGAGAAGTCGCCGGCATCAATTCCCGTGACGCTCTGCGCTTTCCGGACACTGAGCCCCTTTTTATCAAGCGTTTTGATGATTTCTGCAGCCAGGATCGCCTTTAACTGGCGAACGTCAGCATCCGGGATGTCCAAGTCCCGATAGATATTCCCGCTTCCGCGGATAAGCTCAAACTGTTCCTTTTTCATCGCAACATCTCCTTCAGTCGCTTTAATCGATCTTTTATCAAATCGATATCATGTTTCGGTGTCTTGATGCCCTGCGTCGATTTCTTCTGAAACGCATGCACCACCCACAGGTCATCACCAAGCTGAACGGCATAGACCACCCGAAACGCGTTGCCCCGATACGGCAACGCAATCTCGAATACCCCTGAGCCAAGCCCCTTCATCGGCTTGGCTATCCCTGCCTTACCGCCCTCTGCGGCGACGCTCAACGCGTCGATAAATACTTCGCGTGCGCCCTCTGGAAATCCATCGAAGGCTTTGCGCGCCGGGGTAAGCCAGGATATCGGTCGGGTTGATCTCATTCATCTTCTCCCTTTCACCCTACATGTTGGCATAATTACCAACAGCCCGTCAAGCTATTTTTAGAGACTCTTGTTCCCCGGGCCGCACGGCGTTGCTGCTCCCTGTCCCCGATTCAAGTGGTCTGCGGTCCAGGCATGGCTAGAGGAGAAAGACCAGCCGAGGCAGGAAGAAGAGGTGCTCATTCCCATGAGGCGCGGCTACTTCCTGGGAAAGCCGAGATCGGGCTAAGACACTCCGGTGTCCCGAGATTAGGTCCTCGGAGCCATATTCTATCCGTCAATCGCAGCATACTGTCCCCGGAAATCCCCGCCCCCTCAGCTGGGGTTTTTCTAGAAAAGACTCCCGACCCCTTTCCCCTCTTCACGGCGATCAGGGGGGTAGCATTCCGCCGGGTCTATTGGATATAATCAGTCATTATGGAGGTTTCCATGGAGGTTTTTCCAGGCATTACAATGGACCCGGCGGTTCGCTTCGGCAAGCCCTGCATCAAGGGCACTAGGATCGATGTGGCAACTGTACTTGGTAGATTTGCCGCAGGAGAAAAGATCGAAGACATCCAGGAAGATTATCAACTCACCCGGGATCAGGTCATGGCTGCTCTCGCCTACGCTACGCACGTAGCCCAACATCTGCCCCCTGCTGTTAAGTCCGCATGATCATCTTGCTAGATGAGAATTTTCCCCTGAGGCTCTATACCAGGCTCCAAAAAGAAGGATTCCAAGCAGAGCACATCCTGCTCGGCCGGCGAGGAATTCATGACAGGCAGATCATGGTTCGCCTTAAGCGAGAAGAGTTGCTTTTCCTCACGCAAGATGAAGATTTCGTAGAGGCTGCGCCGGACTGTAAGGCAAGCATCATTTGGTCTCAGGTCACTCAGTCAATCCCAATAGACAGACGAGTCGAGGTCTGGATGGGGGCTATTAATGAATTCTTCTCGAAGAAATGGAAAGAAAAATTCTTCCAGGTCTACGACGATGGGAAGCTTCACCCGATTGAAGTTATAAAAACCTAAAAATCTCACTTTGGCATTGCCAGGAGCCTAGCGTCAAGCAGCCTTTTTTCCTCGCTTCGTCTAAGATACAAGCGGGAGGGGGTATAAGCAAAACGAATTAGCTGCGGGATATTTTTGGATTTTCAGAATTACGAAAATGTGAAAAGTGTTGGGTAATGAGTTGGAGCGGAGGCTCGGAAATGACGTAGGAGCCATATTCTATCCGTCAATCGCAGCATACTGTCCCCGCGGATTCCCGCCAGGTTCTTGTTGCCCGGTTAACTGCATCGCTGTAAATTCCGTCAGAAGCTAAAGCATGGATGAGCAAAAGGTCACTGCTGGTCTGCTTCGAAAGCTGATGTCGTAGATATCTGAGGAGTACTGGTGTACAGGCTGGCTGTCCGGGTTGGAGTACCTTCTGTGGGATGCACTTACCGGTCGACGAAAAAACGTTTGCAGTCCCGAAGAGATTGAGGAGCTCAAGTACCTATCGGAGAAATGCGGGGGATGGGTTGTTTGGGATGAGCAAGCGAACGGTGGGAGGGTTGTACGGATGGAGGAGTGGCTGCGCTTATACGAAGAAAATCGCCATTCCCTCAGCTACTTTCTCCACCGAAAGCCAAACGACGTGCGCTCGCCGCACTCAAAGGCTCGCTTAGACAAAGATTATCAAGATTGCAAGGCCAGACCCCAGAGGCACCACTGTTTTTTTATTTACCAAGCGCCGCCGTCTCATCAACCTTTCAACCGGTGTGTGAGCCAAGGCCCAAAACTGCAGGCGCTTGGTGATATTCTACTTGGCCTCGTTTTGGGGCTGCTCAGAAGATTTTGATAAAGCCGCCCGAGTTACGGAGCGCTCTATCTTTTCGTCGACTCGCTTCCAATCGAATTGTGAAAGAACCCGAGAAACGTTCGTATACCAGCGCCTATATGATGCCATTTGAGGTGAGTAATTCTTGAAACGATTCAGTCTCATCACAGCAGACGCTCGGTACTCCACAACAAAATAGCGGTTCATATTCTTCGGATCAGGTTCTTGTACGCCCCAGATTCCTGTCTGGGCGACGCCTCCACTCCCACTCTCTATCAAAATTGTCAAAGTCGCGTATGGATTTGTTATCACGATCGTTCTTGATTCCTGGGACTGATTGACGGTGAGCTTACTTCCAGGTGGCAGCGACAAATTGAGCGATACAATTACTCCAGGCGTGGAAATCAGCGGGTTGTGCTGAAATATTCGCCGGAGTTCCTCCAATGATAATCTGATACTGTCTCGGCTTCCGGCCGCAGTAAACGTTGAAGACTCAAATGTTGGACCGGTGCTGGTTTCTGCGATTATGTCCCATTGACTTTGAAACCGTAAAAGCATTGTCTCAAGAATACCCTTTTCAATAATATCTAGTCCTGGGGGTCCCATTAAGTCTGTCCATTCGTCTACCCTTGGCCGACTGCTAACCGCTGACAAATTGGTAAACATGTGGATGTAGCTGCTGAAGTAGGCGTTTGGAGGTTGACCTGCTGTGATTTCCTTCTGGGTGGAATCGTACAACAGTATATACGTGAATTTGGTTTCTAATTTCTCCTCGTTAAGATACGGCAAGACGGAAACGAGTAATGGCAAGATGGAGGCCATCGCGATACCGGTGTTCTTGAGCGCATCCGGAGCAGCGGCATTGTTCCACAAGAGTACGGCAGCAGCGATGGCTAGAACACAGTACAACACAAGCATCACTTGGACAGTAAGGGTATCCAATTTTTTCCCTCCTGTTGTGGTAGTGGGCGGTGTGCTCATTGCTTTCCTGCCCAGTGGTAACGGCCGTCGGATGTCAGGTGGAAGCGCTCGCGGGGGACGTTGAGTTTGCCGCGGATGGACTTCACCTTCGCCGGAATTTTCCCTTTCTTCTCCAATTGATCCCACGGGACCGCAGGCGGGATGCCTTCGGGAACGGTCTCGTCATTGACTAAGTCGCGGAAGAAGCGGGCAAAGGAAGTAGATGAATTGTCGAATTTGGGTTTCGATGCGATCAAGCCCGCTTTGTGCGCTTCGATCTGTGCGAGCGCTTCGACGACCACGGGCCAAGCGGCGTGAACCCGTTCATCTTTCCAAAGAGCGGCGGTCCATGATTCCAATTCGATGGGGCCACCCTTCGCCTTATGCTCTAAATACCATTCGGCTTTCTCAGCGAGCCACCAGGTAAAGGCGTCGACGAATTCGGCGGCGTAGGCGACTGGGCCACAGGTCCAACGGTTGCCAACTTTCCATTGTTCATCCCAGCGGCGTTTGTAAACAGGTTGTTCGATGCGCCGGATGTGCTCACTGTCACGGATGGCCGCGAGGCGAGCAGTCCACAATGCCTTCCGCTCTACGGTCCAGTCTAACGGAATGACAGCAACAGCCTTGTCATAGTCTCCACCGGCTTCCGCCGACAAACAGAAAGGTCGCTGTTCGCGTAGTAGCGGGGCAGCATCAGTGCCAATGTCAGGCGCAACAGCAGGAGAGTCGGCGGGCAGAAGGACATAGGCGCCATAAACGAGCCAGTCTATTTCCTCCTGCAGGGCGATCATCTCAGCGCGGAGGCGGTCGCGGATTTCGACGGTGCGGCGGAAATATTGCTCCAACTGGGTGGAGGATTGGAATGCTTCCCTGAGTGCGGCATGTGGCGGCACGTAGCCGGGCAGGGCGGCATTCCAGGCGTGGTAGGCTTCGCCCTCATGTTCAAAAAGTTTCTTCAACGCCAGGTTTGGAAACTGGCGTCCTCGCTCCCAGCATGCCTGTGCCAATGTCTCCAACCGCTCCGCCACAGAATTACCCTTGCCACGCATTGCCTCCGCCAGCAGTTCAGGCATAGGTAGCTGCTGCACTTTACCCCCAGCGAATTCGTAGTAGGTATCTGTCACAGCTTCCTCTGCCTCACGCTTGCTGAAGCAAACCCGCTTCAACCAAAAAAGGGCCGTACTTGAATTTAAAAGTGCAACTACCAAGTGGTGATCACTGTCTGTGCTAGAAGAAGGAAGTTTGATGATCTATGGGTGCCTTCCGAACACACGCCGTTCATGGATGAACACATAATGATTGTGTGTCGCGATCAATGGGAATGTTATAAAGCTGTCGGTTCTGTACTTGTTTGCGTTCATTCTGTCGAAAGCAAACCAAGGCCATCCTAGTTCTTTGAACGTCTTGTTGCCAAAGCTATGACGCTCTTCGAGTAGTTTCTTGAAAGGGCGCAGGTAATTCAGCGCCTCCTGGCCCAAGTCTTTCTCCTCTAGGATCTCACACTGTCGGTTGTAAGGTAGCAAAATGAGGCTTGGGATTTCAGCCCACCAATTGCGTACTTCTTTACCCTGATGATAAGGGAAGAGAAGATGCGGTGGCAGACAATTTCGACGAGCGTGATCTGACGATACCAGAAAGACATCGTCAGCATTTGTCTTCGTACAAAAACCAACGTCGCCATCGATGACATCCGCCAGTCGATGGGATCCGCGTTCTATCATTTGGCGAGTGGGCTCAGCATCCGAGTCCAGGTCCCATGGCCACCTCGCCATCTGGACCCGCGATCGGTCGGCCACAATAACCCGCTCGTCAGAATAACCGGGCTGATCGTTGTGTTCTTCAAGCGTACGCCACAGTGGGCTTTCCTCTGGTGGAGTGCGAAGATCGCCGCCCCCCGGCACGATCGTGGCGACCCGGATTGGAGATTTGGCGTCGGGTTTTGTGTTGCGGCCGAAGACAAGACAGGTGGGCGTGCCGTGGCCCGGGAACATGAGGCCAGAGCAGTCAAGAACCTTCTGTATCTCTACCTTCGGGAAGAAGTCTTCTACGAGTGGTTTGCCAAATTCCCTCTTGGCAAAGGCGTTCGACACGATGAAGCCAAGTTGCCCCTTGGGTTTTAGCAACCCGAAGCTCATCTCGAAGAACGGACAAACCAATAAGTACGTTCCATAACACACACGCGGCCAGCGTTCGCGGTAAAGTTCGCGTTTCTTTGGATTGCGGGCAGTGACGAAAGGCGGGTTACCTACGATGATGTCGAAGCCAGATTGAAAATCGATAACTCGTCCGGCGGGGAGTTCTTGCTGCTTCTGCGCCTCGTTTACGATGGCCAATTCGCCAGCAAGCGTAGTGGTTGGAGTGGCGCTGATGATGTTGGGAAAATCAATGCGCCAGGCGAAGTTGAAGGGGCTATCGAAATCAGCGCCTTCGAGCCGCCGTAGTTTGGGAAAGAAGTCGCTGGCAAAGGGGCGGCCAGCCAGCGTTTCCAGCTCCTTGCGATCAGCGTGTATTGTTTTTAAAGCCTGTTCAGCTTGGTGAATTTCATGTTCGATGCGTTTACGCTTCTCTGACTCGGAAGCGGTTTCGTCGAAGCCTAACTGCGCAAGAAGGCCGGGGGTAACGTGGGCCTTTTGCCGCTCAAGGTCTTTTAGCTCATCCTCCAGTACGTGCTGGCTCAGGTCAAGGCGCTGGCTGAGAATGTCTACTCGGAGTGTTTTCTTGCGTTCGGATTTACGGGCACGATGCAGGTCCGCGCCAAGTTTTCGATCTTCTCAAAGATCTTATCGTAGTCGGTCAGACGGCTAAGGGTGACAATAACGGGAACGCCGGAGATGTGGTCAAGCAGGCTATCGCCACGCCGAATATTCATTTCGAGATTGGGAAGCTGGGAGATCTTCTTGATGGCGTCTTGGAACTGGCTGCGATCAGCTGTGAACGGATCAACACCTAGATCGTAATCTACTATCAGGGTTAGCCACAGCCGAAGCCGGCAGATCTCGATCGCCTGCTGCTGGATATCAACACCGTACAGGCAATGCTCGACAATCTCTTCTTTGGTGTCGTGAATCCATGAGTGTCCTTCCTTACGCACAGGGTCCACATAGCCATTGGCGGCAGCCTCCGCGATGCGACGCAGGTTGACCAGTTCGTGCATTAAGCCAACAGGAAACGCGCCGGAACCGACGGCAGGGTCACAACATTTCAGCCCCTTCAACGTGTTTATGAGCGTCCTGCCTTCTCGTGGAGTCAATAATTCACGAAGCTTTTTGAGTTCTTCTTCTTCCAGCCCCTCAGTGGCTTCGATCTCGAAAATCCTTTTCAGACGTGGAGACCAGTTGACACCGGGAAGATGATTGGCGAGGTATTGGAGAATTGCTTCCTGGCAAATGAAGTGCACCACGATACGGGGTGTGTAGTAAGAACCTGTAGACTTGCGTTTGTCCGGCGCATTGGCTTCGGGGTCGGCGGCCTCTGCGTGGAGAACGATAGACTCAAAGACCTTGCCGAGCATCTCCGGATCGACGGCAACTTCCTGGTTCAGTGGGGTATCTTCGCGGACGGTAAAGTGGACCGCTTCCAGAAAGTGATCGAAAACAGTGCCAAACGTCTCATTGCGGATCTGAAGTGGCGGATTGTTTTTTCGGCGTACCGGAGCAGGGTCGAATTCGTCGTCATCAAACAGACCGCCATTCAGAAACGGGATACCGGGAAAACGGTTTGATGCTGTAGGCGGAGAGGCCAGCGACCAAAATAACTTCTCGAGAAATACCTCGTAGTAGGAAAATTCTTTCGGCTGCGTTCTGTATGATTCGAAGTGCTCAACCAGAAAATCACGCTTCTGATCGAGCCAGCCTCGTCGCTGCAGAAAATAGAGAAACAGTAGCCGTTCTAGAAGAAGTTGGGCGCGGCTGTAAGCGTCAGCAGATTTGAGCTTCTGGAATTTCTCTAGGTCCGCCTTAATTAAGTCCAGGGCATTATCAAATCGCTTGAAGAATTCCTTGGTGAGCGGCTCTTTATCAAAAGCTTTGGACCAATCAGCGAGCCAGGATTCCGTGTCAGACTCATCGTCAGGCCAGGTCAGGGCAGGCAAGTTGAACTTGCAAAGGGTGTGGATGTACTCACTCCCGCGTTCCCACCCAAACGTAGAGAGTTTGGCTTTGGCGAGTTTATCACCTTTGAAGTGGGCGAAGGTCACGAGCTCGTAGTCTTTTGTCGCGCAGATAAATAGGAGATTGTCATGCTGCCATGCTTGAAGCGCCGGATCGCGCCGCCGGTTCGGGACCAGACCCCGCACGACTTGCCGAAGAGCCGTTCGATAGACCTGCGTATCCGCAAACTCAACGTAAAAGATTCCTAAGGGCTGATTGGAAACGAACGGGCGAAGCTGTCGCACCACCCCACCCTTTAAATGTTGCGCCTGAGAGTCTTGAATACGAAGCTCGCCTGGGCTCCAGTCAAAGGTGATATCCTCGGGTGACGGCTCCTCAGGAAGCGGCCACCGCAAATCATCCCGCAATAGTTTTAGTAAAGAAGGAAAGTCTTTTACGCTTTGGACGGCGGTATCCAGAGCCATGTCAGCTTAGTTCCATCCAGGCTTTGAGAATGGCCTTCACGCCTACAGGTGCCTGAACCTTCTTGAAGTAGGTGTTGGTGATGTGTTTCTCAGTCTTTGCACGAATCTCGGAAAGGGTTTTGTCCGCGATAGCGCGGTGGCGTGGCGTATCGGGTTTGCTGCGGATAAATTTGATGATCTCAGTCGGCTCTTCAATAATCTGTTCGGCGCCAAGGTCATAGAGATACCAGGCAGTGTGGCCCATTGCTTCAGTCCAAATATTCGGGTCGGCTGCCTGCCCTTCGTGCGCTTCGATGCCAGGTGCAGGAAGCGCATAACAGAAGAAAACGGCTCTGGCGTCCACCTTCGGGTGCTTTTTGCCGCTGAAGACACGCCCAGGAAGCGCATTTAAGCGGGCTTCCAAGTCGGGGTCGTCTTCTAAGAGCTTCTGCCATTCGAGACGCATTGCCTCTATGGCGGAAGGAGTTCCTTCATACGCCTGGTTGAACTCCTTGAGGGCTTCGTAATCGTCGTCGGGCTTGAGCAGTTTCTTGCCTTCGATGCCAAAGGTTTTGGAGATGCGCAGCACCTTGTGGGACACATTGCGGTACA
>Ga0184640_10000087_pt1 | contig 20900 bp, 20 predicted proteins | sample PLM31_200_b2_FD_133161 | JGI IMG/M metagenome (GOLD analysis project Ga0184640, IMG submission 133161) | Groundwater sediment microbial communities from an aquifer in East River, Colorado, USA - PLM3-1_200_b2 | ecosystem: Environmental > Terrestrial > Soil > Riparian zone | place: USA: East...
TCTCTCTTTCGATCCTTCTACCACTACTTCCTCTCTCGATTTCCCCTCAGCCCGAAGCTGGCGGTAGCGGCTCACCAAGATAATGCCGTTTCTAGCGGCAATACCGAAGACGCCGATAAAACCGATAAGGGAGGGGACGCTGAGGACCTTTCCGGTAAAAAAGATAGCGGCGACACCACCGATCAAGGCAAGAGGAAGGTTAGCCATTACCAGGAGAGAGGCCCGAGTGGAATTGAAGGCCTTAAAGAGGAGGACAAAAATAGCTACGATGGCGATCCCACCGTAGGTCAAGAGAACCCGTGTCGCCTCTTGCTGGCTTTCAAACTGCCCGCCATACTCGACGAAGTAGCCTGGCGGCAGACTCACCTGCTTGGCAATTTTCTCCTGCGCCTCGGCGATAACGCTCCCGAGATCACGACCAGCGACATTGGCCTGGACTGCAATCCGCCGCTGCACCCGCTCGCGGTTAATAAAATATGGGCGGTTTTCTAAGGCCACCTCGGCCACCTGGCTGAGCGGCACCTTCACTCCGTTATGGCCATCGATGAGCACCCCACGCATCGCTTGAGTGTCACGGCGTGATTCTTCGTCAAACCAAACAAAAAGATCAAAACTCTTCTGCCCTTCGATGACCTGGGAAATGTGTTCGCCATTAAAGGCGATTTGGGCAGTTTCCAACACATCTCCTGCATTGAGACCGAGGCGAGCGGCCCGCTCTCGATTCACTTTGATGCGGACTTCAGGAACCCGGATCTGCTGTTCCAACTGAAGGTCGGTAACTGCCTGAATCCCCGCCATGATTTGCTCTACCTGCTGGCCCTTCTCCAAAAGGCGGTCGAGGTCCGGGCCGTAGATCTTAATAGCGATTTGGGCGCGAATACCGGAAAGGACCTCATCCAAACGATGGGCGATGAACTGCCCCAGATTTGTTGCTACTCCGGGGATCTTCTCCAGATCCTCCCTGATGGCGTGGATCAACTCCTCTGGGTCTCGCTTCCCGTATCGCAGCAAGATATCGAACTCGATAAAATTCGGCGGCATAGCGTCTTCATCCAATTCCGCCCGCCCGACCCGCTGGGAAACGGAGACAACCTCGGGATACTTTCTAAGCATTTCAGTAATCCGGTACCCCAGACGCATCGACTCCGGAAGCGAAGTACCGGGAAGACTGGTCACCGCTAAGATAAAATTCCCCTCGTGGAACTCCGGCAGGAAAGAACGCCCAAGAAAGGGAAACGCGGCGATACTGATGGCGAGCAGGATCACAGAGACAAAAATCACCAATCCTGGACGGATCAAAGCAGGTCTTAGCAAGCGTTCATAGTAGGCATTAAGGCCGCGAATCGTGAAGCTCTCTTGCTCAGAGTGTTCTCTGCCTTTGGCTCTCGCTCTAACCAGGAAGAGAGAGCAGAGCACCGGCGTTAAAGTCACGGCCACGATGAGCGAGGCAAATAGGGACGCTGTAAAGGCAAGACCTAAAGGGGTAAAGATTCGTCCCTCAACGCCCGTGAGCAGAAAGATCGGACCAAAGACCACCAAGATAATCCAAGTCGCGTAGACCACCGAATCCCGGATCTCGCGAGAGGCTTGAAAGACTACCTGTATGGGCGGGAGAGGATTCTCTCTTTGCCGGTTTTCCCGCAACCGGCGGAAGATATTCTCCACGTAGATAATGGCGTCATCCACCACCGCGCCTATGGCGACTGCGAGCCCCCCCAGTGTCATGGCATTGATGCCTACGCCGAACGCCTTGAGGATAAGAATGCCCAGCAGCAGGCTCAAGGGCATGGCAGTTAGGGTGATGAGTGAGGCCCGAACATTGAAAAGAAAAAAGACCACTACAATGGTGACGACAACAGCTCCCTCTAGCAGAGCGCGCCGGAGGTTCGTGATAGAGGACTCAATGAAGTTGGCCTGACGGAAGACCTGCGGATGCATCTGGACACCCTGCGGCAAGGTCTTCTGAATCTCTTCCAGCGCCTGTTCCACCTTTCGGGTGACAGTGAGAGTGTCGGCACCGAAGAGCTTAGAGACCGTGCCAATAATGGCTGGTTTTCCCATATAGGCGCTGTCACCCCTGGGAAACTCCGGCCCAAACCGCACCTCAGCCACTCGTTCCAACGGGATAGGAATTCCTTCCCGGTCTGCAACCACGGTCTTTTTTAGATCTTCAAGGGAAGCGATCCTTCCTACCCCAGTGACCACGTACTCCTGTCCGGGGACGACGCTGAAGCCCCCGGGCACATTTTTGTTTGTCTCGCGAAGCGCCTCAACTACATCCTTCACGGTAACGTTGTAATGAAGCAGCTTCGGTGAGGAGAGAAGCACCTGGTACTGTTTCGGCCCTGGCCCCATACAAACCACGGAGGCTACACCAGGGATGGCCAAGAGGCGGTTGCGGATATCCCAATCGCAAAGCGTTCTGATATCCAGCAGGGAGACTTTGTCGCCCTGAAGAGCGAACTTAACCAGCCAGCTCACTGCCGAAGTGATGGGAAGCATGACCGGCGCCTCGGTTCCCGGAGGGAACTGCTCGCGCGCCTCTTGAAGGCGCTCGCCGACCAACTGACGGGCCGTGTAGATATCGGTTCCCCATTCGAAGACTATAATGACGGTGGATAGCCCTGCCGAGGATTTGGAGCGAACTACATCCACTCCCGGTGTGCCATTTACTACCGCCTCGATGCGAAAGGTGATGAGCGTCTCCACATCCTCCGGTGAGAGACCGGGAGCCTGTGTTTGAATCACTACCTGAGGCGGGGCGAACTCGGGTAGGACATCCAGGGTTATCCGCCAAACCGCGAAGACTCCCACCAGGAGAACGATGACAAACGCTACCACCGTGAGTAAACGGTTGCCAAGGGACCATTTGGTAATCCAGTCGAACATCTTCAGCTCCTGTAAGTTAGTGACCGTGGCCGCCCAGGGCTGCCCCACCTTGCCGTGCCATGAGAGATTTGGTGTAAATTTGCTGCTTTCCATCAGTGACTACGCGGTCTCCAGGGAGCAGTCCCTTTTTCACCTCCACGTAACGGTCATCTCTCGCTCCGAGGATCACGTCGGCACGGCGGAACGAGCCCTTTTCTTCCACAAAAACAAAGCTCTCCCCTTCAGTAGTTGTGAGCGCCTCTAAAGGAATGGCTAGCACTTCCTGCCCTCCTCCTACGACAACATCCATATTGGCAGAGAGATTCGGCTTCAGCTTTCCCGCTCGATTAGGGACTTCCGCCCAGAGGAGGAGCGTGCGTTTTTGAGGATCGATGGTGGGACTGAGACGGGATATTTTCCCGGTAAAAACCTTTCCGGGATAGGAAGCAAGACGGATGCGAACGCGTTGCCCAATCTTCAACTGAGGCAGCGCCTCCTCAAAGGCGCTGCCTTCGACAAAGACAACCGAGGCATCCAAGATCTTGAAGATGACCTTGCTGGGCTCGACCGTCTCGCCAAGAACCACACTCCTTTCAGCCACAACACCGCTGAGGGGAGAAAGAACGGGAAAGGTCGAAATCGTCTTTTCTGCTTGAGCCTTTTCCACGGTACTCTCTGGAAGACTTAGAAGGATTAGCTGTTGCCTCAGCCCTTCAATCTCGTTGAGGATGGCCTGATGCTGGCTTTGAGCGGCGATGAGCTCTTTCCTGGCAGCAATCTTCATCTCCACCAGACTTTGAATCCTCTCCATCTCTGCCTTGGCCAGAGCGAGTTTATTCTCAGCCTGGATGAGCTCGACCTGGAGCTTTTGAATCTCAGCGCTCTGGATCTCTGCTAGCGGCTGACCCTTTTGGACCGCATCTCCTACGTTGGCGAAAAGTCCGACTATCTTCCCTGCGACGCGGCTACTGACCTGAGCCTCTTTATCAGGGTGAGGCCTTATGATGCCGGCCGTCCGAACGACTGTCTCTAGGGGCCGCAAATCGGCGATCGCTGTTTTCAAGCCGATGTTGCGCATCTCCTCAGGGCTGAGCCTTAAGCCCTGCGCCTCTTGCTTTCCCTCTGTGTGCACGTCGGCCTTACCTTCTTCGTGCACACGGGGAACTGTCTTAGGGGTGGTCTTCATAGCGCTCGCTGGAGCGTCCCCGTGAGATGACCTATCAATTGCCCTGCTCCCGCGTCCGGTTACCCTCCCCACCCAAAAGGCAATGAGAAGGACGAAAATTGAAGCAAGAGGAAGGATGATCTTTTTACTGGCCATAATTGCCTCCTTATTCGATTCCCGCCTGCAGCTTTAACTCAGCCAGAGAGAGGCTGTAGTTCGTGAGCGTATCGATAAATTTGAGCCGGGCCTCGATAACTTGGTTCAGGAACAGGATGGCCTCAGAAAGATCGATCTGCCTTTCCTGGTAGGCCCTCTGGTAAAGCTCCATGCTTTCATCAAACCTCTTCATGGCTCCTTCAGGATAGAGCGAAAGGTCCCTTTCGCTCAGCCGGAATTTCTCATAGGCCCCCCGGACTGCCTTCTCGATGGATTGGTGTGCATCGAGGTAGTGGATATGAGCAATCCTCTTGCGGGCCAGGGCTTCCCGAAGCTCGGCCTGCTTTCGGTCGAAGAAGGGAAGGGCAATGGAGAGGCGCCCTCCAGCGATGAATCCGCCCTCTTGCTTTTCGCGGTTGTAGAAAGCTCCTAGCTTAATATTAGGGACCCTGTCTGCCCTGGTAAGTAGTCCTTCCGCCTCTGCGATTTTCCTCTCCTGGTCAAAGGCGGCTAAATCTGGCCTCTCTTCTAGGGCGGTTTTGAGGAGCTCGTCCAAAGAAGCACGAAGGGGTGGACGACTCGGTTCCCCAATCAGTTCTAAGCCCTGATCCTTTTCCAGGGCCAGCTCACTTTTCAGACGGGAAAGAAGTTCCTCATATTCTCTTTGAAAAGATATGAGATCACTCTTCGCCTTGTTAAGCTCAAACTCCGAAAGGATAAGCTGGACTTCAGGGATATCGCCCAAAGCAAGCCTGGTTTTCGATGCCTCATAAAGACGGCTTCTCAGGCTCACAACCTGTTCGGCCTGTCTGACTTTTGCTTGGAGGTTCAAGAGCTTTAAAAAGATCTCTGTTATCCGAAAGCGTAGGATCCGCTCAAGATCGCCGATCCCAAGTTTCGCCTTCTCGATATTCCTTTGCGCTGCCTGGCGCCGATAGGTCGGTTGACCGCCGATCTCGAATTCTTGGCTAAGACTAAAACCATAGTTGGTTTGGCTCTTGCCAAACTCCGGCTCGCCCTGTGTAACTCTGAAATTTCCCACTTCACTTTCAAGCTCGGGATTACTCTGCAAAAATAGATTGGCCCGGATTAACCTTCCTTCGGCTATTCCCAGCTCTTCTCTTTTAGCTTTGAGCTCCAGATTCTGCTCCAGAGCCAACTTGACAGCCGTCTCCAAATCCGGCTTTATCCCTTCGGCAGCCAGCGCCGAAGAGAAAATGAGAAGCAGGCCTGGCCCGATAAAAAATGTTTTCATGAACCGTGAGACAGCCATGATTCAACCTCAATTCGCCGTAAAAATTTCGGCGCGGCTCGTCTAAAAAGGCCAACCGGAAAAAAGGAGATTAGCTCCCGGGCCGAAATGCTCGGGAGAGATAAAGGTTGGATTTAGATTCTAAGAACGGAGAGAAAGAGATGGGGTGATAAACCGCTCAGGAAAGAAAAGGGAAAGGGCCCCTCCCTAGGGGCTCTTGACCAGAGACCATGGATTTTACCCACAGCCATCAATGACAGCGCAGGAAGCGCCTCGACGGGAGACCTGCTGGGATCGGAGGCTAACCGGAATATAGCTGAAGGCTGTGGGACAGGGCCGACCTGATAATCAGCATCCAGGCAATGAAGGCTCTCAACCGGACGGCGCGGAGAGTTGGCAGCCGGCTGAGGGGCTGCGGCGTAAGCGACAACCATAGATCTCCTCTCCTGGTGCCCCGCACGGTCGCTGCTGCGCAGGCACCTCTCCACTGCCCAGGCAACGCCAGCATAGAGAAGAAGAAAACAGAGAAAGATAATACTGCCGCGTTTCATAGAGAAAAATTAGTGTAACGTCTCTCTCCCTCTCTTTCAAGAGGTCTGCGGGCGCGGCTGGAGCAGCCGCCAGAGCCCCAAGAGCACCAAGATCAAACTGAACCACTGGGCCTCGGTGATACTCAATCCTACGACTGGATTGATGCGCCAAAACTCCACGGTGAATCGGGCCAATCCCGCCAGGATCAGATAGAGCCAGAAGATCGTCCCGTCAGGATAGCCCTTTTTCCTGAGCGGCCAAAGGATGGCAAAGATGATCGCGGCCTGGATCGCCTCGTAGACCGATGTCGGATGGACCCTCACCCCTGGTGGATAGGGCAGACCCGTGTAGGGATGGACCCAACCGATGATCGCGTTGGTGTAGGCAACGGCCCAGGGCAGATCGGAGACAGTCCCCCAGTCTCCATCACCCGCCACATGACAGCCGATCCGACCTATCCCGTAGGCGAGGGCCAAGGCCGGGGCGGAGATATCAGCAGCCTTGAGCCAGGGAATCCCCTGGCGCCGGACCGCCCAGGTGACCGCCAGGGCACCTCCAAGCAATCCCCCATACCAGGTGAATCCTGCACCGGTAAAAATGAAACCCCAGGGAGACCGGATAAAATGAGTCCATTCTTCCATGATAAAAAGGAGCCTCGCCCCGATCAGCCCGCCGAGGGCTGCGGCAAAAACCATGGTGGAGGCGAGCTCTGGATTGTAGCGATATCTTTTCAGCTCCAGCCAGACCACCCACCCGGCGGAAAGAGCCGCCAAGGCCATGAGAGTCCCGAAGCTGTAAACCGTCAAAGGACCTACCTTGAAAAGAATGGGGTACATCAGAAGGCACTCTAGAAAAAAAAAAATGAGAAAACGAGTTAACCCTGCCCGCCGGCGTTTATCATGGCCTTCGGGGGAAAGAGATTCTCTTCAGCTCCTCTTCTATGGCCGCTGTAAAAACCTTAAAGGGTTGAGCGCCGGCCACTAACTGCCTATTGGGGCCTGACATCCTCCCTGCGAGGTGAGATCCCTCCATCATTGACAACCTTCCCCCGTAGCCTTCTTGCTCCAGAACTGGTTTGATTTTACCTATTCCTGCGGATAATACAAAGGCCGTGCGCATCATGATTCAAAGGATCAAGGAGGCCCGGGTCACCACCGACGGGGGAGAAACGGTCGGCCGGGCCGGCCCAGGGCTCTGCGTCTTTCTGGGCGTCGCCAAAGGAGATGGGCCAGAGGACGCGGATTACCTGGCTGAAAAGGTGGCGGAGCTCAGGATCTTCGAAGACGATCTGGGAAGAATGAATCGCTCCGCGAGAGAGGTCCAGGGGGGCGTCTTGGTGGTCTCGGAATTCACTCTCTATGGCGACTGCAGCAAGGGGAGGCGGCCATCCTTCAGCCTTGCGGCCCCTGCCGAGACGGCAAGAGGACTCTATGACTATTTCATCCAAAAGTTGCTGGATCGAGGCCTCAGTGTCGCCACAGGCAAATTCCAAGCTAAGATGGAGGTCAGTCTTGTCAATGACGGTCCGGTGACTTTTATCGTAGATAGCCGATAGAGAACCGTGGCCATGCACGTTGTCTTGTTTCAGCCCCAGATCCCTCCCAATACCGGCAGCATCGCCCGCCTCTGCGCCGCCACTAAGACCCCCCTGCACCTTATAGCCCCCCTGGGCTTTCAGATCGATGACAAACATCTGAAGCGCGCCGGCCTGGACTACTGGCCCTACGTGGACGTCCGCCTGCACGAATCGTGGGAAGATTTCGCGCAGAAAAACGACGGCCAGCGTCTCCTCTTTTTCTCTAAAAAGGCATCCCAATCCTACACCAAGGCATGTTATCAGGAAGAGGATCTGCTCGTCTTCGGCCCGGAGACGCGTGGTCTCCCTCAACAACTCCTCGACGCTCACCGAGAAAGGGCTTACCGCATTCCCATGATAGGCCAAGGGGTGCGCAGCCTCAACCTCGCCAATGCGGTTGCCATTGTCCTGTATGAAGCCCTGAGGCAGTTAGGGAAAGTATAAGCTAAGCTTCCCAGCCTTCCAGCTTCCCAGCCGCGCTAGGAGGCGAGGAGGCGGGAAGGCCTGGGTGCCAAGGGGGGGTTGACGTGGTCGTGGAGTATGATTAATTAACAGCCATCAAACTCTTATGGGATAGAGGGGGGTCGGCATGAAAGTGGGATTTTTAAAATCCGGTCGTTTCTTGAGCGTTCTGATCTTCTTGCCCTTCTTTTCTTTGGGGTCTGTAGAGTCCCCGATGGCTGCCGCTGAAAAGGAAAAAAGGGAGTCTTCAGAAACCAAAGATTCCTTTCACCTCATCCTCCCCTATACCGACGTGACTGTGGGCCAGGGGCAGGAAATGACCATGGATACGGAGGTGGTCAACCGCACGAAGGGTCCTGTCCAGGTCGAGCTATCCATTGAATCGATCCCCCAAGGGTGGGAGGCCAGGTTTCACTCGCGCTACCCTAGCTATCCCGTGCGCTCGGTGATGGTTCAAGGAGAGAAGTCGGCCACCATCGAGTTTAAAGCCAAGGTTCCCGAAAAGACCAAGCCAGGAGACTATGAACTGAGGGTTACCGCCAAAGACGAAAAGGGGACCACCACCCAGGTGGAAAAGGTGACCTTCCGGGTAACCTCTAAGAAGGTGGAGACCGGCGGGCTCAAGCTCACAAGTCAGTATCCGGTCCTCAGTACCCCCTCAGGTCAGACCCTCAAATTTACCGTAGACTTAAAGAACGAGACCAATAAACCCCTCACCGCCTCTTTGGTCAGCCAGGCCCCCACGGGATGGGCGATCCGTTTTAAGCCGCAATACGGCGACACGCAGATCTCTTCGCTCCAGCTCAAGGAGAACGCGACCGAGACATTGAGCGTGGAGATCGACTCCCCGTCGCGCGCCGACGCAGGTGAATATCCGGTAACCGTAAGAGCCAGGGCAGGCGCGTTCGAAGCCTCGACCAACTTAAAGGTCAGTCTTCGGGGCGTTACCGACCTCAAAATAGGCGTAACGGATCAATATAGGCTCAACGCGCAGGTCACGGCGGGACAGAAAACCGCGGTTCCCTTTCTCGTAGGCAACGGGGGGACTGCGCCCGTTCGCAACGTCGCTTTTGTCACCAAAAAACCAGACAAATGGCAGATAGACTTCAAGCCTGACAAGATCGATGCTCTCAATCCCGGCGAGGTGCGTGAGATCTCGATGGAGATTGCCGCCCCCGCGCGAGCGATCGCCGGCGACTACGCGATCGGGGTTACCGCTAACAGCGCGGACGCGAACAAATCCATCGACTTCAGAGTGACGGTTGCAACCGCAACGCTGTGGGGTTGGATCGGCGCGGCAATCGTTGCTGTCGTGGTATTGGGGCTGATTGTTGTTTTCTGGCGCTTGGGCCGGCGATGAGCGCTGTTATCGAAACCAGCGGCCTGACCAAGCGCTACCGCGACCTGGTCGCCGTCAACGACCTCGACTTGAGGGTTGAGGAAGGGGAAATCTTCGGCTTTCTCGGACCGAACGGCGCCGGCAAGACGACGACTATCTTGATGCTGTTGGGCCTGAGCGAGCCGACCAGCGGGAATGCCAGAGTTTGCGGCTTCGACCCCACCCGCGACCCCCTGGAGGTGAAAAGGCGCGTCGGCTACCTGCCGGAAAACCCGGGCTTCTATGATGATCTGAGCGGCGGGGAAAATCTCCTCTACATTGCCCGGCTCAATCGCATCCCGGAGACGGAAGCCCATCGAAGAATTGTGCGGCTGCTGGAACAGATCGGGCTGGGCAACGACGGCGACCGCGCGGTGAGAGAGTATTCGCGCGGGATGAAACAGCGACTTGGCATCGCAGAGGTCTTGGTGAAGGAACCAAGAGTCCTGATCCTCGATGAACCCACGCTGGGCCTCGACCCGGATGGAGCAGCCCGGATTCTTGAGATGATCATGGGGCTGAGCCGTGAGCACGGCCTCACCGTTCTGCTGTCGTCCCACCTCCTTCATCAGGTCCAGCAGATGTGTCATCGCGTGGGCATCATCGTCAAGGGAAAATTGATTGCCCTAGGGAAGGTAGACCAGCTTGGCAGCGCCATCTTCAAAGAGCGCCAATGGAATTTTCTGGTGGAGGTCGAGGGTCGCGCGGATGGGCTGGAAAGCGAGTTGCGCGAACTGCCTGGTGTAGCCGACATAGAGCCGCGCAGCCGGGGGTGGTTCCTTCGCTGCGTGAGAGACGTGCGGCCAGAGATGCTCTCACTCGTGTCGAGAAAGGGCCTCTCTCTGCTCCAGCTTCGCTCTGAGGACGCCACTCTCGAAGACATTTATCTCAAATACTTCCGCGAGGCATAGATGCCGAGGCGACACGAAGCCTGCATTGCGCAGAGCGAACTGTGAGGCATAGACCATGAGCGTAGTTTTCTGGAAAGAGCTTGCAGACCATTTCAGCAGCCGTCGCTTCATGATCCTGTTGGCCATCATTGTGCTCACCGGCGTTTGGGCGATTTATGCGTCGGGACAGTCGATCCGTCAGGACGCTGAGAGCGCCCCGCCAGACTTCGTCTTTCTCCTGCTCCTTACGTCGCAGAGCGGCGGCCTGTTGTCGCTGGCAACTTTTCTCGGCCTCCTGGGCCCTCTGGTCGGGATCATGCTCGGCTTTGACGCGGTCAGCGGTGAATACGCGCGCGGGACGCTGAGCCGCGTCCTATCTCAGCCGATCTATCGTGACAACCTCATCAACGGGAAATTTCTCGCGGGCCTCGCTACTGTGGCGATCCTCTGGGCCTCGGTTCTCCTTTTGGTCATCGGACTGGGAATCAGTCTGGTCGGCTTTCCGCCCAACGCAGAAGAGCTCTGGCGGATGCTGATCTTCACGGTCGTTGGAATTTTGTACGTCGGCTTCTGGCTGGCACTCGCTCTTCTGTTTTCGCTGCTGTTTCAACGCACCGTAACCGCTGCGCTAGGTTCTTTGGCTCTGTGGCTCTTCCTCACAATTTTTGCCCCGCTGATCGCCCAGATCGCAGCCGCTCTCATCGCCCCTGACGCCTCAACGCCGGAGGCTGTGGTCCGCCAGGTGGATATTACAAATATGATCAGCCGCATCTCCCCGAGCGCCCTCTATGGGGAAACGGTGCAGATTGTGCTCAACCCCCTGGCGCGCGTCTTGGGAGCGGCCCTCCCGGAACAGACCCAGGGAATCCTGCTGACCCCGCTGGCTCTGAGTCAAAGTCTCCTTCTCATCTTCCCTCAGCTCACGACGCTGATCGCATTGGTGGCGGTCTGCTTCGGCATCTCGTACATCAAGTTCATGCGCGCCGAGATCCGCGCCTAGAGCCGGTATCCGAGGCTAGCGTCCCGCCTGTTCCCGCTGGACCTCGTCGACCAGGGCGAGGTCCGCCACCCGAGAGACGGGGATCCCGCCTGAAATATCGCCGGCCTCCTTCTCAAGGGCGATCAGCCTTTTGACCTCCTCGGGGTCGATGCGCGCATCCTTACTGAAGAAGGAGACGGAAAAATCGTAGGACTTCTGCGCCACCGCCTCGTCCAGACGAAAGATCTTGGAAATCAGCGCAACGGTCTCCTCCTTGCGCTCACGGATGAAGCGCAGCGCCTCGATCTCGGCTCGAATCAGACGCTTGACCTGGTCCCTTTGATTTTTGATCTTTTCCAAGCTGGCACTAGGCCCGACGAAGGGAAACCGCACCACATCAGAGGCCTTCACCAGAATCCTGAAGCCATGCCTTTCCGCCTCAAAGAGCCACGGCGGAGAGATCGCCGCATGGCTGCGCGTATAGTGGAGCCGATATTCATGGAGTAGTCTACCTGGTTAGTCGCCAGAGCGGTGATCGCCAGACGAGGCGCCATCTGCATCAGCTCCGCATCCAGACCGTGCCTCAGGTAAAAATTCATTTCCCTGGCTATAAGGGCGCTGAGAAAGGGAAGGCTACGGCTCGCATAGACAATTTTCACCTTTTCTAAACCCTGGGGGAAGGCGACGGTCGGGGTCAAGAACAGACCCAAAACCAGAAACCACAGAGGGAAAAAGCGGCTCGAGGGCATAGAATCCTCTCCTCTGAAGATGACCTCTCATGGGGGCCTCTTCATAAAGCAATTAGGAAAAATACCGGCAGGGGTCAAGTCGAAGGCGAGTTTAGCCCGGAGTTGGGAAACGGGTCAGGAGAGAGAAGGGGAGCAATCCCCTTCTCTCTCCTGATCTCCGGCGAGGATCAGCTCGTTAGAGTTGATTCTTAGCGGTCTTCTCCCGCAGGTCCTCCAGCAGTTTGTCAAGAGAGGCGGAGGTGATGATGCGGCTGAATTGGGCGCGGAGGTTGGTCACCAGGCTGGTGTTATCGATGAAGACATCGTAGACCTTCCATTGGTCCTCTACGAAGTGGAGTCGATAGTTAATCGAGACCTCATCCCCCTGGCGCGGCACGACCTTGGTGTCCACCTCGGCGAGGCTCTTGCCGATCTGCTCGCGGGTGTAGAGGACTTTTTCGTCCTTATAAGATTGGAGCTTGACGAGATAGGAGCTCTCCATAAAACCGGCGAAAACAGCGACAAACTCCTTCTGCCTCTCAGCCAGAATCTCCCAGTGATTGCCCAGAGACTTCCTGGCCATCTCCGTAAAATCGAACAGCGGGTAGACGGCCTGGCGCAGCATCGCTTTTTTCTCGGCCTCCGTCTTATCTTTATGGTTTTGCAGGATATCCAGCACGCGGTTCATCGTCCCTTGAATGTGCTCTGCGGGAGTGGACGCGAAGGCGATCCAGCCACTGCCGCACCACAGCGCTAGGGCCAAGAGTCCTAGTTTCAAAGGACTGCTTCTATGCGTCATTTGTGCCCTCCTCATAATAGACTTGATCGATTTGGGTCGCGGCCTGTGGGTTGCGGACCTTCTTTTTGAGTGCAAGCAGGATGCCAAATGATGGCGGTCGGTCCAAGAACTTCCAACTAGGTTGAATTCCGAGAGCTTTCGAACCCCTAAGCCAGAGTTGGCTATACCAAAACGGCCCAAGAAGCAGTGTGGATGACAAATTAGGACATCATCTCCAATGACATTTTGTGAAGGCCACGGCGCGTGGAGCACTGCTGGGGTCGTCTGCAGGGGATTCCGCCGTTCCCCTCATTCTGGGAGGCAACCAGCGCCCTCCAGCGCCTTTTTCACTGCCTGGGCAAACTCCTGCATCACCTGGTCCGCCTTTCGTTTAATGATCCCATGTCCCAGGGCGGCTAGTTTTCCCAGGATGTCAACCGACGCGACAAAAGAGAGGGTCGTACCCGACCCGTCTCCTTTCAGATGGACTTCAAGCTCCACTTTCATGCGGCTGCCAACTTTGGAGTCATTCCCGGACGCCTGGACCTTGATAAAAGACATCGCTTCGCTCTGGAGCACCTCAATCCGCAGGGGGAACTCGACCCGGAAAGGGCCCACCCTCTCCTCCATAGTCGCGGTATAGATTTTACCCTCTGCCACTGTCTTGGCGCCCTTACAGCCAGGGACGCAGGCGATAAAGCGGTCAACATCCCACAGAAAGCGCCAGACCTCCTCCTGCGGGGCGCTGATAGCGATCTGGTTCTCAAAACGCATGGGGGTCATCTCCTACAGGGACTCATACTGCTAAGATCGGAGCTATTTCAGCGCCATTTCGAGGTAGCCCTGGATGCGATCCAATCCCTCTTCAATGTTGGCTAAAGAGTTGGCATAGGAGAAGCGCAGGTAGCCCTCACCATTGGCGCCAAAATCAATCCCCGGGGCGACCCCTACCTGGACCCGCTCCAACATGTCCAGGGAAAGCCGGAGGGAGTCCCCGCCGAGCCAGCGGGAGTTGGCAAAGACATAAAAGGCGCCCTTGGGCTCGCCCTTGACGCCAAACCCCAGCTGCCTCAGACGCTGAGTCATAAAGCGCCTTCTCTCGTCATAGAGGGCAACCATGGAGGCCACATCTCCTGCCGCGTGGCGCAGGGCTGCTATACCGGCCCACTGGACAAAGGCATTGGCTGAAATAAAAAAGGTTTGCAGGATCTTTTGCGCCGAACGGGCAAATTCACGCGGCACCATGACGTATCCCAATCGCCAGCCGGTCATCGCGTAGAGTTTGGAAAAGCCGTTGAATACGAAGGCGCGATCGGTAAACTCGAGGACCGAGTGGGCCTCCTCTCCGTAAGTCAGACCGTGATAGATCTCGTCCGATAGAAGCCAAGGGCCGAGCCGGGAAATCTCCCGAATCCGCTCCGGGGAGAGCAACATGCCAGTAGGATTTGCTGGGGAGTTGATCACTATGCCCCTCGTGCGGGGAGAGATCCTCTGGGCAATGGCAGCCGGACGGTATTGAAATCCCTCCTCTTCAAAGATTTCAACGGTCACAGGAACGCCACTGTGAAAACGGATCATGTTGGAATAGCAGGCATAGCCGGGATCCGAAAGGATCACTTCATCGCCTTCCTCCAAAAGGACGGAAAAGGCCAACTGCATCGCCGCCGAGCTGCCGGGCGCGATCAGGATCTGATCCGGCGAGACCCGCACGCGGTAACATTCCCAATAGCGCTCGCTGATGGCCTCTCTCAGCTCCAGGAGTCCCATGCTGGGGGTATAATGGGTCTTCCCTTCCTTCAACGCGCGGATGGCTGCCTCTTTAATGACCTCAGGGGTGTCAAAGTCTGGCTCTCCAACCTCTAAGTGGATCACCCGCTTCCCGGCGCGCTCCAGCTCCTGCGCCCGGTCCAAAACATCCATGACCAGGAAGGGCTTCATCGCCTGGGACTTGTGGGAAATCATCCGTGCCTGAGCTTGCTCCAGGGAAAGAAGAAAAGGGTTGAGATGGTGGAGAGGCTATCCGGCCTCGGCCACGGAATCCTTGAGGTCTTTAAGCTCTCGACTGAGATAGGCCTTAAGCTTCTTTTTCACCCGCTCTTCGATCTGCCTCACCCGCTCCCGACTGATGCCATACCTCTCGCCGATCTCTCTTAGAGTCAGGGGCTCTTCGGCTAAGAGACGCTGTTGGAAGATCACCGATTCCTTATCTTTCAACCCCGCGGCAAATTCCTCCATCTTTTTCCTCAAGATCCCACGATGCTCGGCCTCTGCCAGAGATTCTTCCGGGCTCAACTTATTATCGGCCAAGAGATGGTGCAGGGTCAGCTCCCCATCGTTTCCGATGGGGACATCGGTGGAGAGATCCCGATGGGAAAGGCGCTGTTCCATTTCCACGACCTCTCTCTCCTTCACCTCCAAGCGCTGCGCCAGAAGCTTGGGGCCTGGGACAAATCCCTCCGTCGTCAACCTCTCTTTCTCTTTCTGCAGATTAAAAAAGAGTTTGCGCTGGGCCTGGGTGGTGCCGATCTTCACCATGCGCCAATTGTTCATGACGTAGCGGATAATGTAAGCGCGAATCCACCACACGGCGTACGAAGGGAAGCGGATCCCCCGATAAGGATCGAAATTCTTCACCGCCTCCATGAGACCGATGTTTCCCTCCTGAATCAGATCCAAGAGAGTTTTGAAGGCCCTTTGGTATTCGCGGGCAATCATCACCACCAACCGGAGATTGGAGGTCACGAGCTTATAGGCAGCCTCGAGGTTGCCAAATTCTTTATACGCAACAGCCAGGCGGTGCTCTTCCTCCCGGCTCAGGAGGGGGTAGCGACGGATCTCCGCCAAATAGCGCTGAAGGGAATCAAAAGGGACCAGGGCCTTCCCAGAAGAATCACCCTCCTCAGCCGGATCAGGCTCCCCAGAGAGACCGATCTCAACCCCGACTTCTTCTTGGAAGTCTCTCCTATCGTCGGTCATAGGACCACTATTTTACTCCTGCCCGCCGCATGAGAAAATCTATCCCTTTTTGCACGCCTTTTCAAGCAAAGGCAAAAATTCTTTTGGCAACCGAATGGCTTCCTTGAATCTTGGACACCACCGCTTCGACCGCCGAACTTGACAAGGTCCCTGCTTGACCCTATCTTTTTGTCCCAGGGTGAAAGCATGGCGACCCAGAAGTTGCGGGCGATTCTCCGGCTTGTCTTCCCATCCAGGGATAGACACTCTTATGTCCACGATCCGGTGGAGATCCTTAAGGTCGATTATCACGACCAGTTGCGCCTGGCTGGGCAGATCCAGGCCCATGCGGAAAAGGCCCCCTATCCCCATGTGGCACAGCGCCTGCGGCAAATAGCCCGTGAAAAGCGGCAGCACGCGGACCTCCTCAAGGAGAAGATTCTGAGCCTGGGGGGAAGGCTGGACGAACCCAGTCTTGAGCTGAGGCCGGGGAAAAATCACTGGCAGAGAATGACCCGAGATCTTGAGGATCAAAGGGAGCTAGAGACTAGGTTCCGAGAGCAGGCAACCCGTTGGCTAGAGGCGGCGCCGGAGATCAGCGAGCTTCTGGAGGGGATCGCGGCAGCAGAGGCGCTCCATAAAGAGACCCTCTTAGACCTCATAGCGCGGGCCGATCCGCAAGCGGAGCAATGCTAAGGATCTTAAAAGACTGGACGTGAGCTGTGCTTATTGCTCGATGTGGGGCAGGTTTTTACTGCGGGCAAAGGCCATATCCAGGGCTATGCCGGTAACGATGGCGTGCCATGCCTCGTCTGCCGACAGGCCGTTGGATCTGAAGGACTGCCAGAGGAAAAGGATCTCTTCCTCGGTCACATTTTCGAAATTGTCTGGCTCGGAGAGCCTTTCCAGAACTTCACTATTTCTCATGGGTCTGACTTTCATCTTGGCTCCGGGGAGCTCAACAGAATTTTTTTTGAACCCTATCCCCAGCTACTAAATTAAGCAATAGCTATGCCAGATCGCTAACTATTTGAAATGCTTGAAAACTCGAAATTAGAGATGGGTGGTCTAGAACAATTCGGTAGCAAAAAATGTCACCGGTTAGAGCAAAATTGCCTTTCCCGAATCGCTGCTTTACTTTCACTCCTAATCAAGAGGCAGGCCAGCATCCTTCGGGTCTGTTCAACGGAGCGTCTGCAGAGAAGCCATTCGCCTCAGGATCGTCTCAGGGATCCCGGATAACGCTACCACTTCATCCACAGCGCCCTTGACAATAGCCTCTTTCGGCATCCCAAAGACAACGCAGGAGGCCTCATCCTGTGCGATGGTCGTTGCCCCCGCCTTTTTCATTTCCAGCAGACCTTCTGCCCCATCGTCGCCCATACCCGTCATGATGACGCCAATGGCGTTAGAACCAGCGGCCTGAGCCACTGAACGAAAGAGCACATCCACGCTGGGTCTGTGCCTGGAGACCAGCGGCCCATCGTTGACTTCGACGATATAGTGGGCCCCGCTGCGCCGCAGCAGCAGGTGCCTGTTTCCCGGGGCAATGAGGGCCCTTCCCTCCACCACCCGGTCTCCGTGTGCCGCCTCCTTCACCTCGATCCGGCAGATCTGATTGAGGCGCTGTGCGAAGGCCGTGGTAAAATTCTCCGGCATGTGCTGAACGACAACAAACCCAGGGGCATCCGGGGGCATCGTTTCCAGGACGCCGCGCAGGGCCTCGGTTCCCCCGGTAGAGGCCCCGATCGCCACCACCTTATCGGAGGTGAAGTTCAAGGGCGGCTTCTTGGACCGCGGAAGCACCGCATCGGCAGTGAGCTTCCGCTGAGCCGGTCTGGTCACCAAACCGCGCGGGCGGAGGCACGCCTGGGCGGCCGCTTTCACCGCATCGATGAGCGTCACGGCCGATTCATAGAGGAACTCCCCAACCCCAAGCTTAGGTTTGGTCACGATCTCGACTGCCCCCTCTTCTATGGCCCTAAGGGCGGCCTCCGTTCCTGCGCCCGTGAGACCGGAGCAGACGACCACTGGGATGGGATCCTCAGCCATAATCTTATGGAGAAAGGTGAGGCCGTCCATCCGCGGCATCTCCAAGTCCAGGACGATCACATGGGGCCGCACCCGCTTCATCTTTTCCATGGCGATAATGGGATCCGCGGCCGCCGATACGTTCATATCCTGTTCCTGGGATAGAACGGCGGACATGACCTGCCGCACCACTGCCGAGTCATCGACAATGAGGACATTGATGGGCCGCCGGTCGGATTGAGACTGCCGGGGGGGTGTCAACTTCTGCTCTCTGCCGCTAGGATGCTACCGGCACTTCCTACCGCGGCTGCGTTCTTGGCCTCGGAGTCCTTTTTCCAGGCGTGAACATAGACCGTCGGTATCACGCTCCAGACCCGGTCCGTCAGGCTGCTCAGGCTCTCTGCGTGTCCCACGAAGAGATAGCCGGTCGGGGCCAGATGATTCAGCAGCCGGTCGACCACGCGCGCCTTAGATTCGGTGCTGAAATAGATGAGGACGTTGCGGCAAAAGATGAGATCGAAGAGGCCCGTTACAGGAGAGAGGTCGCTATTGAGATTCGCCCGTTCAAACCGAACCACCGAGCGCAACGTGGGCGAGACCTTCATCTTGCCTTCCTGGCTGCGCGTCCCCTTGAGCATATAGGGCTTCAGGTACTTGGGCGGTATCTCCTTGGATTTTTCGACGGGCCAGACCCCGTCTTGGGCCTGCTTCAGGACACGGGTTGAGAGGTCGGTGGCCAGGATTTCAATCTCCCAGCCGGATGTTGGGGGAAATTGATCCCACAACATCATGGCCAGGGAGTACGGCTCCTCGCCGGTGGAACAGGCAGCACTCCAGACTCGAATCCGCCGCGGCCTCGTCCCCGAAGCCAACTGGCTCAGCCATTCAGGGAATACTCGCTGCTCGAGGAATTCAAACTGACGGGGTTCACGGAAAAAGTGGGTCTCATTGGTGCAGATACAGTCGAGCAGAACGGTCAACTCCGCGCTGCCTCGCTCCGTCACCAGTTGGTAGTAGGCGCTGAAGGACTTGAGACCCAGCGCGCGCAGTCGGCGGGAAAGGCGGCCGACCAACAAGGCCCTCTTGGGCGGGGTCAGATGGATCCCGGCCTCGCGCTGGATCAACTCCTGAAAGAGGGAAAACTCTCTATCGGTGAGAGGCCGGATGGCCCCATCCGTCAAAGGGCCCGCTCCCTCCTTATCGCCCTGAATCATGAGGTACTGCCCCCCTCGGCTGACGACGTCGAGTCCTCCGGTAGGGAAGGCTTTTCCCCCTTGGCCGCCTGCGTCTGTAAGGAGGCCGCTGCGAGCAGCTCGCTGGAGGACATCACCCGGTCGACATCGAGGATAAGGACAAACTTCTTCCCCACCTTCCCCATCCCCTGGAGATAGTCCACCCGGACTCCGGTCCCAAAAGGCGGCGGCTCCACGATATCTTCAGGCAACAGGTCCATCACCTCGCTCACCGAGTCTGCCACGATCCCCATCACCACCCGCTCTCCATCCAGATCCACCTCGACGATAACGATGCATGTCCGCTTCGTAACCGGGCTCTCGGGAAGCCCAAATTTGATCGCCAGGTCCACCACCGGCACCACGCTCCCGCGCAGGTTGATCACCCCGCGGACAGACGGGGGAGTCTTCGGCACCTTTGTGACCGTGCCATATTCGATGACCTCCTTCACCCGGAGGATGCCGATAGCATATTCTTCCCCTGCCAGATGGTAGGTGAGATACTTTGTTTGACCGACTGCTTCCTTTTCTGCTTCCATAGCCGTCTCCCTCCTCGAGCCGCAGCAAACTCAATCTCACACGTCCTTTTACTTCTGGGGCACAACGATCTCTTCCAACCGCGCGAGCAAAAGAGGCTTGACGTCGTAGAAACTCACAAAGATCCTCGCCACAGTTTCGCCCTCAATCGGATTGAGGTCCAGACCGGCCTTCCTGGCCTCTGCGAGAAACGCCGGATCCTTTGAGGTCTCCATAAATGCCTTCCTGAGAAGAGCCAGGCGCTCAGCCGGAGTGCCTGGAGGCACCGCGTAGGGACGGGCGGTGTAACCATAGGCGCCAGTAAAAATCTCCAGGATTTGGCGTGCCTCGTCGCTCTTGGCATAGTCGACGGCCAGAGGGACATCCTTGAGCTCTGGCCGCGATTTCGTCATCGCCTGGAGCACGACCCGCGCACTTCCCGAATCCAGTTGCTTACGCCAAGTCGCCTTGATCGACTCCCAGCCCCAGCAGCCCCCGGCGATCTCTCCCGCGTCGGCAGCTTTTCGAATATCATCCGTGCCCTGGTATCCGGCGACGACCTCCACCGGAAGCCCAATCGTCGCCTTAAGAATCTTGGGCGTATCGCCACTGCTGGTGCCCGGCCCTGTGGCCCCGATCTTAATCGGACGTTTGGCGGCGAACCATTGATCTGCCGTGGTCACACCGCTCTGCCTGGTCAGGACACAGACCAGATGATCCACCACCGGCACACCGACCCACCCAAACTTCCGGCCATCGTACTTGGCTGTCTTGTTCCCCAACACTTGGTGCAGGATCAAGGCGCCGCTGAAGTTGCCGATGGTCAGTCCGTCGGGCTTGGCCTCGTTGAAGAGATAGTTGGTGGCCTTCAGACTGCCAGCCCCCGGCATATTCTCCACAACCGTGGACGGGTTTCCGGGGATGTGCCTGCCCATGTGGTGCGCAATGGCCCGGGTGTAAGCGTCATAGCCGCCCCTTTGGGGAAAGCCGACGACGAAGCGCAGGGTCTTGCCCTGATAGAACTCCTGGGCCGCTGCCGCGGCACCACTGGCAAACAGCGCCAGAGCTACAACCGCTGCAGAGATCCGCCGAAACATGCCAACCATAAAAGCCGTTCCTCTCCTCCGGCGTTTTCTCCCAAGGGTATCCACGCTAGAATCGCTTGAAGTCATGCTCGCCGTGGAGCGCTGCCAGGTCTGCCCCGTTCCCCTTCGTCCCTCCTGGCCGGCCACTCACCCCAAACGCCACCGCCCTGTGCGACCCCTGTCCCCCGCTAACCCCAGGAGGGATCATCCCCTGACGCTGATACACCCCTCCCTCCTCCACCCCATCCACCCGGAAAAAGGCCATCAGCTTCTGCAATGCCTCTGCCTGCGCCGCCATCTCCTCCGCCGTGCTCGACA
>Ga0184640_10000088_pt1 | contig 20858 bp, 18 predicted proteins | sample PLM31_200_b2_FD_133161 | JGI IMG/M metagenome (GOLD analysis project Ga0184640, IMG submission 133161) | Groundwater sediment microbial communities from an aquifer in East River, Colorado, USA - PLM3-1_200_b2 | ecosystem: Environmental > Terrestrial > Soil > Riparian zone | place: USA: East...
CTTACGCAAGCGCAAGGGTCTTGCCTTTCGCGAGATCGACGTCGAACAGGACGCGGCGCTGCGCGCCGAGATGGTCACGCGCAGCGGCCAGCGCAGCGTGCCACAGATTTTCATCGGCTCGCGGCACGTCGGCGGATTCGAAGCGCTTTATGCGCTCGAACGCGCTGGTGAGCTGGACATCCCGTTGAGACAGGAGAACCCATGACCGAGAACAACGCCGTCACCGACAACAAGCCGCAGGGCGTGACGCCCGAGCTGGTCTTGCAGCAGATCTATCTCAAAGACTGCTCCTACGAGGCGCCGAACGGCCCGCGCATACCGGCCGCACAGTGGAACCCCAAGTTTGCGCTCAACCTCAACACCACCAGCACGGAACTGAGTCCGGAACTGCGCGAGGTTGTGCTCACGGTGACCGTCGAGGCGAAGGTCGGCGACAACGTCGCTTACCTGGTGGAGCTCAAGCAGGCCGGGTTGTTCGTGATCCGCAATTGCTCGCCGGAGGATCTCAAGAAGGTCATCGGCAGCGTCTGTCCCGGAGTTCTCTTTCCTTACGCCCGCGCAGCCTGTTCGGAACTCATCACGCAGGGGGGATTTCCGCAGTTCCTGCTGCCGCCGGTGAATTTCGAGGCCTTGTTTGAACAGGCCGTTCCGACTGCGCAGGCACCGGCGAACTGATTCGCCAGCCGGTCCGCGGGACTGCGGATGCAACAGCACATTGGCACCGATGAAACGACGGCGGTCCTGGGTGCGGGATCGTGGGGAACCGCGCTCGCGATTCAATTCGCTCGCTCCGGGAGACCCGTGCGTCTCTGGGGTCGTGATGCGCGTGATCTTGCGACGCTGGAGCGCGAGCGTTGCAACCGGCGCTACCTGCCGGACGCCCGCTTCCCCGACGCGCTACACACCGAACCGAATCTCGCAGCTGCCATCTCCGGTTGCACCGACGTACTGCTTGCGGTACCGAGCCAGGGATTTCGGGTGATGCTCGAACAGCTACAACCGCTACTCCGACCCGGAATGCGCCTCGCCTGGGCGACCAAGGGTTTCGAGCAGGGAACCGGCAAGTTACCGCATCAGGTGGTCCGCGACGTCCTCGGCGCGGGATGGCCAATGGCAGTGTTGTCGGGTCCGACGTTTGCCAAGGAGGTCGGTGCCGGCCTGCCCACGGCCATGACCGTCGCGTCTCCCGATGAGGCTTTTGCCGAGACCATTGCGCGACGCATTTCGGGTGCCAACTTCCGCGCTTACACGTCGACCGACATCATCGGTGTCGAGGTCGGCGGGGCAGTGAAAAACGTCCTGGCTATTGGCACCGGGATCTCGGACGGCATGGGTTACGGTGCCAACACGCGCATCGCGCTCATCACGCGCGGGCTCGCCGAAATGACGCGGCTGGGTGAAGCGCTGGGTGCCCGCCGCGACACCTTCATGGGCTTGGCGGGTCTGGGCGACCTGGTCCTCACGTGCACCGACAACCAATCGCGCAACCGGCGCTTCGGACTCGCGATTGCCGGCGGCCAGTCGATCGAACAGGCCGAGCAGAGCATTCAGCAGGTGGTCGAGGGGTTGCACGCCGCACTCGCGGTGCATCAGGTCGCCGCTCGCGAACGCATCGACATGCCGATCTGCGATGTAATCTATCGGGTGCTGTACGAGGATCTGCCGACTGAGGACGCCGTGCACGCGCTCATGGCGCGCGAGGTTCGTCCCGAAAACGACTAGGCTCGGTACCGTAGCTGGCGCCACGCTTCATAGACCACCAACGCCACCGAGTTCGACAGGTTGAGGCTGCGATTGCCTCCCAACATCGGGATGCGCAGCACGTTCTCCGCCCCGACCCGGTCCAGCACCGTGCCGGGCAAGCCACGACTCTCCGGACCGAAGAGCAGTGCATCGCCCTGGCGATACTGGACCGCGCTGTAGACGCGCTCGCCCGGGGTCTCGATCGCAAACAGCCTCGCCCCACCCAAAGCTGTGAGACAGGCGCTGAAGTCGCGATGCACTTGCACCGCCGCGAGCGCGTGGTAGTCAAGCCCTGCGCGGCGCAGCTCGCGGGCATCGAGCGCGAAGCCCAGCGGTTTCACCAGGTGCAGCGTCGCTCCCGTGTTGGCACACAGGCGGATGACGTTTCCGGTGTTGGGTGGAATCTCCGGCTCGAATAGAATGACGTTGAACATGTCCGCGCAGCCCGAATCGCTTCACAACCCGCTCGCATTCGATTTCCTGGGGCTCAATTTCAGTTCGCCGCTGGTGTTGTTGTCCGGTTGCGTGGGCTTCGGCGAAGAGTACACACGCGTCGCGGGCTTCTCCAATCGCGACGTTGGCGCCGTGGTGCTGAAAGGCACGACGCTCAATGCGCGTCTTGGCAATCCCCCGCATCGCGTCTGCGAGACGCCGATGGGCATGCTGAATGCGATCGGGCTACAGAACCCGGGCGCGGATCACGTCGTGAGACGCATACTGCCCGAGCTCGATTTTTCCGAAACGCGCTTCATCGCCAACGTCTCTGGCTCCACCATCGACGAATATGTCGAGGTCACGCGCCGCTTCGAGGATTCGCCCATCGATGCGATCGAGATCAACATCTCCTGCCCTAACGTCAAGGAGGGCGGCGTCGCCTTCGGCAATTACCCCGAAATGTCCGCGCGCGTGGTCGCGGCCTGTCGCGCGGTGACCAGGAAGCCGCTCATCACCAAGCTCTCCCCCAACCAGACCGACATCCGCGAAAACGCGCGCCGCTGCATCGAGGCCGGAAGCGACGGGCTGGCGGTGATCAACACCATCATGGGAATGGCAATCGACGTGCGGACCCGCAAACCTGTGATCGGCAACATTCAGGGCGGGCTTTCGGGTCCGGCCATCAAGCCGATCGCGCTCCTCAAGGTGCACCAGGTGTACGAGGTCGCGGGCCCGCAGCGCATCCCGATCATCGGCCAGGGCGGCGTTGCCACCCCAACGACGCCATCGAGTTCATGATCGCGGGCGCGACCGCGGTCGGCGTCGGCACGGCGCTCTTCTACGATCCGCTCGTGTGCGGCAAGATCAACTCGAGCCTCGCCGCGTATCTGCGCGAGCACGGAATGAAGAGCGTCACCGAGCTCGTGGGCTCGTTGCGCACGGGCAAGGACACGCAGGACACGCCACTCGCCGGCTGATCACGACTTCGGCAGCGTTACTCGGGCGCTTCCATCTTGAGCTCGCGCATCTTGCGTGTGAGCGTGTTACGTCCCCAGCCCAGGAGCTTCGCTGCGTCCTGCCGCCGGCCGCCGGCCCGGGCCAGCGCCGTGCGAATCAGCGTGCGCTCGAATTCCGGCAAAGCTTCATCGAGCAGCCGTCGCGACCCGAGCTCCAGCTCGCGTTGCGCCCAGTGAGCGAGCATCTGGGTCCAGTCGCTGCCCGCGGCCGTATCTCCGGGAGCTCCGCCGAGGTCGGCAGGTAAATCGGCCGACTTGATCTCGCGGCCTGCCGCCAGAACCGTCAGACGCCGGCATGCGTTGACGAGCTGGCGCACGTTGCCGGGCCAGTCGCAGGCGACCAGAAGTTGCTCGGCTGGAGCGGTCAGCGTCTTCGGCTCGACGCCCAGCTCGCGCGCTGCAACGGCCAGGTAGTGATGCAGCAGGTCCGGGATGTCCTCGCGACGGGCACGCAAGGGTGGAATCTCGATGCGGATCACGTTCAGCCGGTGCAGCAGATCCTCGCGAAACGCGCCGCTTGCGACGCGCGCCTCAAGATCCTGATGGGTTGCAGCGATCACGCGCACGTCCACCTTGATCGGCGTCTGCCCGCCGACGCGATAGAACTCGCCTTCGGCGAGCACTCGCAACAGTCGGGTCTGCAATGCCGGCGACATGTCGCCGATCTCGTCAAGGAACAGCGAGCCGCCGTCGGATTGCTCGAACCGTCCGCGGCGCAGGCTGTCAGCGCCGGTGAACGCGCCCTTCTCGTGCCCAAAGAGTTCCGACTCGAGCAGATCGGCAGAGAAGGCCGACGTATTGAGCGCGATGAAGGGTTTGTCGGCGCGCGGGCTGTGCCGATGCAAGGCGCGCGCCACCAGTTCCTTGCCGGTACCGGATTCGCCGGTGATCAGCACCGTCATGCTCGAACGCGACAGGCGACCAATGGCGCGGAATACCTGCTGCATCGCCGGTGCCTGGCCGAGAATCTCCGGGATAACCTTCGGTTCCACGTCGGTTTCCCCGCCGACGTGCGCTTGCGTAGCCGCGCGGCGCACCAGGTCAAGCGCATGATCGATGTCGAAGGGTTTGGGCAGGTACTCGAAGGCACCACCGCGATACGCGGCCACTGCGCTGTCCAGGTCCGAATGCGCGGTCATCACGATGACCGGTAACCGCGGACGCGAATCGCGGATCTCCTTGAGCAGCTCGATGCCGCTGACACCGGGCATGCGGATGTCGGTGATCAGCACGTCAGGCGCTTCGGCCCGCAATGCTTCCAGCGCGACGTTCGCCTGCTCGAACGTGCGCGACAACATCCCGCTCTGCTTGAAGGCGCGCTCGAGCACCCAGCGGATCGAGGCATCGTCATCGACGAGCCACACGTTCAAGGGTTTAGCTGTCATGGCCGTTCTCGATGGGCAGCAGGATCGTGAACTGCGTTCGGCCCGGCTCGCTCTCGAATTCGATCAGCCCGCCGTGGCGGGTCGCCAGGTCTTGCGCCACCGCAAGCCCCAGACCGGTGCCGTCCTGTCGTCCGGTCACGAGCGGATAGAACAGCGTGTCACGGATTTCGGGCAACACGCCCGGCCCGTCATCCTCGAACTGAATGCAGGCCACGAGACGATGCCGCGCCGAACCGATGTTCTGGTTGGTGAGCGCGCGCGTGCGCAGCACGATGTGCCCGCGTGCCCCGACGGCCTGCAAGGCATTGCGGCCGAGATTGAGCATCGCCTGGATGATCTGGTGCCGGTCGAGTGCGGCACCCGGCAGGCTCGGATCGTAGTCGCGCTCGATCAGGACGGTCGTCGGCGCCTCGCTGCGCATCAGGTGAAACACGTGCTCGCAGAGCTCGTGCACGTTGAGGTCTTCCTTGCGCGGCGGGCGCCCGGGCCCGAGCATCGAATCAACCAGGGCCGCCAGCCGGTCCGCTTCACCGATGATGACCTCGGTGTATTCGCGCATCGCTTCGCCCTTGAGCTGGCGCTCGAGCAATTGCGCCGCGCCACGCAGACCGCCCAGCGGGTTCTTGATCTCGTGCGCCAGCTGTCGAAGCATCAGGCGGCTGCCGCCGAGTTGCACCAGCAGCGCGGTTTCGCGGCTGATGCGCTGTCGTTGCGTCGCATCGCTCACTTCGACCACCAGGCGGCGCGCCGGCTTGCCCGCGTCGAACGGCGTAACACTGACATCGGCCACACGGTCGCCGCCGTCGCCGACGAACGGATGCAGAACGACTTCACGCTGCGCACACGCTTCAGCGTTGTCGAGCGCGCGCTGCAGGACGTTCCACAATTCCGGTGGCGCGCCGATCAGCTCGGACAAGTGACGTCCGCGCGCCTGGTTCACGCTCGCGCCGATGAGGTTTTGCGCCGCCGAGTTTGCTTCGAGGACGCGCAGCTCGTGGTCGAGCACCAGCACACCGGTGTTCAGCGCGTCGAGGACTTCCTGCGCATCGGCAAGCTTGGCAAAAGGAAAGCGAGTGGGCTCGGTCGCCATGCCCGTCACCGCGCAGCGCCGGCCGCGAGCAGCGGCCGGGATGGAATCAGGGCCGCACGGGCCGCAGCGATCGGGTTGGCGCGAGTGTCGAGGGCTGTCGCAGGTGGAAGGTGACCGTCTGGCTGCTGATCACCGTCTTGCCGTTCGTGTCCGCAACGACCGCGTTCAGCGTGTGCGTTCCACGAACAACGTCGCTCAGCTCGAAGCTGTCGGCGTTGCCCGGCTGGCCATCGACACGCTTGCCGTCCAGGTACAGCCAGATCGTATGGTCTTCCTGCAGCTCGGGCTCCAGCCTGAGTCGCACCGGCACGGTGTTGCCCGTGTTGACGAACACTTCGTCGTTCGACGGTTTCCACAGGTCGAGCTGGTCGTACTGCACGACCGTGTTCGCTTGGGCACTGCGGGAAGTCGTACGCGCGCCTGGAGTTGACGTCGCGGGCGCATCGAATGCCTGTGCCGGCTGCAGATCGACGATCACCGCTCCGGGCTCGGGACGATCCGAATAATGCGTGATGCCGTTGCGATCCACCCACTTGTACGTCGTGGCGGACGCTGCGGCAGCCAGCAAAATGCCGAACACAACAAGGACGATTCGCATGGGCAGAGAGCATAGCCCTATCTTCCATGGCAGACAAAAGCGTGCCCAGCGAAGCGGTGACGGTGATCACAGCATCACCGCCACCGGCTGCCAACGGCTTGCGCCAAGATGTGACACGTCAGACGCTGTAGTAGAGCTCCATCTCGACCGGATGCGTGGTCATGCGCACGCGCGTCACTTCCTGCATCTTGAGCCCGGTATAGGCATCGATCACATCGTCGGTGAAGACGCCGCCCGCCTTGAGGAACGCACGATCTTTGTCGAGGCATTCGAGCGCCTGCTCGAGCGAGTAGCACACCTCGGGAATGTGCTTCGCCTCCTCGGGTTCGAGATCGTAGAGATCCTTGTCGAGCGCCTCGCCCGGATGAATCTTGTTGAGAATGCCGTCGAGGCCCGCCATCAACATGGCCGCGAACGCCAGGTAGGGGTTTGCGATCGAGTCCGGGAAACGCACCTCGATGCGGCGGCCCTTCGGATTCGGGACCCAGGGAATGCGGATCGACGCGGAGCGATTGCGCGCCGAATAGGCCAGCATCACCGGCGCCTCGAAGCCCGGGACCAGGCGCTTGTAGCTGTTGGTGCCCGGATTGGTGAAGGCATTGAGCGCCTTGGCGTGCTTGATGATGCCGCCGATGTAGTAGAGCGCGATATCGGACAGCCCGCCGTACTTCTCGCCGGCGAAGATGTTCTTGCCGCCCTTGGCGAGTGATTGGTGCACGTGCATGCCATTGCCGTTGTCGCCCACGATCGGCTTCGGCATGAAGGTCAGCGTCTTGCCGTAGCCCGCAGCAACGTTGTGCAATCCGTACTTGAGGATCTGCACCTCATCCGCTTTCTTGGTAAGCGTATTGGCGGCGACGTTGATCTCGCCCTGGCCGGCGGTGGCGACTTCGTGGTGATGCACTTCGACCAAGAGCCCCAGCTCCTCGAGCGCCATGCACATTGCCGAGCGAATATCCTGTTGCGAGTCGACTGGCGGGACGGGGAAATAGCCGCCCTTCACACCCGGCCGATGTCCCTTGTTGCCTTCCTCGTAAGCGCGACCCGAGCTCCAGGCCGCTTCGATCGAATCAATCTCGTAGAAGCAGCCGCTCAGGCCCGAACCCATACGTACGCTGTCGAAGATGAAGAATTCATTCTCGGGTCCGAACAGAACTGTATCGGCGATGCCGGTGGACTTGAGGTACGCCTCGGCACGTTTGGCAAGCGAGCGCGGATCGCGCTCGTAACCCTGCATCGTCATGGGTTCGACGACGTCACAACGCAGGAGCACCGTCGTCTCTTCGAAGAACGGATCGATGACCGCCGTGTCGGGATCCGGCATCAGGATCATGTCCGACTCGTTGATGCCCTTCCAACCGGCGATCGATGAGCCGTCGAACATCTTGCCGTCGGTAAAGAAATCCTCGTTGACGAGTCGCGCCGGCACGCTCACGTGTTGTTCCTTGCCGCGCGTGTCGGTGAAGCGCAGGTCGGCAAACTTCACCTGTTTTTCTTTGATCAGGCTGAGTACATCGGCGGGGATCATGAGCTCGAACTCCTCGGGGTGACCAAACAGTTGCGGTCGCCGTCGGCGTTACCTCCGGACAGCTTCCGTCAGAGAGACCGTGACCAGTGCAGGTCCTGTGCCAGTGGAATGGGGATTGGTGGATCAGGGAGTTGCGGATACATTCGGGACTGCTTGAACCGTGCTGTGCCCCATTGTAGGGCAGCTCTAAAGGCGTGGTGCACTCTTTTGGGGCCACAGTGACGGTCGTTTCATCGCGCTGGGAGGCGCGCACCAGCGTGGAGCACCGGATGCCACCGCCCCTTTGCGATGTCATCTGGGATTCGAGCCGCTATACTCGCGGCCTTTTGGATCAATGACCTGCCCGAGTCCCCAGTCTCCAAGCTGCCATGCCGACGCGTAATACGACTCCCGCTCCGCAATCCTTGCAGGAATTGATTTTTGCGCTGCAGCGTTACTGGTCGAATCAGGGCTGCGCCATCCTTCAGCCCTACGACATGGAGATGGGTGCCGGGACGTTTCATACCGGAACCTTTCTGCGAGCCATCGGACCCGAACCTTGGAGCGCTGCATACGTGCAGCCGAGTCGCCGGCCCACCGACGGGCGCTACGGCGAGAATCCATTCCGGCTCCAGCACTACTACCAGTTCCAGGTCGTCATCAAGCCTTCGCCCCCGGACATTCTTGAACGCTTCCTCGGCTCGTTGCGCGCGCTCGGCATCGACCCGCTCGTGCACGACATCCGCTTCGTCGAGGACAACTGGGAATCCCCGACGCTCGGGGCATGGGGCCTCGGCTGGGAAGTGTGGTTGAACGGCATGGAAATCACGCAGTTCACTTATTTCCAGCAGGTCGGCGGGCTCGACTGCAAGCCGGTGATGGGCGAGATCACCTACGGTCTCGAACGCCTCGCGATGTACCTGCAAGGCGTGGAGAGCATCTTCGACATCGTGTGGACCGACGGAGCGCACGGACGGGTCACCTACGGCGATATCTTTCATCAGAACGAAGTCGAGCAGTCCAAGTACAACTTCGAGCGCGCCGATACCGCGTCGCTCAACCAGCAGTTTGATACACACGAGCGTGCCTGCGTGGCCCTGCTCGAAGCCAAGCTGCCGTTGCCGGCCTACGAACAGGTGCTCAAGGCTTCGCACACGTTCAATCTGCTCGATGCGCGCCGCGCGATTTCGGTGACCGAAAGGCAGCGCTACATCCTGCGCGTGCGCACGCTCGCTCGCGGAGTCGCCGAGGCTTACTACGCCAGCCGCGCCGCGCTTGGATTTCCACTGCTCAAGCCGTCTTCCAACGCGGGCGCTGTCGCATGAGCCGCCACGATTTCCTGGTCGAGATCGGCACCGAAGAACTGCCGCCGCGCGCGCTCAAGGATCTTGCCGCAGGCTTTGCCGAGAACATCAGCAAAGGACTCGATGAGGCGCGCCTCCGCCACGGCAAGGTGCAGCATTTTGCGAGTCCGCGGCGCCTCGCGGTGCTGGTGAAGGGACTGTGGGATCAGCAACCCGCGCAGGAGTTGAAGCGTCGGGGTCCACCCATCTCCGCGGCGTACGACGCGGCGGGGACGCCGACGCGCGCAGCGCTCGCATTCGCGGAGTCTTGCGGCACCGAGGTCGGCACGCTGACACGCGTGAGCGACGCCAAGGGCGAGTTTCTTTTCTACAGCGCGCGTCTCCCGGGCGGGTTCGCACGTGACTTGCTACCCGGTATCGTGCAGGCCGCGCTCGATGCCCTGCCCATTCCGAAGCGCATGCGTTGGGGCAGCGGCGACGCGCAGTTCGTCCGCCCGGTGCAGTGGGTGCTGCTGCTCTTCGGCAAGGACGCGCTGTCAGCACGAATCGTCGATACGCCGAGCGGACATGTCACTTTCGGACATCGTTTTCATGCGCCGAAGCCGCTGCGCATCGCGACGCCCGGCGCGTACGCCGCCACGCTGCGTGAACGCGGATACGTGCTCGCCGATTTCGAGGAACGGCGTGAAAAGATCAGCGCCACCGTCAAGGAACTGGCGCAATCGCTGGGTGGGTCGCCGGTGATGAGCGCTGCGCTGCTCGACGAAGTGACGGCGCTCGTCGAATGGCCGGTGCCGCTCGCGGGCACATTCGAACAGCGCTTCCTCGAGTTGCCGCGCGAGGTGTTGATTGCCACGCTCCAGGACCACCAGCGTTACTTTCCGCTCGCGAATGCCGAGGGCAGGCTGTTACCCGCATTCATCGCGGTGGCCAACCTGGAAAGCCGGGATCCGGCGCAAGTGCGCGCCGGCAACGAGCGCGTCGTGCGCCCGCGTTTGAGCGACGCCGCATTCTTCTACGACACCGACCGCAAGCAGCCGCTCGCGCAGCGCTGCGACGAACTTGCCAAGGTCACGTTCCAAAGCCGCCTTGGCACGCTTGCCGACAAGGCGTATCGGGTGCGCGCCCTGGCCGGCGAGATCGCCGGCCGACTGGGTGCGGACACGGCGCAGGCCGAGCGCGCTGCCGAACTGTGCAAATGCGATCTGCTCACCGCCATGGTGGGTGAGTTCCCCGAGCTGCAGGGCACAATGGGTCGCTACTACGCTGAATACGATGGCGAGCCGACCGGGGTCGCACAGGCAATCGGCGAGCAATACCTGCCGCGTTTTGCCGGCGATACGCTCCCCGCAAGCCCGCTTGGAGTCGCGCTCGCGATCGCTGACAAGCTCGATACGATCACCGGAATTTTCGCCATCGATCAGAAACCCACCGGCACGCGCGACCCGTTCGGTATACGGCGCTCGGCGCTCGGTGTGGTCCGCATCATCATCGAGAAGCGCCTCGAGCTCGACCTGCTGGCGTTGATTCGACGCGCGGCCGGGCTGCTCGCGGAACGTTCGGCGGGCATCACGCTTCCATCCGATGCGCTGCCTGAGCAGGTTTACGACTACATCATGGAACGACTGCGGGCCTACTACTTGGACGGCGCGGGCGGTGTATCGATCACCACCGAGATGTTCGATGCGGTCTTGAGCAACCGGCCCGTCTCACCGCTCGATTTCGACGCCCGGCTCAAGGCGGTCGAGCGGTTTCTCAAGCTCGACGCCGCGCAGAGCTTGGCAGCGGCCAACAAGCGGATCGCCAATATCCTGCGGAAGGCGGATCGCCCGACGACCACCGCGGTGCGTCCGGAGTTGCTGCAAGCCGAAGCGGAACGCCGCCTGCACAGCGCGCTCGAGCAGATCCGCCCCGAGATCGAGCCGCTGCTCGCGCAACGCGATTACACGCAAGCGCTTGAGCGCCTGGCCGGTCTGCGTGAGCCGGTGGATGCCTTCTTCGATTCTGTGATGGTGATGGATGAAAACGCGGAGTTGCGCGATAACCGGCTCGGGCTCCTGGCGGCCGTGAGACAACTGTTCCTGCATACGGCAGACCTTTCGCGCCTGCCCGGCTGACATGCAGTTACTGGCCTCGCTCCTTTTCACGACCTACTTGTTCGTCTCCACGGGCGTGTTTTCGGTCGCCGTGGTCTTGAGCGGCGTATTTCCCTATCCCGTGCGTCATGCCGTCGCGTCCAGCTGGGCGGGCTCGGCACTGTGGCTGCTCAAGGTGCTGTGCCGCCTCGACTACACGGTCGAGGGACGCGAGCACATTCCGCCCGGCAATCACATCTCGATGTGGAAGCATTCTTCGTCGTGGGAAGCGCTCGCGCAGATGGTGGTCTTTCCACCGCAAGCCTGGGTACTCAAGCACGAGTTGACGTGGATTCCGATCCTCGGCTGGGCGATCCACCTCATGCACCCGATCGCCATCGACCGTGGCAGCGGTCACGTCGCCGTCAATCAGGTGGTGGAACAGGGAAAGCAGCGCCTGGCGGCCGGGATGTGGGTATTGGTTTTTCCGGAAGGCACACGCATGGCGCCGGGTGCTACGCGGAAATACGGCCTCAGCGGCGCGCTGCTGGCCACGCAGACGGGGAGACTCGTGATACCCGTGGCGCACAACGCCGGCCGTTACTGGCCGCGTCGCGGGCTCATCAAGAGACCGGGCACCATCCGCGTCGTGATCGGCAAGCCATTCGACCCCGCGGGCCTCGAGCCGCGTGCACTCAACGAGCGAGTACAGGAATGGATCGAATCGACGGTGGCGCGCCTCGAGCGCGAATGAGCCGCGTCCGGCGTTCACTCACACGTCGAGATTGGCCACCGCCAGCGCGTTCTTCTCGATGAACTCGCGGCGCGGTTCGACCTGGTCGCCCATCAGCGTGGTGAAGATGTCGTCCGCAGACACGGCATCCTCGATCCTCACCTGCAAAAGCCGGCGCGTTTCCGGATTAATGGTGGTTTCCCACAGCTGATCCGGATTCATTTCGCCCAGGCCCTTGTAGCGCTGGATCGTCTGACCCTTTTTCGCCTGTTCGAACAACCACGACATCGCTTCCTTGAAGCTCGCGATCTCGTGGCGCTCGCTGCCTTTGGTCACGTATGCGCCGCTCCCGATCAGATCGACCAGCGTGCGACCGAGATCGGCGATGCGACGGTATTCGGCGGACTCGAAGAACTCGCGTTGGATGTGTTTGACCGCCGCCACGCCGTGTTCGGTCCGCTGGACGTCGATGCGCCGCGGTGTGCCGTCGCTGCCGGCGTGCAACGAGACCTTAAAGCTGCGTGCCGCATCGTCGAGCGCATTCAGACGTTCATCGAGTCTGCGGCACCAGTCCTTGAGTGCATCGCCGCCGTCGAACGCGGTGGCCGCGAGTTCCGGCAGATAAAGCATCTGCTCGAGGACGCGCTCGTCGTAGCGGCGCGCCCAGCGCTTGATGATGGCCTGCACTTCCGCATAGCGGCGCGCAAGCGTCTCGAGCCCGACCCCTGCCAGCGGAGGCGCGTCGGCAACCACGTGCAGCGCGGCGTCGTCGAGCGCGGCGTTGAGCAGGAGCGCGTTGAGTTCCACCTCGTCCTTGACGTAGTGCTCCTGTTTACCCTTCTTCAGCTTGAAGAGTGGGGGCTGCGCAATGTAAATGTGACCCCGCTCGATGAGGAGTGGCATCTGGCGATAGAAGAACGTCAACAACAGCGTGCGAATGTGGGATCCGTCGACGTCCGCATCCGTCATCACGATAATGCGGTGATAGCGAAGTTTGTCGATCTCGAAGTCATCTCTCCCGATCCCGCAGCCAAGTGCGGTGATCAGGGTGCGAACTTCCGCGGACGAGAGCATCTTGTCGAAGCGCGCCTTCTCGACGTTCAGGATCTTGCCCTTGAGGGGCAGGATCGCCTGGGTTCGTCGATCGCGCCCCTGCTTCGCCGAGCCACCGGCTGAATCGCCCTCCACCAGAAACATCTCCGAGAGCGCCGGATCCTTTTCCTGGCAGTCGGCAAGCTTGCCGGGCAGACCCGCAAAATCGAGCGCTCCTTTGCGGCGGGTCATCTCGCGCGCCTTGCGCGCGGCCTCACGCGCACGTGCAGCTTCGATGATCTTGGCCACGATTGCGCGCGCATCCTGCGGATGCTCGAGCAGATACTCCTCGAGTCGCGCGCCGCCGGTGGACTCGACGATCGCGTTGACCTCGGAGGAGACGAGCTTGTTCTTGGTCTGCGAGGAGAACTTCGGATCCGGCATTTTCAGCGAGAGAATTGCCGTCAACCCTTCACGCGCGTCGTCGCCCGTTGTCGGGATTTTCTCCTTCTTCGCGAAGGCTTCCTTCTCGATGTAGTTGTTGAGCGTGCGCGTCAGCGCGCTGCGAAAGCCGGCGAGGTGCGTGCCGCCGTCTTTCTGCGGAATATTATTGGTGTAGCAGAACATGCTTTCCTGGTACGAGTCGTTCCACTGCATGGCGACCTCGACCACCGTGCCGTTCTGCTCGGTGCGAAACGCGAAAGTGGTGTCGTGAATCGGCGTGCGGCTGCGGTTCAGATATTTCACGAACGCCTGGATGCCGCCCTGGTACTCGAACACATCGCTCTTTTCCTCGCGCTCGTCGACGAGCTCGATGCGCACGCCGGAGTTGAGGAACGACAGCTCGCGCAGACGCTTGGCCAGCAGCTCGTAGTTGAACTCGATGTGGGTAAAGATCGTGGAGCTCGGCTTGAAGCGGATGATTGTTCCGCGTTCGCCGGTCTCACCGCACACGCCGAGCGGCGCCATCGGTTCACCCAGCCGGTACTCCTGGTGATATTCCTTGCCGTCGCGGCGGACGGTCAGTACCAGGTATTCGGACAGCGCGTTGACCACCGAAACGCCGACGCCATGCAGGCCACCGGACACCTTGTAGGAGCTGTCGTCGAACTTCCCGCCCGAGTGCAGGACGGTCATGATGACCTCAGCCGCCGAGCGACCCTCTTCAGGGTGGATATCTACCGGGATCCCGCGCCCATTGTCGGCGACCGTGATGCTTTCGTCGGCGTGTATGTTGACAACTATCCGATTGCAGTAGCCCGCCAGCGCCTCATCGATGGAATTATCGACGACCTCGAAAACCATATGGTGCAAACCGGTTCCGTCGTCGGTATCGCCGATGAACATCCCGGGGCGCTTCCGCACCGCATCAAGCCCCTTTAAGACCTTGATTTTACTGGAGTCGTAGACGTCGTTGTCAGCCATGAGTGCCTCGAATTTGAGGCCCGGGATTATACATCTGAGTGACCCGTCCTTGTTCCACGTGGAACATCCGGCCAGGTTCTCCAAGCGCGTTGAAATCGGGTTGCAGGGAGGTCACGACGATCTGCGCGCGCAGACTGGCCACGGCCTCAACGAGACGCCTGAGCCGATCGCCATCGAGCTCCGCTGCCGGGTCATCCAGCAGCAAGGTGGGTACCAGGTTCTGCTCGTTTCGATGGAACTCGAGCTGGCCAAGGATGAGCCCGGAGGCGAGCAACTTCTGCTGTCCTCTCGAAACGGTGTCTTTGGCCGCTCGACCCGCGATTCGGATCTGAAGATCGGCGCGGTGGGGTCCCGCTGTCGTGGCTCGACGCGCGCGATCAACCACGCGGCGATTGACCAGACTGGACGCGAGATCGGTGCCCTGCGGCCAGCCCTGTGAGTATTCGACCTGCACGTCGGTCGCCAGTAGGGTCTGTGCCATGGCCTCGAGGCTCTGTCGAATATGCGCGAGATAGCGGCCGCGGGATTTACTGACTTCGATCCCGGCCGCCGCGAATTCGCGATCCCAAGCATCGAGCTCGGTATCATCTGCTGACTGGCGCAAAGCGGCGTTCCGCTGTCGAAGTGCGCGATGGAAGCGCTGCCACTGAACAAGAAACGCGTGTTCCACGTGGAACACTCCCCAATCGAGAAAGCGCCGGCGGCGGATCGGACCTTCCTCGATCAGCTTGTGGACGCTGGGATCGATCGCTTGGATCGGCAGGCGGCGGCTGAGCTCAGCCAGGGATTCCACGGACTCGCCAGCTATCCGGGCTTGGGTCTGTCCAGCGCCGTTCTCGATTCCCATGGTCAGTGAGTGGCCGCCGCTCTCGACCGTTCCGACGACGCGTAGGGCGCTTTGGCCTTGCCGAATGGCGGTATCGAGCCGAGCGGTGCGAAACGAGCGGCCGCGTCCGAGAACGAAAAGAGCTTCCAGAAGGCTGGTCTTGCCCGAGCCGTTGGGACCCGTGATCAGTGTCGTGTGGCGGTCAAGTTCGAACTCGGCGAGCTCGATGCAGCGGAACTGTTCGATGCGAACGGACCGTAGGGTCATTCGCTAAAAGCCCGCCAAAGTCGTTCGGCTATGGCTCACAGACGCATCGGCATCACGACGTATTTGCAGGTTGCCACACCGGGGGTACGAATGAGGCAGCTGCTGTTGGCGTCAGTGAGCCCGAGCTCTACCTCCGCTCCTTCAACCGCGCCCAAAGCATCGAGGAGATAGTTGACGTTGAAACCAACGTCGAGCTCCTCACCCGTATAGCTCACCTCGATCTCTTCCTCGGCCTCTTCCTGTTCCGGGTTGTGTGCCTGGAGCGTGACTGCATTGGTCTTCACCGATAGGCGAATGCCGCGGTATTTTTCGTTGGACAGGATTGCCGTGCGCTGCAGAGCCTGCCGGAACGATTCTCGATCGGCCTTTAGCGTGTGCGTGGGCGCGGCGGGGATAACACGGCTGTATTCCGGGAAACGTCCGTCAATCAGCTTAGAAGTGAAGCGAATGTCGCCGATCTGGGCCCGAACGTGATTTGTACCGATCGACAACTCGACAGTCCCTTCATTACCCAGGATCCGCTGCAGCTCGAGCACGCCTTTCCGCGGCACGATCACTTGCTGGGCCGCTTTTGCATTGCTCTCGAGCGTGAGTTCGCAAAGTGCAAGTCGGTGACCATCAGTGGCGACGGCGCGCAGAGTGCTCCCCTCGGTCTCAAGCAGCATACCGTTCAAGTAATAACGCACGTCCTGCTGAGCCATTGAGAAATGCGTCTGGTCGAGAAGACGCCGCAATTCTGCCTGCGCAATCCCCAGTGCCTGCTGCGCATGAATCTCTTCCACTGTCGGAAAGTCTGAGGCCGGCAGACTCGATAACGTGAAGCGGCTGCGGCCACCGCGCACAGTAACTTTCTCGCTATCAACGGTCACGGTGACCGAGACCTTCTCGGGTAGTGCACGACAGATATCCAGCAGTTTCCGTCCCGGAACCGTGATTTCTCCCGGCTGCTGAATGTTCACCTCAGCGCTTGCCACCAGTTCCACTTCGAGATCGGTCGCAGTGACTGACAAACGCCCCGATCGTGCGATCAACAGCACGTTTGCGAGAATGGGCATTGTCTGGCGACGTTCGACTACCCCAATGACAGCCTGGAGGGGTTGAAGAATCGTCTCGCGGTCGGCGCTGAACTTCATCGCTTCTCCTAAATCTTCATTAATCTTGATCTTGTTATGATTGTTATAGAGTCGCCCCAAATGCTTTGTAACTCTGATTTTCTTTTAACCATCAACGAGTTATAAGCGCCTCAAACTGTTGGCATGCACTTGGTTGATGTCGCTGAGACTGTAGCCGAGCTGTGGGTAACTTTATCCACAGTTTCGCCCACAGGGAATCCACAGTCAGCCGGTCAGGGTTCTCAACAGGTTTGAATAGTCCTCACCCATGCGTGTTTGCGACTCGCGCAGATCCTTGATGCGCTTGCAGGCATGCAGCACCGTCGTGTGGTCACGGCCACCAAAGGCATCGCCGATCTCCGGGAGACTGTGGGTGGTTAATTCCTTCGCGAGCGCCATAGCCACCTGGCGTGGCCGTGCGATTGAGCGACTGCGCCGCTTCGACAACAGATCACCAACGCGAATTTTGTAGTACTCGGCGACGGTTTTCTGAATGTTCTCGACCGTGACCAGCTTGTCCTGCAACGCCAGCAGATCGCGCAGTGCTTCCTTGGCGAAATCCACCGTGATCGGCCGGCCGGTGAAATGCGAGTTCGCGACGACGCGACGCAACGCGCCCTCGAGCTCGCGCACGTTGGAGCGGATGCGCTTGGCGATGAAGAACGCGACTTCCTCCGGCAACTCGACTCGGGCCGCGCTCGCTTTGCTCATCAGGATCGCCACGCAGGTCTCGAGCTCGGGTGGCTCAATCGCAACCGTGAGGCCCCAGCCGAAGCGCGACTTTAGGCGCTCTTCGAGACCAGCGACTTCCTTCGGATAGCGATCGCAGGTGAGGATCACCTGCTGCTGACCTTCGAGCAGCGCGTTGAAAGTGTGGAAGAACTCTTCCTGCGAACGTTCCTTGCCGGCGAAGAACTGGATGTCATCGATCAGCAGCGCATCGAGCGTGCGGTACGCGGTCTTGAACTCGTTGATGGTGTTGTGCTGCAGCGCCTTGACCATGTCGCTGACGAAGCGCTCGGAATGCACGTACGCCACGCGTGCCTCCGGCTTGTTCTCGCGCATCATGTTGGCGACCGCGTGCATCAGGTGAGTCTTGCCGAGACCCACACCACCGTAGATGAATAGCGGGTTGTAAGCGCGGCCCGGATTTTCACCAACCTGCTGTGCCGCAGCCTTCGCGAGCTGATTGCTCTTGCCTTCGACGAAATTGGCAAAGGTGAAATCCGGATTGACGCGCCCGCCGATGACGATCGGCTCGGCCCGACGGACACGCGCACCGTTGCCCGATGGCGAAACGATCACTGGAGCGGAAGCGCCGACGCGTGTGCCGACCTCGAGCTGGATTTGCGGTGCGCTGGTGTCGGCTACCGTGCCCATCAGCTCTTCGATGCGAGCGCGCAGGTTTTGCGTCAGCCAGTCGACGACGAAACGATTCGGTGCCAGCAGCTTGAGGACGCCGTCTTCCTCAACCGCCTGCAACGGGCGCACCCACGTATTGAACTGTTGCTCCGGAATCTCGGACTCGAGCAGTCGCAGGCAACGATTCCACAGCGACGCTTCCACGAGCGCGACTCCGTGAGTGGGTAGCGAGGTACGGGGCGAAAAAGGGGAGCGCAGTCTATAACGGTCGACCCACATGCGCCATGGAAGATTCACCGCGCAACGCAGCGTGCGTATATTGACAGCACTCGTGTATTGACACCCAAAAGGGTGCTGCGTACCCTTGCCGCCTTTCGCGTGCGGCCGGTGGCGCGCAACACGCGCGCTATAATCTTCCGTTCACCAATGAAGCGTACTTATCAGCCCAGTAAAGTGCGGCGTAAGCGGACCCACGGTTTCCGCGCGCGCATGGCGACCAAGAGCGGCCGTCAGGTGTTGAGCCGGCGGCGCGCGAAGGGACGCAAACGTCTCTCACCGTAACGCGCGGCCGCGGAGTTCCGATCGGGTCGTTCACGTTCAGCGCCCGCCAACGCCTCCGCACCCCGGCGGAGTTCGAGCATGTCTACAAGAGCGGGCAGCGTTTCAGTCAGTCGTTCTTCCAGATCACTGCGAGTGCCAATGCGCACGGCTATCCACGGCTTGGAATGTCGATCGCGGCGCGCGCCGTCGGCAATGCGGTCGCTCGCAATCGCATTCGGCGCGTGGTCCGTGAAGTCTTTCGGCTCGCACAACATGAGCTGCCGGCGATCGATCTCGTGGTCGCGGCGCGTTCGGCTGCACGGACGGCAAGTGGCGCCGAATTGCGCGCCGATCTCGGGCGGGCACTGAGCGCGGTCCGCGAACGATGCGCAAGCTCCTCAAATCCCTCGTCCACGCGTACCGGTGGTTGATCAGCCCACTGCTTGGGCCCAACTGCCGCTTCTATCCTAGCTGCTCGGCGTATGCCCTCGAGGCGCTCGAGCGTTTCGGTACACTCAAAGGCAGCTGGCTTGGCATCCGCCGCATCGGCCGCTGCCATCCGTGGCATCCGGGCGGCTATGACCCGGTACCGGGTCATCACTCAGACGCGAGCGTCGAGAGCCTGCCGCATGCCTAGTCAACGTCTACTTCTCTGGGCCGGTCTCGCGCTCGTTCTCTGGCTCAACTACCAGGCCTGGCAGCAAGACTACGCGTCGCCGCCCGCGACCTCGCAGGCCCAGTCGGGCCCGACGGCATCGACGCCTGCCGCACCCGCGCCGCAAGCCCTCGAGCAGAGCGTACCCGGACTGCCGACACCGACGAGCGATGCCAACACGCCGCCGGCTCCTGAGGCGCCCGCCGCACCGGTCGCTGCCCCCGCAGCTGCCGGCGACATTCGCGTGCTCACCGATGTACTCGATCTGCGCATCGGCGCGCAGGGCGGCGAACTCAAACGCGCCGATCTTCTCGCCTACCCGAAAGACAAGCGCAACCCCGATGTCCTGGTGCGCCTTTTCAACGACGATCCCGCCCACCCGTTCCTGCTCCAATCGGGACTGACGAGCGGCATACCCGGCGCCCAACCCGATCACCTTGCGACCTTCACTTCCGCCGCGAGCGAGTATCGGCTGGCTGACGGCACCGACGAAATCAAGGTGCCGGTCACCTGGACGGACGGGCAGGGGATCACCGTCACCAAGACCTACACCTTCACGCGCGGCAGTTATGCGGTGCGGATGGACTACGACATCGACAATAAAAGCGCCAAGGACTGGCAGACAGCCTCTTACATGCAGTTCCTGCGGCAGCAGCCGCACGTCGAGCGATCGATGTTCGACGTCGAGAGTTATGCGTTCATGGGTCCTGCGATCTACGACGGCACGAAGTACCGCAAGCTCGAGATCGACGACGAGGAGGACCGCGTGTTCTCCGCCGGTATCCAGAATGGCTGGTTCGCCGCCATGCAGCACCATTTCGTGGCTGCTGCAGTTCCGGCTGCCCAACAGACTTATCAGTACCGGTTGCGGGCCGAGAACGGCCAGTACCTGTTGGGAGCGGTGGGTCCATCCCAGGTGGTTCCTGCCGGCGCGCGGCGCACATTGAGCGAGACACTGTTCGTCGGGCCGAAGCTCCAGGCGCAACTCGAAACTACCGGACCGCGGCTCGAGCTCGTCGCCGATTACGGCATGCTCACGATCCTCTCCAAGCCGCTCTTCCTGGTATTGAAGTGGGTGCACGGCCTGGTGGGCAACTGGGGCTGGGCGATCGTGCTCGTGACCGCGCTCATCAAGCTGATCTTCTATCCGCTGAGCGAGGCGAGCGGCCGCTCGATGGCCAAGATGCGTGCGCTCGCGCCACGCATCAAGAACATCCAGGAGCGCTACAAGGACGATCGCGAGCAGCTCGGGCGCGCGATGATGGAGCTCTACAAGCGCGAGAAGATCAATCCGCTCGCCGGCTGCCTGCCGATCGTGATCCAGATCCCAGTGTTCCTGGCGTTCTACTGGGTGCTGCTCGAGAGCGTGGAGATGCGCCAGGCCCCCTTCATGCTGTGGATCAACGATCTGTCCACGCGCGATCCGCTTTTCATCCTGCCGCTGTTCATGGGCGCCGCGATGTTCGGTCAGTACAAGCTGAATCCTGCGCCACCGGATCCGGTCCAGGCGAAAGTGTTCATGTTCATGCCGATCATCATGACCGTGATGTTTGCGTGGTTTCCCTCCGGCCTGGTGCTCTACTGGCTCACCAACACGGTGCTCTCGATCGCGCAGCAGTGGCGCATCAACAAGGTTGTGGAGCAGCAGGCGAAGAAGGCCTCCGCTTAACGATGCAGATTACTCGGACAGGCTGGTGCCGGAGCAGGCAGTCTCCGGCACCTTCAGCAATTTCCCGCAGCGGATCCCGCAGTA
>Ga0184640_10000089_pt1 | contig 20802 bp, 23 predicted proteins | sample PLM31_200_b2_FD_133161 | JGI IMG/M metagenome (GOLD analysis project Ga0184640, IMG submission 133161) | Groundwater sediment microbial communities from an aquifer in East River, Colorado, USA - PLM3-1_200_b2 | ecosystem: Environmental > Terrestrial > Soil > Riparian zone | place: USA: East...
CGCCGCATCGCCGCCGGCGCGGGTGTTCCCGTGCAGGAAGTGAATCGGTTACTAAATCAGTTCGAGCAGATGCGCGAGATGATGAAGCGGATGCAGAAGGGCGGCCTTGCGAAGATGATGCGGGGGATGAAGGGGTTCATGCCGGGGATGAGGTAGTTTTTCCTCTCCCTTTGGGAGAGGGCTAGGGTGAGGGCGGGTTCCATACCCGACCTCCGCGCGGCGGATGCTAAAATGCAAGCCGTAAAATTCGCGGAGAATATCGTGACCAGCACTGCGCGCAAGCCCAAGCCCGCGCCCGGAGTTTTCAAAACCAGCGCGCTCGAGTCTGCGCGCCGTTTCGGCATCGTCGGCGCCTACTCCGGCCCGTCCGACCTTGCTGCCAACCGCAAGCGCTACGCACGAGCAAAAGCACATGGCAAAGCCAGCGTTGCTCGTTGATGCCGGGGCTTTGATTGCACTGGTCAACGACCGCGACCAATACCACAGCAAAGTAAGCAAAGCGCTCGCCGGATTCTTCGGAGATTTGCTGACGACCTGGCCGGCGGTCGCCGAGGCCTGTCACGTTCTTCCCGCTCACCTCGGACCGGCGCTGCTTGGCTGGCTGTCGACGTCGCGCTGGCGCGTCCTGGGCATGGAGGGAGCCGCGCCCAGGCTGCGCGAGCTCATGCTGAAGTATGCCGACAGGCCGATGGACTTGGCGGACGCCTCGATGGTGTGGATGGCAGAACAGACTGGACTGCGGCAAATCCTCACCACTGACCGGACGGATTTCGATATTTACCGCACCAAAGCCGGTCAGAGGTTTGAAGTCCTGCCCTAGCAACCATTCCTGATTCAGCCCCGACTCAGCTTCAGCGCCGCGGCGGCGATCGGCTTCGCCCAGTCCGGCGTCTGCGACAGGTCCGCCGGACCGAGAATTCTTCCGTGTTCCATGTGCAGCACCAGTCTGGGCGCGGGCGCCTTGCCGGCGGCGGGGTCCGCATCCGCGCTGTTGTCGTACACGCGCAGGGCCGCGAGTTTGGGCAGGAGATGGATGAGGTTGATGCGGCTGCGCTCGTAGCGCCGGCGGATGTCCGCTTCGGCAATGTCGTGGCCGCCCTTGCGGACGCGCCTGCGCACGCGCTCGATGTGAAGCTCCGCGCTCGCGAGGCCCGCATACCAGACGTGGACTTCTGTCCCTCGCGCCGCCGCCTTGGCGAGCAGCGCCGGGATGGTGTTCGCGCCGAGCGTGGTCTCGAACGCGAAGTCGAGCCGCCCGGCGATGGCTTTTTCCAGCAGCCTTTTGCCCTGCTGCCAGGCGGCGCCGTTGGCGTCCGTCTGGCTCAGCGCGGGATGGGCGGCCCTCAGCGCGCGGGCGGTCTCATCGGGGTTGTAGTAGTCGGCGCCGTTCGCGCGGAAGGCCGCGCCGGCTATGCTGCTCTTGCCTGCGCCGTTGACGCCGGCCAGCACATAAATGCGCGGCCCCTCCGGCGCAGTCATCGCCTGCGGAGCGCGGCGACCCGTGTTCTAGCGGTTTTTTTGGCTGCCGCCCTGACCGCGGCACGGCCCAACTCGGCCGGCGAGGCGTTGAACGCCGCCTTCATGCCCTTTCCTGCCTTGGGCGTCTGCATGCGCTGGAGCAGGCCGTCGAACTGCGCGCTCAAGTCCTCGAGAGCGGGGGAGCGCGACTTCACCAGCGATTGGAATTCGGCGTAGGAGATGAGCACGGCTTTGGTCGCGTCGTGCCGGGTGATCGCGACCGCCCCGCGGGCAACGGCGTTATCGAGAACGGCGCCGAACTCGCTCTTGGCCCGGGTGGCGGGAACGCTGGGGACATCGACCAGTTCGCCCCGGCTGTTGCGGAATGTGAGAGTGGTCATGGTGAGCCTTTCGAAGTCTGTTTCGGCTATTATAGATATTTTGTCTGTTTTGTCCAGTTTTGTCGGGACGGTGCCGTCATTCCCGCGGAAGCTGGAATCCAGTAGCTTTGAATTATTGCCAGGTTCCGCTTGGCGGCAAAACCTCGGCGGCGTGGAAGGGAGCCTCCAGGTTGCACTGGCCGCAGAGTTGAGAGTAGTCTCCCCGCATGGAAAAGCCCGTGATCTCCCGCAGCCCCGACGTGATGGGGGGTACCACGATATTTGCCGGTACTCGGGTGCCGGTCCAGACGCTCCTTGACTACTTGGAAGCCGGGGAATCGATCGACGATTTTCTCGCCGGCTTTCTTTCGGTCAGTCGTGAACAGGTCGCCAAATTCCTTGAGCAAGCGAAAGACCGTCTGATCGCCGCCGCCTCGTGAGGGTGCTGGTCGACGAGAGCGTTGACTGACCGCTCTCGCGCGACATTTTTGGTCCCGAAGTCAAGATGGCGAGCAAAAAAAGCTAGAGATGTCCAATCCCTTCTTCGACCGCCCGATCCTGAACTCGCCGTATGCGTGCCCGGCGCGCCACTGGGAGCTGGATGATGCAGGACAGCCCACGCAACGAATTGTCGAGAGTCGGCGCCTGGCCAAGTTCATCACGCCCATCCCCAAGCCGAAAAAGCGCAAGGGTGCGGGCGATCAGGCGGCGATTGTATTCGACGAAGGCAAAGGACTTTCCACAGACAAACAGCAGTACGACCATACCGCCGTCATCAACGCCGTCCGCCGGGAGGTGGACAAGTGGCGCGCCTTGCCCAACGCCAACGACTGGCGCGTAACGCCTGAAACGGCGCGGTTGCTGCAACACTGGCGGCATCACAACTTCAGCAGCATTCGACCGTTCTTCTGCCAGGTCGAAGCCGTCGAAAGCGCCATCTGGCTCACCGAGGTTGCGCCCCAGGCGGGCAAAGCCGGCGAGAAGTTTCTCGAGCATCTGACCAACGCCAACAACGACGCCAATCCCGAGTTGATGCGCCTCGCGCTCAAGCTTGCCACGGGCGCCGGCAAGACAACCGTGATGGCTATGCTCATCGCCTGGCAAACCATCAATGCGGTGCGCCGCCCGCAAAGCAAGCGCTTCACGCGCGGGTTTCTGGTTGTTGCGCCCGGCATCACCATCAAGGACCGTTTGCGGGTGCTGCAACCCAATGACCCGGACAGCTATTGCAGAGACCGCGAACTGGTTCCCGGCGACATGCTGGACGATGTCAACCGCGCCAAGATCGTCATCACCAACTTCCATGCCTTCAAGCTGCGCGAGCGCGTTGAACTCTCCGCAGGGGGTCGCTCGCTTCTTCAAGGCCGTGGAGGCGAAGAGTTGAACACTCTGGAAACCGAGGGCCAGATGCTGCAGCGTGTAATGCCCGACCTGATGGGCATGAAAAACATCCTCGTGCTCAATGACGAAGCCCACCACTGCTATCGCGAGAAGCCCGACGCCGAGGAGGAAGACCTCAAGGGCGACGAGCGAAAGGAAGCGGAGAAAAACAAAGAGGCTGCTCGCGTATGGATTAACGGCCTGGAGTCAGTGAATCGCAAACTCGGCGTGGCCCATGTCATCGACCTGTCCGCGACGCCGTTCTTCCTGAGCGGCTCAGGTTACGCCGAGGGTACTTTGTTCCCGTGGACCATGAGCGACTTTTCGCTGATGGACGCCATCGAGTGCGGCATCGTGAAACTGCCGCGCGTCCCGGTAGCCGACAACATTCCGGGCAACGAGATGCCCATGTTCCGGAACCTGTGGGAGCACATACGGGCCAAGATGCCCAAGAAAGGGCGCGGCAAGGCGGAAGCGCTCGACCCGCGCGAACTCCCGCCGCAGTTGCAGACGGCATTGGATGCGCTATACGGACACTATGAGAAGACCTTTGCACTTTGGATCGAGAAAAAGGTCTCGGTCCCTCCGTGCTTCATCGTCGTCTGCAACAACACGTCGACTTCCAAGCTGGTCTACGACTACATTTCCGGCTTTCAGCACGAGAACAAGGACGGCACCAGTCAACTGGTGTTTGGCCGGCTGCCGTTGTTCCAGAACCACGACGAACATGGCAATCCGCTGCCCCGGCCCAGAACACTCCTGATCGACAGCGAGCAGTTGGAGTCGGGCGAAGGGCTCGATGACAACTTCCGCGCCATGGCCGCGGACGAGATTTCACGCTTTCGCGAAGAGGCGATGCAGCGCGGCGGCAAGCTGGCGGATGAGTTGCGCATAGGCAAGGAGCTCGACGACGTGACACTGCTGCGCGAGGTGATGAATACCGTCGGCAAGCGCGGGCAGCTCGGTGCCGATATCCGTTGCGTCGTGTCCGTGTCCATGCTGACCGAGGGTTGGGATGCCAATACCGTGACACATGTGCTCGGCGTGCGCGCCTTTGGCACGCAGCTGCTGTGCGAGCAGGTCATTGGCCGCGCGCTGCGCCGCCAGTCCTACGACCTGAACGACGAGCAGCTTTTCAACGTGGAGTATGCCGACGTATTGGGCATTCCCTTCGACTTCACCGCCAAGCCGGTGGTCGCGCTGCCGCAACCGCCGCGTGAAACGATCCAGGTAAAAGCCGTGCGACCCGACCGGGACGCACTCGAAATACGCTTCCCTCGGGCCGAGGGTTACCGCGTCGAGCTGCCGGACGAACGGTTGACGGCCCAGTTCAACGACGATTCAGTACTCGACCTCACGCCCGACCTGGTGGGTGCGACGGAAACTCGCAATTCCGGGATCATCGGCGAGACGGTCGATCTCAATCTCGTGCATACCGGGGACGTCCGTCCCTCGCAGGTTGTGTACGAGCTTAGCTCGCACCTGTTGCTCAGCAAGTGGCGGGATGCCAACGGCGAGCCGCAACTGCACTTGTTCGGCCAGTTGAAGCGCATCGTCAAACAATGGCTGGACGAGAAGCGCCTGGTTTGCAGGGGTGGAACCTACCCGGCACAGCTCAAGTACAAGATGCTCGCGGACATGGCCTGCGAGCGCATCATGGCGGGCATCATGCGCACGTCGGTGGGGAAACGCCCCATCAAGGCCGTGCTCGATCCCTACAACCCGGTCGGCTCCACGATGCATGTCCGCTTCAACACCTCCCGGACCGACCGCTGGGAGACGGGCGGCCCGCCGCCGAAATGCCACATCAACTGGGTGGTGCTCGACAGCGATTGGGAAGCCGAGTTCTGCCGCGTGGCGGAGTCGCATCCGCGGGTGCGCGCCTATGTGAAAAACCACAACCTTGGCCTCGAAGTGCCCTACCGCTACGGTTCCGAGATGCGCAAGTACCTGCCCGACTTCATCGTGCGCGTGGACGACGGCCATGGCGAGGACCTCCTCAACCTCATCGTCGAGATCAAGGGCTACCGGCGTGAGGACGCGAAGGAAAAGAAATCCACCATGGATACCTATTGGGTGCCCGGGGTGAACAACCTCGGCGCGCACGGGCGGTGGGCGTTTGCCGAGTTCACCGAGGTCTATCAGATCGAGTCGGATTTCGCGAAGAAGGTGGAGGCCGAGTTCAACAAGATGATCTATTCCGCTGTTGCCGGAGGCAGGAGTCCTCTTGCTGCCTGACAGGGGGCAGATACATCAATTACGACATCAAATGATGTATAGTGGGTGCATATCCACAGGAGGTAAGCACCATGCGCACCACCATCAATCTGGACGACCAACTCGTGACCGAGGCCCAGCGCATCACGGGGATGAAAGAGCGAACCACGCTGATCCACGAAGGGCTCAAGGCCCTGATTGAGCGCGAAAGCGCGCGGCGCCTGGCCCGGCTCGGGGGCAGTGAACCCCGGTTGCAACACGTCCCCCGGCGCCGTTCGCAGTCCGCATGATCCTGGTTGACACCTCGGTCTGGGTCGATCACCTGCGTGACGGCGCACCGGCGCTGGCCGCGGCCCTTGAACAGGGCAGCGTACTGATGCATCCGTTCGTCCTGGGCGAGTTGGCCTGCGGCAATCTGAAAAACCGCGGCGAAGTGCTCCGCCTCCTGGGGAATCTGCCCGCGGCGCCGTTGGCGACGGACCCCGAGGCGCTCGACTACATCGAGCGGCGCGCCCTCATGGGCCGGGGCATCGGCTACGTTGACGTCCATCTGCTCGCCTCGGCCGCCCTGGCCGGTGCCGCGCGGCTGTGGACGCGGGACAAGCGCCTCGCCGCGGTGGCGGCTGACCTGAAACTCGCTTACGCGGAAAAGGCATAAGCAGGAATCCCATGGCAAGAAAGACCGGTAACCCCAAAACCGTCGAAGCCCTCAAGCACGACGAGGCGACGCGCAAGAACATCCCCATGGCGGAACACCAGTCCGTGCTGCAAAAGCGCCGGAGATCCAATGAAGTCTGACATCGTGCGCACGCTTACCACCACGTTTGAGGGTCACGCCCGGCAGACCGACAGCGGCGTCGAGTACTGGCTGGCGCGGGACGTACAGCATTTGCTGGGCTACGCCGAATGGCGGAATTTCACGACCGTCATTTCGAAAGCGAAAACCGCGTGCGAGGTCTCGGGCCACCCGGTAACCCACCATTTCGTTGAGGTCAACAAAATGGTCGACCTGGGCTCGGGCAGCCAGCGTGAGATCGACGACATGACCTCGATTTTGCACGGTGGCCGGCCGGAACTTCCCCGCGCTTTCGGCCCGGAGTAACCTGACCAGTCAGATAACGCGGATATACAAACAGGACCACAAACAGGAGCAATCATGGCGAGTACCTTACCTCTGGAAAAAATGTCGGTGGAAGAAAAGCTTCAGGCAATGGAATCACTTTGGGACGACTTGTGCAGCAAGGCGGGTGGCATGGCGTCTCCAGCCTGGCATGAAGATGTTCTGACCGAAAGGGACGCAATGCAAGAGCGCGGCGATGATGAGTTCGAAGATTGGGAAGCGGCCAAGAGGAATATCCGAAACAAGGTTTCATGAAGATCAAGATACTTGCCTCCGCCAGCCGCGATCTGATCGAGGGCTACCGGTTCTACGAAATGCAGGCCGAAGGCGTCGGCGCCTATTTTCTTGATTCGTTGTACTCGGATATCGATTCGCTCATCGTTAGCGCGGGCATGCATTCCGTGCATTTCGGGAAATATCATCGCCTGCTATCGAAGCGATTTCCGTTCGCCATCTATTACCGGGTGGAGGAGCAGACGGCGCTTGTTTATGCCGTCCTCGACTGCCGCCGGAACCCGGCGTGGATCAGGAAAAGGCTGAGTTAGGGAAAAATGGCCAAGAAATCGAACAACCCCAAAACCGTCGAAGCTCTCAAGCACGACGAGGCGACGCGCAAGAACATTCCGACTGCGGAGTTCCAGTCGGTCCTGCAAAAGGCCGAGCAAGACCCCGTCCGCGTCGCCTACGAACGGCGCAACCGCGACCTCGACCCGCAGCTCGTCTGGCGCGGCAAGGACGAGCAGGACTGGAGCGATCTCGTCGTCCACGCCCCGCCGCTCTACATCCAGGAGAAGGTCCATCCGAAGGTGCTGATCGATGACCTGCTGCGCGAAACGCGCGAGCGCGCGCACGAGGCCGGACAGCTCACGCCGGATCTCTTCGCCGATTTCAACGGCATGCCCAAGGGCGTGGACAAGACCGAGTTCTACCAGCACGACCAGAACTGGTCGAACCGCATGATCCTCGGCGATTCGCTACAGGTGATGGCTAGCCTTGCGGAGCGTGAGGGTCTGCGCGGCAAGGTGCAATGCATCTACCTCGACCCGCCCTACGGCATCAAATTCAACAGCAACTTCCAGTGGAGCACTACCAGCCGCGACGTGAAGGACGGCAACGCGGGCCACATCACTCGCGAGCCGGAGCAGGTGAAAGCGTTTCGAGATACGTGGCGGGATGGTATTCACAGCTACCTCACCTATCTTCGCGACCGCCTCACCGTGGCGCGGGATCTAGTGGCGGATTCAGGTTCGATTTTTGTGCAGATTGGTGATGAGAATGTGCATCGGGTGCGGGCAGTAATGGATGAGGTGTTCGGAGAGGAAAACATTTGTTCCGAAATTGTTTTCCGTAAGACCACAGGCAAAGGAAGCGCTTTGCTTGACGCAAGCTTCGACGTTCTCCTGTGGTATGCAAAAAGCCGTAGCGCGGTGAAGTACAGATCACTTTTCGACGAGCGTTCGTATGTTGGTGATGAGAATCTTCGGTTCTACGAGGACTCGCGATACTCGCCATTCGTGATGACCCCCGAGCAACTGGCAGGTTTTGCGCCTTTGCCGAAGGATGCCGAGGTCTATCACCCCAACCCCATTACAAGTGCGCGGTCGAGCGGAGAAAGCGACGTTGCCGATTTCGAGTTTCAGGGGAAGCGCTTTTCTCCCGGGAATCGCACGTTTAGCACGAACGAACGCGGTTTGACTCGCTTGCAGAAAGCTGGACGGCTCCTAAACATCGGCAACACGCTTCGATTCAAGCGCTACTTGAACGACTTCTCGGTTATGTCTCGAAACAACATCTGGGACAACACCCGGCAAAGCGGGTTCGGCGATGCGAAGATTTATGTAGTTCAAACCGCTGCGCTCGTTGTTCAGCAAGCGCTCCTCATGACCACCGACCCCGGCGACCTGGTTCTAGATCCCACCTGTGGTTCCGGCACCACTGCCTACGTCGCCGAGCAATGGGGCCGGCGATGGATCACCATCGACACCTCGCGCGTCGCACTTGCACTGGCCCGCGCCCGCATTATGGGCGCGCGCTATCCGTATTACCTGCTTGCCGACTCGCGCGAAGGCCAGATCAAGGAGGCGGAAGTCACCCGCACGGTGCCATCCTCGCAGCCGGTGCACGGCAACATCCGCCACGGCTTCGCATACGAGCGCGTGCCGCACATCACGCTCAAGTCCATCGCTAACAACGCTGAGATCGACGTGATCTGGGACAGGTGGCGGGAAAGGCTGGAGCCGCTGCGCGAAAAGCTGAATACCGCGCTCAAGAAGACCTGGCAGGAATGGGAAATCTCGCGGGAAGGGGAGACCAAATGGCCTGAGCCGGCAAAAACGCTCCACGCCGATTGGTGGCAGGCCCGCATTGCCAGACAGAAGGAGATCGACGCCTCCATTGCTGCCAAGGCCGAATTCGAATTCCTCTACGACAAGCCCTACGACGACAAGAAGAAAGTTCGGGTCGCCGGGCCGTTCACCGTGGAGAGTCTCTCGCCGCATCGCGTGCTGGGCGTCGATGAGAACGACGAATTGATCGACACGGCAGCCCAGCCCGGTGCGGACTACGCCGCCAAGCAAACCTTCCCTCAGATGATCCTGGAGAACCTCAAGACCGCCGGCGTCCAGCAGGCGCACAAGGAAGACAAGATCGCCTTCACCGCGCTCAAGCCCTGGCCGGGCAAATTGGTCTGCGCCGAAGGCCGCTACATCGAGGGCAACGCGGAATCAGGTGCGGAGAAGCGCGCCGCCATCTTCATCGGCCCGGAATTCGGCACCGTCACCCGTCCCGATCTGGTGGAGGCCGCGCGCGAGGCGGGCGACGCCTATTTCGATGTGCTCATCGCCTGCGCATTCAACTACGAGGCACACACGACTGAGTTCAGCAAACTCGGCCGCATTCCCGTGCTCAAGGCGCGCATGAACGCCGACCTGCATATGGCCGACGACCTCAAGAACACTGGAAAAGGAAATCTCTTCGTTATCTTCGGCGAGCCCGACATCACCATCCTCCCGGAGAAAGACGGCAAGCTGCGGGTGAAGGTCAACGGCGTGGACGTGTTCCACCCCAACACCGGCGAAGTCCGCAGCGACGGACCCGACGGTATCGCCTGCTGGTTCATCGACACCGACTACAACGAAGAAAGCTTCTTCGTCCGCCACGCCTACTTCCTCGGAGCGAACGACCCCTACAGCGCGCTCAAGACCACCCTTAAAGCCGAGATCAACGAGGAAGCTTGGGCCACACTGAACAGCGACACCTCTCGCGCCTTCGACAAGCCGAAGTCGGGGCGGATTGCGGTGAAGGTGATCAACCACCTCGGAGATGAAGTGATGAAAGTGTTTAAGGTGGCTAGTTCAGGTCAGTGACCTACCAAAACCAAAACGACATAATAGGAATTGGATTTGCCAACTGGAAAAACAATATGGATTTAAGCAAGCTCAAGCACATGCACGACTTTACGCTGGAGACCAAAGCCTTAGGTCAGATTCAGTGTGGGTCGATGAACGCCGAAATGCATTCAAAGCTGAGAACAGCGCTTAAAAACCAAGACGTGGATGGTTTGGTTTTTGCCAGGCATGTTCTAGGACTAGTCAGCAAGAATGCTCTGACTGGAGATATCCAGAAGGGCGCACAAGCTCAGGAAGAATGCTTCACCGAGGAAGAAATCAGCAGCATCAGTAATGAAGACGTTGAGCTCTTTGCTCGGGAGTTTATCTCACACAACGGATGGCTTTATCACTCCTATGAGGACGCTGAACGACATGTCAGCGTCAACAAACAGGAAGAAAAGACTGTTTCTTACACGCCTAAAACCATTGACCTTCCGAAGGGGGATGCCGAGAGCAGCAGCGATTACTTAGTTCGGGTCCTTCGCCACTATTTTGAAGAACAGAGCAAGAGTTTGAAGAGGACGATGGAACAACTATCGGGTAAGGCAATGCAGCAGTCAGCGCTTGGCACCGTCGCGGAAGTAAACCGATATCTGAAAGAGAACTCGGCAACTGCTGCTATGGAAAAGATTCTGAAACGCGATCAAGAACTCATGCGGATAATTGATCCGCTCAAGGATATGAGACGTCATCTGGAAGAGAATTCTGCGAGTGCGGCCATTGCTATGAATTTTAAGCGTGACCAAGACCTGCTGCGAGCAGCGACCAGTCCGTTCCAAGATGCCCAACGCTACCTGGAGGAAAGCTCTGTAAGTGCCATGTTGGCAAAGGCCATCTACCGCAATGAGGATCTGATCAGGGAGGCGGTTCGGGGGCTGCCCCCGAGAGAGACCATATCTGCCGTTATCGCAGCCGGGCTAGAAAAACAACAACAGGAGACTCGTGCCTTACTGAAAAGCCATGAAGCCATGTTTCGGCTTCCGCAGGCATTCGAGGCGACTCGCCTTCTAGACTTGTATCAAGTCGGGGCCGTTGCCGAGTTCGCCCAACGACATGCCCAGGACATCCTTGCCCGGCAACGCTCCCTTGAAGCGATCACAACCCCTTGGCTTCATAGAGTAGAGTCGGCTCGGTCCGTTACGGCCATCCTTGAATTGCAGGGTATTGGCAATGCACTTAGAACGATTAAAGGATTCGACCCTGGATTGACCGCGGCTCTTCGTCTGGATCTCGGTGACTGGCGAGACAAGATTACTTTCCCTGAGTCGGTCTTCATCGACCCTGTTGCTCGGACTGATTTCTATGTCACTCGTGGCTTCAATACGGCACTCACTGATTTCCCAGAGGCAGCATTCCGCCAAAGCCTTGACCTTGCGGATCTTGATGGTGAAATTCTAGATTTTGAGCCCTACGGGCCGGTTGTACAACCCTCGGCTGATCCAGAAGAAGAAGCTGGTCTGCAACGAACAAACAAGTGTCATGACCGGTTGCAGAGATTTGAGAGGCGGCTGCGTCAGTTCATCGATGATGCGATGACTGCCCAGTACGGACCCAATTGGCCCAGAAAACGGCTAGCCCCAGAACTTTATGAACAGTGGAAGCTTAAGAAGCAACGGGCCGAAAGCAGCGGGGTCGTTTTGACATTCATAGAGGTCGCTGATTTCACCGACTATGAAACGATCATCTGTAAGCAAGACCACTGGCGAGAAATCTTTGAGACTAGGTTCAAGAAAAAGGAAAGCGTTCGTGAATCACTTCAACGGCTTCAGCCAATTCGTTTGGCAGCCATGCATGCTCGAATTGTCACCAAAGAAGATGAGCTATACCTTGTTGCAGAAGTTGTACGGTTATTCAGTGCAATTGGGTGACCGCTATTCTCAATAACGACACGTCGCGGCCTTTCAACGAACCAAAACCAGGGCGTATCGTCGTGAAAGTAATAAGGCACCTCGGAGATGAGGTGATGACGGTGTTCAAGGTGGAGTGATGGTTAAAGAAAACGGCATGAACGGTAGTGAGGCGACAGTGCCAGAATCCAGCAAAAAGAGGACACCAGAATGATTACTCGGCTGACCCTGCGCAATTTCAAGAACGTGGGCGAGCAGGTCTACGATTTCACCCAGTTCGACCTGCTGGTTGGGCGCAACAACAGTGGAAAAAGCACGGTGCTCCAGGCCCTGGCCATATGGCAGTTTTGCGTGGACGAATTTCACCGATCCAAGCGAAGCGGGTCCAAGGGCATCCAAGTGGTGCTGCCCAACTTCACGGCGTTGCCGGTTCCGGAATTCAATCTGCTTTGGAAGGATAGGACGGAGCGCGCATACCCCGTAGACAAGAAGGGCAACAAGAAGCAGGAGTTCATCCTGATCGAGATACTGGTGGAATGGCGCCGGTCGACGGGCGAAACCGACTCGTTCGGCGTCGAAATACGCTATCACTCTTCGCAAACGATTTACGCGATTCCCAGCGGTGGCTGGGCCAGATTCCGCGCCTGCGAGCAGCGGGGCGACCTGCCGAAGATCGCCTATGTGCCGCCGTTCTCTGGCCTTGAACCTACGGAGAAGTGGCTGGATATTTCGCCGATTCGCCAACAGGTGGGTAAGGGTCAGCCTGGCAGTGTTCTGCGCAATCTGCTCTTGCGCGTGTGCCCGTCCCCCGTCCGTGACCCGGATGGGCGCATCAAGAAGGGTTATACGCCGCCGGCAGATTGGCAAGAGCTGGCTGACAGCATTGAGCGCTGGTTCTCGGTCAAGATTCATGAGCCAAGATACGAGTCGGCCAAGGATGTCTATATCACCGTCGAGTACCGCCAGAACAGCAAGGACTACGACATCATCGCCGGGGGGAGCGGATTCCATCAGATCCTGACGTTGCTGGCCTTCTTGTACGGCTATCAGCTGACAACCATTCTCTTCGATGAGCCGGACGCCCACCTGCACGTCAACTTGCAACGTGAGATTTTGGATTACTTCAAGCGCAAGTCCCTAGAACGGGACATACAGTTCCTGATCGCCACGCACGCAGAGGAGTTTGTCCGTGGCGTAGATGCCAGCCAGATCGTTTCGCTGTTGCACCAAGTACCAAAGCGTATCGAGTCCACGCCGGTCGTACTGCGGGCAATGGCGGATGTATCAAACGAGGAGATAACTCGGCTGGTGGCTTCGCCCTACATCCTTTACGTGGAAGGGGAAAGCGATGAGCGAATCTTGCGCGCGTGGGCCGATCAATGCGGTGCCCAGCTCGCCATGGACAGGGTCTGCTTCAAATCCATGGGCGGTGGCGGCAAGGAAAACATGAGGACCCGGGCGAATGAACATTTCGCCGCTCTGCAACAGATTATTCCTGGAGTTTCGAGACTGCTGCTGTTTGACTACGATGATAGCGACACGGCCTTTCATCCACAGCCCGATAATCCTTCGCTGGCCGAGTGGAAGCGCAAGAACATTGAAAACTATCTGCTGGTCCCCGATGCCTGGAAGCGGGCAGCGCTGCACCAAATGGAATGTGATGAGGACGACCTATTCGCGCAACCAGTGTTGCAGGCAATCGACGGGTTTTTCTCTGGACAGAATTTGACCTTGCCGCCTGGCCGGACGTGGCGGAATCTTGCCGCGAACGTATTTAGCGTGGTGGATGGCAAGCGTATTCTGTTCGAGAACGACGACGCGCTGTTCCACCAACTGCGAAATGGATCGCCGTCAGTGACGCTTGTTCGAGAGCAGGTGGCAATGAGCATGGTTGTCGACGAGATTCACGAGGATGTACATCAGTTCATCGGCAAGCTGGTTGCGTTGACTGCGCTCGAATGACTCGGGTGAGCACGTACTGACAATCGAATTGTCTGATGCACTTCCGCATCGCCGACACCTTCACCGACAGCCTCGCGCGCCTGACAGGCGATGAGCAGAAGGAGGTCAAGACGACCGCCTTCGACTTGCAGCTCAATCCGGCGAACCCTGGAATGCAATTCCTCAAGCTCGACAAAGTCTACAGTCATACGTCCCGCGCCTTCGATAAGCCCAAGTCCGGCCGCATCGCCGTGAAAGTCATCAACCACCTTGACGATGAGGTGATGAAGGTGTTCAAGGTATGAGTGCGAGCGATCCGCGAGTCGCGGAGTTCCTAAGCCATCTCATGACACAGGGGCGTTCAAGTCCTGATGGGATGAGTTGGCACCGATTTCACCAATTCTTGGCGCGAAAGAAATCGGCCGGGCGGGATGACCCTCCGGCACCCCTCATTCTGGCTGCGTCGGGCGAATCGAATGGTTCGAAGCATCGCCGCCTGGCCAGCCAGCTTGAATGGGCATTGGAAAACAAATGCCTGGACGAGGCTCTCCAGTTCCTACGGGAGGTACCCGCCGATCAGTGGAACTCGGGTTGGTTGGAGCGGTGGGAAGAGGATGGTTATCCTCGGTGATGGATATCTACCTAGGGTAAGATTTGCGCGGTCGGCGAGAGAGTCCGTATCGCTGGCTGGCTTCCTTCAGAAGAGCCGGAGCACAAGGAGGGCACGATGACTAAGACGAACGCTTTTTTCGTTGTGAAGCTGGAAGGTCCAGGCGTGAAGCCGGGGCGAGTCCGGCTGGATGATTTTCTGCGGTTAGGGCAGGAAGTCCTTCGGGTTGTGGAGCGTGTGGCGCTGGTATTGCAGGGCAGCGCTGAGAGCCAGCGCGCCGGCCGCCGACCCCAAGATATTCGCTCGGCGATCTCCCTTGACGTCGTGGAGGTGACGCACGGCAGTCCGTCTGCCGTCATTCGCTTTGAGCGCAGCGAGCCGCAGGCGTCTATTCCCGATACCGACCTCGGGCTTGACGCCTTCGAGAAGTTTGTCCACGGACTGAGCGTTCTCACATCGAACGGCGAAGCTTATCCTGCTGGCTATGACGCGGGCGTGCTTCTCGCGATCCGCGATGCCGGACGACTGTTTGATCGCGGTGTGGACCGCATCGAATTTGGACTCGCCCACCATCCTCGACCTCTGCGCGTCGTGTACGATCGTGATGGCTACACTCGCATTCAAAAGCGCATCCTCGGCCCCCAGATCAACAAGCGGACCATCGAAGGACGCCTGCTCATGGCGGATTTCAAAGAACGGGGGTCGCGGTTCCGCGTGCATCCATCCAGCGGTGACCCGGTTATCTGTCTTTTCGACGAATCACTGCGTGACGAGGTATATCGAAGCATCCTGCATTTCGTGCGTGTTACAGGCGAGGCGAAGGAAGATCCGGTCTCGAAGAAGATTGTGAGCATTCAGATCTCGGACATCGAGCGCATTGAAGCCAAGGAAGATCAGGCGACCGAAGCTCTTCCAAGCGGCGCACCGCTTCCAGGCGATTTTTGGCAAGCCATGAGCTTTGATGAGCTCGCGGCAGCGCAAGGCGTAGGGCCAATAACGGATATCGATGCTCTTGTCGGTACCTGGCCGGGAGAGGTAAATGACGGTTTTGAGGAGTCAATACACAAGTTGCGAAAAGCGAACATTGAGGCTGCGTAAACGTGAATGAGGGGAGAGTCATCGCCGATAAGAATGTAGTTTCGTATCTGATGAAGGGAACGGATCTCGGGAATCTTTACAAACGCCATCTCGCTGGTAAAGTCGTCGGCATCGTCTTCGTCACCGTGGCAGAGATGCACTACGGCGCGGAAAAAAACAGTTGGGGCGAGAAGCGCCGCCGGCAACTGGAAGAACACCTCAAGAACTTCGTTGTTCTCCCCTACAATAACGACATCGCCAGAGTCTATGCGCGGGTAGTGGCGGAGCGGGAACGCTCTGGCCGTCCGATAGGTTGGCCGGACGCGTGGATTGCGGCAACTGCGGTCTGGCACCGAATTCCGCTTGTAACGCACGATGCCGATTTCCGTGGAATCGCGGGACTGCAGGTTCTCACAGAAACCTGAATCCCAAGGCTCGGTCGTTCGGCTCCGGACGCATCGCAGTGAAAGTCATCAACCACCTTGGGGATGAAGTGATGAAGGTGTTCAAGGTATAGTGCGACGCATTCCCGCCGCGATCATGAATGATCCGCTTTTGAAGCTTTCCCATCCGCCAATTGTCGAAGCGGTGGTGGATATCGACTGCGATATGCCTCCGGCGACGGACCTGACCGCGCTGGAAGGCCCGGCCCGCGATTTGTTCGGCAAACAATATCCAACTTTTCGCACCCAATTCGTTCAGGAGCATGAGATAAGGCAGGAGGGCGCAGCCCCACCGAAGATGTCGGTTCGGCGGGGCGTTCAGGCCCTTCAATTCTTCCAATCAGACGAAAAGCAACTGGTGCAGATGCGTACGCAGGGCTTTTCGTTTAACCGACTGGCCCCATATTCCAGTCTGGACGATTACCTGCCCGAGATCGAACGGACGTGGAGGTTGTTCTTAAAGCTCGCCTTACCGGTTCAAATCCGACATATTCGCCTGCGCTACATCAACCGAATTCTGCTTCCGACGACGGCAGGCAGGGTCGAGTTGAACGACTACCTGAAACTCGGCCCCCGGCTTGCGGACGAAGACAGACTGACTCTTGTAGGCTTCCTCAATCAGCACTCAGCAGCGGAAACGGGAACAGATAACCGGGTTAATATTGTCCTGACGGCTCAGACTCTGGAGAATGACAAGATGCCGATCATTCTGGACATTACAGCCTTCGGTCCCGGAACCAGCGAGCCGAACGACTGGCTATCCATTCAAACCAAGATTCAGTCGTTGCGAGCGCTGAAGAACCTACTTTTCAGGAATACTCTTACAGACCGATGTCTCAAGCTATTTCGATAACGGAACGCATGGGCCTGACCGCCCTTCATTCGCTTGCGCGGCAAGGGAGTGCCATCTCGACCGAGGCGCAATCTTTGAGGCAGGCAGCAAGCGACGTCGTGGACCATGTAGAGCGGTCGCAGGCTCTATTCGGCAGCAAAGCGGCGGCGATCTCTCAACTTTGGGCGCTGGCGAACGAGTGCGACCGGCCTGACTGGGACGGTGAGCGCGCCTTGCCAATAGAACACGCGACAGTTTTCAGGGCCGCGGCTTTCATACGAGCCTTACCAGACTGGGTTCCGCTACCCGAGTTCGCCCCCGAATCTGACGGGTCAATATCCCTGGACTGGATTCAGTCCCGCAATCATCTTTTCTCTTTGAGTGTGGGCGCGAGCAATCGGCTGCCGTACGCTTGGCTGGACGGCACGGAAAAGGGCCATGCCGTGGCCAACTTCGACGGAGAGCGCGTCCCACCGAGAATCTTGGAAGGGATCATGGGGATCGTGAATCGTGGGAACGCTTCCATCGGGTCTCTCTAACATAGTCGAGGACGAGGAAGACCTTGCGAGGTTCCTCACGTCGGCCAGTCAGTGCAGTGCGGTCATGGTTAAGCCCTCCGCGTTTCTCCCGAATCCGAAGGACAAGGCGACATCAGTGTTTCGGCACGGAAGGCGTCCAACCGAATCTTTGTGGGATATCGGCATCAACCTGGCGGCCGGGGACCGGTCGCTGCATGGAGCGGCTATTTTCAAGGCAAAGCATGTCCGGTCCGCCCTGCTGGAAGTATTGGCGCAAGAGCCGCCGCCCAGGCACGCCAATATAACGGGATGGCCTTGGCTGGAAGACGATCCTGAGATGGGGAAAGCCGAACGAAAGGAGCGAGCTGCCCTGATCGCTCGGCACGCTGAATTGGTTCGGCGGACATCGGAAGTTTGACGAAAATTAGTCAGTTTATGGAATATTTGTAACTTCGCTAAAGTACCTATAAATCACGCGCAGCGATGCAGAACCGGCGGCGATCCGCATCCGCAGCGTCCGCCGTCACCGCCAGCATGAACTTCCGCATCGCCGACACCTTCACCGACAGCCTCGCACGGCTGACCGGCGACGAGCAGAAGGCCGTCAAGACGACCGCTTTCGACTTGCAGCTCAATCCGGTCAATCCCGGAATGCAGTTTCACAAGCTCAGCAAAGCGAAGGACAAGAATTTCTGGTCGGTGCGGGGCAGCGCGGACATCCGGCTGATCGTGCACAAGACGGCCGGCAGTCTGTTGCTGTGCTACGTGGATCATCACGACAAGGCTTACGACTGGGCCGAGCGGCGCAAGATGGAAACGCATCCGAAGACAGGGGCAGCGCAGCTGGTAGAGATTCGCGAGACGGTTCAGGAAGTTCATATCCCGAGGTATGTGGAAGAACCGAAGCCGGTTGCTCTACAGATGCCACTCTTCGCCGATATCACCGACGAGGATCTGCTGGGTTATGGCGTTCCTGACGAGTGGTTGTCTGAGGTGCGCAATGCGACGGAGGACACGCTGCTGAATGTGGCGGATCACCTTCCGGGCGAGGCGGCCGAGGCGCTCCTGGAGCTGGCGACCGGCGGCAAACCCCGCGCGCCCCAACCCGTCGTCGCCGCGAGCAATCCCTTTGATCATCCTGATGCGCAGCGCCGCTTCCGCATGATGGCGAACGTCGAAGAGCTGGAACGCGCTCTCGATTTTCCGTGGGACAAGTGGACGGTGTTCCTGCATCCCGAGCAGAGGCAATGGGTCGAGCGCGACTACACCGGCCCGGCGCGGGTCTCCGGTTCTGCGGGCACGGGGAAGACGATTGTCGCTTTGCATCGGGCCGTGTTTCTCGCACGCAGCCATCCCGACGCCAGAGTTCTGCTCACCACCTTCTCTGAGACGCTGGCCAATGCGCTCCGTACCCAGATCAGACGCCTGGTGAGCAACGAACCGCGCTTAGCTGAACGCATCGACGTTCACGCCATCGAGGCCATCGGCACGCGTCTGTATAAGTCCCACTTCGGCGCGGCGAACTTGGCGACACGCGAAGTTATTCTCCAACTGCTGGAAGAGGCATCTCAAAGTGTCGCCGGCCACAAATTCAGCCGGCATTTCTTGCATACGGAATGGGAACAGGTTGTCGACGCGTGGCAGTTGGATAGCTGGGAGGCGTATCGCGATGTCGCGCGCCTGGGCCGGAAGACACGTCTCCCGGAACAACAGCGCGCCGTGCTCTGGTCGATTTTCGATCGCGTGCGCGCCGGTCTGACAGCCCGGAGCCTGATCACGTACGCGGGATTGTTCAGCCGATTGGTCCCGGTCATCGCTGCGAGCAGGAATCCGCCTTTCGACTTCGCGGTGGTGGATGAGTCGCAGGATTTCAGCATTTCGCATGTGCGCTTTCTCGCCGCCCTTGGCGCGCATCGTCCAGACGCGCTCTTTTTTACAGGGGACCTCGGCCAGCGGATTTTTCAGCAGCCGTTCTCATGGAAAGCGCTGGGCGTGGATATTCGGGGGCGATCGCGCACGCTTCGCATCAACTACCGGACCTCGCACCAGATCAGGACGCAGGCCGATCGTTTGCTGGGGCCGGAGGTGTCCGATTTCGACGGCAATACCGAAGAGCGGGGGGACACGGTCTCCGTCTTTAACGGCCCGGCGCCCGCGATCCGGGTCCTTGAGAGCAAAGAGGAAGAAATCAGGACAGTCAGCGCCTGGCTGTCAGAGCATTCGAAGGCGGGCGTCGCGCCGCACGAGTTCGGCGTCTTCGTTCGCTCGCCGGCGGAGATCGACCGCGCGCGTGCCGCGGTCGATGAGGCAGGAATTCCCTACAAGATTCTCGACGAGCAGGTCGAGACAACTGGCGGCAACGCCTCGATCAGCACCATGCATCTGGCCAAGGGCCTGGAGTTCCGCGCGGTGGTGGTGATGGCTTGCGATGATGAGGTCATCCCTTCTCAGGGAAGGATCGAAACGGTAGGCGACGACGCGGATTTGCAGGAAGTCTACGACACCGAACGCCACCTGCTCTACGTCGCATGCACGCGGGCGCGCGACCATCTGCTCGTCACCAGTGTCGAGCCTGCTTCGGAATTTCTGGACGATCTGCGGGCGGGAGGGAGTGGAATACCTACGGCATTCGGTTCCGAGCCACTCCTCGTCGGAGCCGTCGGGCGGGAAGAGGTCGTGGTGCCGCTCGACCGTCAGGCCGGCGGCCGTGAGGATTTCGGGGAAGCGTTTGCCGAGGTCGCGGTCCGTGAAATAGACACGGCTCACGCAGCGCGCTCGTACAGCACGGCCTGCTCGACTTCTTCCACCGTGAGGCCGTAATCTTCGGCGACCTCCTGCACGGGCTCGTTGGCGTCGATGCGCTCGGCAATGGCGCCCGTCGAAACGCCGGTCCGTACCACGACCGGCCGGCCGAAGGCAATCTTCGGGTCGATGGCAATGGTCCGGTCGGTCCGCGCTTCGCTGGACAGGAAGGGATAGAGCCGGACGGGGAATTTCCATTCGTCCCACTCGACCCGCTTCAGATGCTCCTCGAAGAGCTTCCGCATCGCCAGTTGTCCCGACGTCGAAAGTTCGATCAGCTGGCCGTACTTGTCGAGGAATAGCTTCCCAGCGTGGGTGCACAGATCCTTGCTGAGGAGGAGCCGCTCGATGCTTTCGGTCCGCTTGGCGTAGTTCGCTGCCTCGCGCACCGCCTTGATCGACAAGCCGTGCTCCGTCCTGAGCGAGCGCAGCACATGGGCTTCGATCAGGTTCCAGAATGAAAGTGCGGGGGGCTGCTTTTGCGGCGGATGGATCGGCGGCTGGAAGTGCCCGACGCCACCCGCCTTGGGGTAGGCGCGACCGACCACCCACGACCTCAGCGTTGGCGCGGGCAGCTTCAGGTAACGGGCAGCCTCGGCCAGTCCGTAGGCGGCTTGGTCTCTTATATCGAAGTTTCCGGAGACTCTCCTCGTTCTCATAGGCTGCTTTATCCGGCATCGGGATTTTTTTTGTCGCGGCGCGAAAGTCGCGCACACCGGATGATTGCTCTTACTTCTTGATCCGTTTTCCCTTGCCAACCTCACCTAAGCTCGCGTAAAATCACGCAC
>Ga0184640_10000090_pt1 | contig 20724 bp, 22 predicted proteins | sample PLM31_200_b2_FD_133161 | JGI IMG/M metagenome (GOLD analysis project Ga0184640, IMG submission 133161) | Groundwater sediment microbial communities from an aquifer in East River, Colorado, USA - PLM3-1_200_b2 | ecosystem: Environmental > Terrestrial > Soil > Riparian zone | place: USA: East...
GAAGGTAAGCCGGAACGGCTTGCCGACCTAGAGACGGCGCGGGCCAACGACCATGTCGCGCGTCAAATTGCCACCCTGCGGACCCGGGCCGGTCTTAGCCAACGGCAACTGGCACAACTGGTCGGTACCACCGCCTCGGTCATTTGCCGACTCGAAAACGCCGACTACGAGGGACACTCCCTGGCGATGCTCAACCGCATCGCTGCCGCTCTGAATCGCCGCGTCGAGATTCGTTTCGTCCCAGCGGAACGACACTTACGGTCAGCATGAGTCCCGGTCATGGTGTCTGACTAGACTTATTTCATCTTAAACGCTGGCGGAAGAACTTCATCGACGCTCTTTCCCGTCCAGTGCCAGTTGGGGACGCTCGCCCAGACCTCTTCTCCCTTGGCCTGAACTTTCTCGATCAGCTCCTCTTCGTTAAGCCGGAGATACTTGCCGTCATCGACCAGGATCTCCCCATCCACAATCACCGTTCGGACGTCCCGACTTGTGCCGGTTTCAACCAAAGCTTTAATGGGATCGCGCACTGCACCGAAGGCGATATCTTTGAGATTGACGATGGCGATGTCGGCTTTGGCGCCTTTCTGTAATCGGCCCAGGTCGTCTCTGCCGATCAGTTTCGCGCCGCCCAGAGTGACGGCGTTGAAGACATCTCTGGGATGACCGGCGATAAAGCTCTTTTCTGCCAGCCGGGAGCCGAGGACTGCGTAGCGCATCTCAGAGATGATGTCCTTGGGGAAAGTGTCTGTTCCTATGCCGACATTGATGCCAGCCTTGAGATAGCGGTCGAACGACTCCATTACGATGCCTAGTTTTAGGTACTTGAGTGGACTGTGGGCCACCGAGGCCCCAGAGTCGGCGATGATCTTGAGATCGTCGCCGTAGGGATAGGCGAGCCAGCTATGGCCGCTTAAGAAAATGCAGTGGGAGAGCGAGACCTGGGGATCAAGAAAACCGATCTTATGGAGCAGCTCGACCGGCGTCGAGCGATGGCGGCGCATCACCGTGTGGAACTCTATCAGGTTGATCGCCGCATGGATCTGTACGCGCAGCCCCAACTCCTTGGCGGCTTTTTGGGTGTCTTTGAGAAGCTCAGGCGTGCAGGTATCTACGTGGCCCGGAAACAGCATCGTGCCCATCCGGCCATCGCACGCGCCGTTGAACTTTTTGGCAAAGACAACGGCTCTTTTTAGTCCTTCGCTTCCTCTCCCGTCGTCCCAATCGTATTCCAGGCGGCCTTCACGGTCGTGGAAAAAATTGACGTTTTTATAGCTTGGTCCTGTGACGCAGCGAATCCCCACTTCTCCGACCATTTCGACGTAAGGCTCGGGATTGTCTCCAGGCCCCCCGATCTCCAACGTGGTGGTGACGCCGCTCTTTAAGATATGGATCAGCGAGAAGCGCTGGCCGATATCGACATCCTTCAAGTGGGCGTGCTTGGCTCCTTCCCGTGTCGGCGCGCCGTGGGCGAGATAGTTGGAGGCGAAAAAGTCGGGCTTGTCGGGCTCGTTCAGAAGATAGTCGCCGGCATTGCTGCCGGAATGGAAATGGGTATCGATAAAACCGGGAGAGACCAAAGAGCCCCGCGCGTCGATCTTTTTGTCGACTGGCTGAGGGTAATCCTTACCCACAAATAGGATCCGATCCCTTTCACAGACCACCACGCCGTCTCGGATGACCTCATGCTCCTTACCGTCGAAGCCGACCACATAGCTGCCTTGAATCAGGGTCTTCATTGGCCCATCATTGTCATTACCCCTCTAAGCTGTCAACTACAGTCCGCAGTCCGCCAAATTTAAGGGCCGGAAAGGAGGGCAAGATAACTCCTTGAAATTCAAGGAGGATGTGTTTGATCGCCCCGCTCTGGATTTTAATCCGGTAAACCTTTTTGCCTCTATCACGTCTAACAAGGTAAAGGCCAGTGGGGCCTGAAAGGGGGTTCTTATGGATAGATTTAGAGCGCTGCTTTGGGTTACCATAGTAACCAGCTCGGTGCTGGTTTTTGGCGGGCCGACGTCAGCGGCCCAAAAGGGCGGAGGTAGACCGGCTCACGGGCAATTTCGGAATGAGGTGAAGCAGGACCGGCGCGAGATCCGCCAGGATCGAAGGGAGATTCGCGGCGACCGAAAAGAGCTGCGGCAGGACCGCCGGGAACTCAAGGGCGATGTCCGGGAGCTGAGGCGGGACATCAAAGGCGGGGCCAGCCAGGAGGAAATTTCCCGAGATAAGCAAGAGATCCGGAATGACCTAGGGGAGATCAGAGGCGACCGGCAGGATCTCCGGCAGGACCGAAAAGAGCTGCGCCAGGATCGCCGTGAACTCAAGCGCGATCTGCGACGCCAGGGAAAATTTCGACCGGAGGTCAAGCGGGACGTGCGCGAGATCCGGGATGACCGCAAGGAGATCCGCGCTGACAGGAAAGAGATCGGCGGGGATCGAAAGGATCTGCGCCAGGATCTCGGGGAGCTCAGGCGCGACCAAAAGAGCGGGGCAAGCCCGGAAGAGATCGCCCGAGACAAGCAGGAGGTCCGGGGAGATCTAAAAGAGCTGAGGGACGACCGGCAGGAGCACAGGCAGGACCGACGCGAGCTGCGCCAAGACCGGCGTGAGCTAAGACGGGATCTGAGAGAAGGAGTCCCGGGTCATTAGTTCGACATCCGTAGGCCTGCTGCCGGCCGGCAGCAGGCCTAACTCATCCCTCACCCGGCAGGCCGACAAAAATTTTCATGGAAGCGAGACCACCGGCAGAGTTGGGGGATGAGGAGCTGGTAGCCCTGGCTCAGAAGAGTAGTCGAGAAGCCTTTGAGGTACTCGTGGAGCGTTATAAACAAAAAGCCTATCGCGTCGCCTTTGACTTCACGCGCGACCGTGAAGAGGCCAAGGACCTTTCCCAGGAGGCATTCCTGCGCGCCTTTAGCCATCTGAAGCGCTTTGATCTGAGGGCGAGCTTTTACACCTGGCTCTATCGCATCCTGGTCAACCTCTGCCTGGATTACGGCCGGCGCCGGGGGCGCATCTCTCTGGAGCCTTGGGACTCGAAGGTCGAGCAGGACAGCAGCCTCAACGGCGCGGTGGACAGAACACCCTCCTCCCCAGACCAAAAGGCGATCGCCAGCGAGACGGCGCGCGAGATCGGCAAGGCCCTGGCGGCATTGTCTCCGAAACAACGCACCGCCTTTCTTTTGAAAAACCACGAGGGGCTTTCGATCCGGGAGATCGCGGAGATCATGCGTACCGCGGAGGGGACAGTGAAGGCCCACCTCCACCGCGCCGTGACGGCATTGAGGCGGAGCCTGGCAGGATTTGCTGAGCGGGTGATCCCATGACCAAGCGACTACAAGAAGCGTGCAAAGAGTGGGGCGAGGATCTGGTCCTCTACTATTACGGAGAGTGCCGCGACGCGGAACGGAGCCGGGTAGAGCGGCACCTAGAGGCCTGCGCCTCCTGTCGCCAATTGGTGGAAGATCTGCGCGCCCTTCTCCCTGGAACCGTGAGGCCAGACGATCCTCCTCAGCGCTTTTGGCAAGACTATTCCAGAGAGCTGCGCAGGAAGCTCGACGCCCAGGAGGAAAAGGGCCTGGGGTGGAAAGATTCCCTTTTCTGGCTCCGCCCTTGGCCCGTGGTGAGCATGGCGACGGCCGCGGTCCTGATCCTGGCCCTGACCCTGACCTTCGGCAGGGGGAAGTGGCGCCCCCAAAAGTTTCTCATGCCAGATGAATCCGTGCTGGAGATTCTGCCTATGGCGGAGAACGCCGAGTTTTTTAGGGCGATGGAGCTTCTCGATTCCCTGGACCTCCTGGAGGCCGCGCCCGGTCTGGGAAACGGTCCTACCCGAGACGGAGGCGCGGCGTGAGTTTGATCCCATGGATGCCTTTTTTCCTCCTCCTGCTTTTTTACCCTTGCGCCTTCGCCGGCACCAAAGAAGAGGAGCGCCCGGATCGAGAGATGCTCAGGCTCATGGAGCTGTTCCAGGAATGGGAAGTCATCAAGGACCTGGAGCTGCTGAGCCGGCTCAAGGAGATGCAGCAGATGAAAGAAACCGGGCCAGCGCCGGCACCAGAAAAAAAGTTGCGGGGCGCAAAATGAAAACCTACGCTTTGATCTTGCTTCTGCTTTTGCCTGCGGCGCTCCGGGCGCAGGGGCCTCCCCCAGGGAATACCCTCACGCCGCAAGAACAAGAGGCGCTGGGGCAATGGCGTCAGATGAGCCCGGAGCAGAGAGAGGCACTGAGAGAGCGCTATCGCCGCTGGCAGTCCCTCTCCCCTGACGAGAAGAGGGAGCTGGAGAGAAAGGTCGAGGCCTGGCGCCGGCTGGCGCCAGAGGAAAAGGCGGCGATCCGAAAGAACTTCCAGCGCTGGCGTGAGCTGAGCCCCGATCAGCGGGAGCAGCTGCGCCAACGGTGGGAGCGCTGGCGCCAACTCCCGCCCGAGAGGCGCGAGATGCTCAAGCGCCGCTTTGAAAAGCTGCGCCAGCTCCCTCCAGAGGAACGCCGCCAGCTGCGTGAGCAGCTCAGAGAAGGACAACGGCTCTCGCCCGAGGAGAAAAGGGCCCTCCGCGAGCGCCTGAGGGAAAAGAGGCCGCTCCATAAAAATAAAAAAGGCAAGGAGTAAAATGGCCGCGCCCCTGACCCAAGAAGAGGAGGCGACCCATCTCCTGAATCGGATCAGCTTCGGACCTACGTCTCGAGAGATGGAGAGGGTCAATCGCCTCGGAACCCTGCCCTACTTGGAAGAGCAGCTCCATCCCGAAAGGATCTCCGATCCTTTGGTGGAGGGGAAGCTGGCAGCGCTTAAGACGATCCGCCTGAGGAGCGATGAGCTCTTCGAGCTCTATCCCCCGCCAAGGCTGAGCCAGGGTGAAGGGCAAGGGAAATCCTCCGGGATGAGAGGCCCCCGTTATGTGATTCTCGAGCTCCAGCAGGCGCGCCTTTTGCGCGCGGTCTATAGTCAGAGACAGCTCTACGAGCTGATGGTCGACTTCTGGACCAACCATTTCAATGTCTTCGCCGGAAAGGGGGCGGACAGATGGCTGGTCACCTCTTATGACCGCGACACGATCCGGCCCCACGCCCTCGGTCGGTTCCGCGATCTTATCCGCGCTACCGCCCAGAGCCCTGCGATGCTCTTCTACCTGGACAACTGGCTCAGCGTGAGCCAGGAGGCGGGTCAGGAGATCCGCGGGCGTCAAGGCCTGTTGGGCAGCGGCAGGCCCAACCTGCGGCAGGGCCTGAACGAAAACTACGCCCGCGAGCTGCTGGAGCTCCACACCCTAGGCGTGGACGGAGGCTACACGCAGAGGGATGTGGAGGAGGTAGCCCGCTGTTTCACCGGCTGGACCATCCGACGGCCCAGAGGGAGGGCGGAGTTCCAGTTCGATTCGCGCCTGCACGACCGCGGGGAGAAGCTGGTCCTGGGTCTGAAGATACCCCCAGGCAGGGGGATGGAAGACGGCCTTCAAGTGATCGATCTCCTGAGCCGCCATCCTTCGACCGCGCGCTTCATCGCCACCAAGCTCGTGCGCCGTTTTGTCGCCGATGACCCTCCCCCTCCTCTGGTAACGGCCGCTGCCCAAATCTTTCAAGAAACCGACGGCGATATCCGGAGAGTGATCCGCGCGATCGTGAGCGCGCCGGAATTCTCCGCGCCCGAGGCCTGGCGGAGCAAGATCAAAAAGCCGCTGGAGCTGGTCGCCAGCGCCCTGCGCGCCCTGGGGGCAGAGACCGACGCCTCGCTTCCGCTCCTGCGCTACCTCGCCCGCATGGGCGAGCCCCTTTTTCTGGCTCAACCGCCCACCGGCTTTCCCGACCTTGGGGCCTCCTGGATCGGCCCCGATAGCCTGCTCACGCGGATCAACTTCATCCTCGACCTCAGCGCTAACCGCATCCCGGGAACGAGGGTAGATCGTGAACCCTCCGACGCCTTGCCCTTGGCCGCGCCGGAATTTCAAAGGAGATAAAAAATGGCCCTTTCGCGCCGCGGCTTTCTCAAGAGCACGGGTTTAGGATTCTTGGCCCTGGGATTTCCTCCGGCCTTTCTCGCTCGCGCCGCAGAGGGAGAGAGGGAAAAGCCGGGCCGGGTGCTCGTGGTCATCTTCCAGCGCGGCGGGATGGACGGTCTCAATGCGGTGATTCCCTTCAAGGAGCGATCCTATTATGCCCTGCGTCCCAGCATCGCTGTCCCTGAGCCGGCCGCGGGAGAGGAGAGATCCCTAGACCTCGATGGCTTCTACGCCCTGCATCCGGCCCTGGCGCCGCTCAAAACCATTTTTCAACAGGGCCATCTTGCCATTGTCCACGCCACCGGCTCCCCGGACAACACCCGCTCCCATTTCGACGCCCAGGATTATATGGAGATCGGGACTCCGGGGACAAAGGGCACTGCGGACGGATGGCTCAACCGCTATCTCGCGGCGAACAGGAGGAGAGAGACCCCGCTCAGGTCCGTCGCCTTAAGCCCAGCCCTTCCTCGCATCCTCGCCGGCGCGGCCCCGGCGCTGACCATGGCCTCCATCGAGCAGTTCCGCCTGCGTAACGACTCCGCGGCAACGGGACTCCTGAGGCCTTACCTCAGCGCCAACGATCCCCTGCTGCGCAAGGCCGGAGAGGGTCTCTCCGCGGCGCTGGCCCAGTTAAGAGAGATCGCATCGGCCATACCCGCTCGGGCTGAGGGCTATCCCAACAGCCGCTTCGGGACCGCCCTGGGAGAGATAGCGCGCCTCATCAAGGCCGATGTCGGCCTGGAGATCGCCTTCACCGAGGTCGGCGGTTGGGACACGCATGTGAATCAAGGAGGCGCAAACGGCGCTATGGCCAATCGGCTGAAAGAGCTGGCTCAGGCCCTGTGGGCCTTTCATCAAGATCTCGGCGATCGCATGGAGGACGTTGTGCTTTTGACCCTCTCGGAGTTCGGTCGCACAGTGCGGGAGAATGGCAACCGGGGAACAGACCACGGCCATGCCAACGTGATGTTGGTCATGGGAGGAAAGGTGCGGGGCGGCAAGGTCTACGGTCGCTGGCCCGGCCTGGACCCCGAAGCCCTGTATGAGGGCCGAGATCTGACCCTCACCACAGATTTCCGCGCGATATGCAGCGATGTCCTCAGATCCCACATGGGGCAGAAAAACCTAAGCGCGGTCTTTCCCCGCTTTCCCTTATCTTCGTCCACGCTGGAGTGGCAGGCGTGAGGCTCAAGTAAGGGGCCTGAGATAGGCTGGCCGACCATGAATCTTTTCCGCCCTCAATCGTCTAAAAGGTCAAAGGCGGATAAGATATGAAAAAATTCTTCTGGGCCCTTTTGGCTTCTGCGTTACTCGCCCTCGCCGGGAGGTCAGTGGGAGCCGCTTCCTCTTGCGAACACAACTCCGATGAAGCCTACACTCCACGCCAGCAAGAATACGATCCGTACTTTCAGCTTCACCAGATCCATTACCAACTCTACCGCCGGCCCCACCACCCCCTCCATCGCCATGAGATCTTTATCCTTAGGAAACATAGAGGTGTGACACCAAAGAGGGCGGGGTTGGGAAGACATCCCATGACTTCAGAAAATCGGCAGGAAGGAGGGCAAATCCGATGAAGAGGATATGGTCGATAGTTCTCATGGGATCGCTTCTGATTCCTTCAACCGGCCTTGCCAAGGACTGGAATCGCTGGCATGGCCACGGGCGCTCCTCCCCCACGGTCGTTGTGGTCCGACACCACCATAACAACGGAGGCGCCATCGCCGCCGGAGTTCTGGGTGGCATTATAACCGGCGTCATCCTGGATCGGGTCTTCACCCCCCACCCCGAGCCGGTCTACGCTCTGCCACCTCCCACCCCGCGCGATCCCTACGAGGATGGATACTGGGAGGGCTACCGGCAGGGACTCGAGCGCGGCCGCCGCGAGCGCCATGAGCAGGGAAGAAGGCAGGGCTATGAAGATGGCTACGAGCGGGGGCAATCGGATCGAATTTCTTCCAAGGCCAGGCTGGATTATTGAGGCGTGAGCTCTTTGCTGACCTTGCGCACCTTGCCCGCGGCAACCTCTCTGAGGGCCACTACCACCTCCCGATTGTCCGACTCAATCAGAGGCTTGGCTCCCTCGAAGAGCTGCTTGGCCCTCTGGGACGCGAGTATGACCAGTTCAAAACGATTGACTACTTTTTTGAGGCAATCCTCTACCGTGATACGCGCCATGATCTTTACTCCTAGGCAAAATTTCCTTTATTAAAACAGATTGGCTCTCGTTTGTCCACCGCAGACTCCTCGAGCTTCCTTTCCCCGCTCAGGGTGAGAGTGCTGTCCTTGAGCTCCAAAAGGTGAGCATGTCTCGCTAGCCTGTCAAGTCTCTCGCACAACCTTGACAAAGGCTACTCGCAAACCTATCTTGTTTATTTCCCGTGCCGTCCATGGCAAAGAAAAAACTGTTTTCAGCCAACTCTTGGCTGCCGCTGGCGCTATTGGTGCTGAGTGCCCTGCTCATGTGGCGCTTCTGGGCCCAGGGGGCTACGGCGCAGGATCCCCGTGCCACGCCCCGACCCGTTACGCCGCGCACGGAGCTCGCCTCTGACGAAAAAACGACCATCGCTCTGTTCCGCCAAGCCTCTCCTTCGGTGGTCCACATCACCACGCTCACCGTGGCGCGAGATTTTTTCACCCTGAACCTGCTGCAGATCCCTGAAGGGACAGGTTCGGGATTCATCTGGGACGATGCCGGAAACATCGTCACCAACTTTCATGTCATTCAAAACGCCGACGCCGCTCAGGTGACGCTGGCGGACCACTCAACCTGGAGGGCGCGCCGCGTGGGCGTGGCGCCGGACAAAGACCTCGCGATCCTGCGGATCGACGCGCCCAAAAACCGCCTCCGCCCCATTCCTATTGGGACCTCGCACGATCTGCAGGTGGGGCAGAAGGTCTTCGCTATCGGCAATCCTTTCGGCCTGGATCAGACCCTTACGACCGGAGTCATCAGCGCGCTCGGCCGGGAGATCGAATCCGTGACCCGCCGCCCGATTCAAGGGGTCATTCAAACCGATGCAGCCATCAATCCCGGGAACTCCGGTGGCCCTCTGCTCGACAGCTCCGGTCGTTTGATCGGCGTGAACACGGCCATCTACAGCCCCTCCGGCGCCTCTGTTGGGATCGGCTTCGCCATTCCCGTAGATACGGTCAACCGGGTCATCCCGGAGTTGATTGGCTACGGCAAGATCATCCGCCCGGGGCTTGGCGTGCAGGTGGCCGAGGACCAACTGGCGCGGGAGCTGGGACTCAAAGGGGTCCTGGTGGTGGATGCGGCCCCAAAAGGCGCCGCGGCCAAGGCCGGTATCCGTCCGACGCAACGTGATGTCCAGGGCCGGGTGAGGCTCGGCGATGTGATCGCCGCTATCGATGGAAAGAAGATCGAGTCGGTCAACGACCTGTTCCTTATCTTAGAGCAGTATAAAGTAGGGGAGACGGTGACGGTGACCGTGCTCCGAGACGGAAACCGCCAGCAAGTGAAAGTGACTCTAGAGGCGTTGAATTAGAACCCGTTCCCCTTATACCCCGGATGCTGTTGGCGGTGCACAGACACAAGGCACCGGCTCTGCTTCATGAGATCTACCCCAAAATCAACTCCTTGAAGCCTGACACATCATTCCCATCTCAACAACTGAGATTGCATCGTAGGAGAAATGAATTCAATCTCGCTTTCATCTAAGTGCTACTATAGGGCCGTTTCGCTTGGTAGTCGCTGTCAACTTTCCTGTCTATCGAGCCTGACACGGCTTCCCAGCGGTGAGGGTGAACTTCACTCATAGTACGAACGTCGCCTGAACCCACCGGTCAAGTTTCAGACCCGTCGCCCACAGATCTGGGCGGACCGCATAGCGCAGCGCAGCTGCGTTGCGGATTGGCACGTAGCTCTCCTCAGCATTGCGCACAAACGTCAACGTTTCGTCAAGCGGTAGGCTCTGTCCGGAGACGAGGCGGCAACGGGCCGAGACGTCCTCGGTGGTCCAATCCACTTGATGAACGTCCCCCTCGAAAGTGCGCAGGTCCACCACACAGAGCACGAACCGCTCAGGGTCGGCCACTGACGTTGCAGCTTGGAGAGGAGTAAGGCGAACTTCCCCCGTGGTCGTGGCCTTAACCTCCACCTTGTACTCACCGACCTTAAAGTATACCGACAGGTCTTCGGGATCCTCTTCGCGGACGTTGACAGCCGTTACGAGAAAGTCGTAGCCACGATCAACATCCTGAACCCTCAGTCCCAAACTCTCCATGGCGAGCTTCACTCCTTTCTGCACGGCGAGACCCAGATTTCGCATCCGGTCGACGTCACGTTTCCGCTGCTCGGTCTTGGCTACGAGATCCTCAATCATCTGAGGGTTGCCGCCTGCGACCTCGACAATCCTCGCAAGACCGTCGCGGAGCCGCTGCCGAGCCACCTCGTCCCTCGCAGCTGCCAGAAGACGCACATCGAGTGCATCCATATCGAAGTGGCGCAATAGGAGGTCAGCTCCATCGGGATTGCCTTCCAGCCATGAGGCATCGACGAGGTCCCCCAAGAGTCTAGGGTTCGGAACGTGGTGTGTGATGTTTTGTTCGTCCTCAACCGGGATCCAAGGCTTGCTTCGCAGATCAGAGAGCCATAACGAAGGGGTCAAGTGTACTTTTTTTTCGCCTTCGGGCGTTCGCACCGACATCTCGACCGTGGAACGCCACGACTTGTCTTCCGGCGCGACGTAACGCACAACTAGACCAAGGAGAGCTTGTGCTTGTTCGCGCGATTGCTTGCAGTGGTTGATGATCTCTGGTTCGAGAAGAGCGATCTGCATCAACTCCGCATCTCGGAGCACGGCGCTCGCTACTTCCTCCGGGTTGGGAGCAATGGCGCGTAGGCCTCGGTCTCGGAGTTCCTCGCGTTGACTCATTGCGAGCAGGCCGCGATGAGCGATCCCCCATACGGCTAGAGCCTCCAACAAGGTGTCGCATTCGGCCGCAGTGGCGTACTGATCGGCGAGCACACGGCTGTCCGGGTAGGCTTTCGCGAAGGGCCGTGCGGCCTCGGGCCACGTAGGAACCGGCGGGACCATGAGTCTGCGGTGCCCGGCTCGACGAGCAGTGCCGTCGGCAGCCAACAAGGGGACTTCCCAGGCCGCCTTACGGGCGTCCTCACCCTGAGATTTCCATAGGTGCTCCAGTAATGCGATGGTTGCAGCGGCCGCGTTCTCGCTCTCATCACTCACCAACTTATCAGCAGGAAGCGCGTCTGAGATGTGCCGCACGAGCTTGCGGACAGCCTCCTCTTCAGTCAGTTCATCCCCGGTGGCCTCCCGGACGGCGTAGAGCCCGGCTTCCAGACCTTGGTCAGTTAGTACTTGGACGAGCAGTTCGTTCAGGAGTTGTGCCTTTATGTCGAGACCAACGTCGGCCCCGATGGCCTTCACCCTGTCGGAGACCCCGCCGTCTCTTCGCAGCTCGCCAAAGCTCCGTAGCCTCCCGTGCTGGTCTGGCAGTAGACTTGACACGTGCGACTTCGTGATGCCGGTCGCGCGCCAGTGTCTACCGACCGCGTCCAGATACCGTGCCAGCCATTCATACGGATCGCCATCGACCTCCAGTCTACCGACTTCAGTCACCTCGGAAGATGCCCGCTTGCCAATGAGTTCCAGGTCGATCAACGGGATCGATACACCAAGGGCTGCCCAGCCCTCTGCGATTTCGGACCATCCCTCCGACTCGGGCTTTACAGGTGGGTCGGCGCCGGTACAAGCTGCTGCCAACTCCCACAATTCGGTGTGGCTCGGCCCCGACGACGGTCGGGATACGAAGTCGGCCCATCGATTGTGCTCCTTGGTCTGGATAGCGGGCAGCATACCCGCTCGGACGGTCTTCACTAGTGGAAGCCGAGCTAAGCTGGCTGCCGCAGAGGAGAGAATGTCGCGCCAGACACTTGTCGCCTTGTCGCCGAGACCTTCGGACGGCATGGCCAGCTGTGCAACGCGGTATCCGTTGACCCACCCTTCTTGAGTAGCCAAGAGCGCCAGCCTTCCAAGGGCGGCAAACGCATCGCGCAGGGGGCGATCCTGCTCTCCAAATACGTGGATTGTGCTCCGCTCTTGATCGACGTCGAACTCGCCATCAACGATCACCCATGCCGAGAGCGCGGGACTACCAAGCAGCGGGAGCTGCCGGAACGCACTGGGAACCTCCCCCGGCCTGCAGGCGACCCAGGTGTCTTCGCCTCTGCGCAGCGCAAGCAAAAGCCTGCCGTGCGTTGTTTTGCCCGTGGCGGCCCGAATTACCCGCCACTCGAATTTCTCACCGCTTGCACCGACCGAACAAACCTCAAGGCCGTCTATCCATATCCCATCACCATTGAGCACCCCGGTTGAGGCTGCAGCCTTCCAGAAGCTCTTGCGATCTTCGCGCCGGATCCGGACCTCCCGGAGGCGTCGGCACGAGCCGAATAGGTACGGCAGCGCCTGTTCGAGCATGCGGAGACCAGCCAAGGCCGCGTCGTTGTCGTCAACGACGTACTCAACGCTGGCCGTGGGCTGACCAGTGATGTCGGCAACACCGCGTGTTTGCCTCAGCGCGGACTCCGAGTCTTTGATATTACGGAGGATAAGGTCTTCATCGTCGGGCCGATCAAGCGTCACCTCGAATGCTCGGTGCTCCCCGTCCACCTCAAGCACGCCAGCAACTCGGACACGTTCCGCAAGCACGTGCGTCACGAGAAAGCCGGTTCCGAAGCGCCCGGTCGTTTCGTCGGCATCGAAGCCCTTGCTCGATCCGCCGGTCAGGAGTGCGGCGATGTCGGCCATGCTGAACGGAGCCGCATCGTGTTCAAAGCGAAGGACCCCGTTAATCAGTTCGAAGGCCACGGTGATCCCGTCGCGCCCGGCTCGCGCACCCGCGTCGTGTGCGTTCTGGATCAACTCAAACGGCCAACGTCGAGCCGCCCGGTCGGGATCGCTCCTCGCATCGCGCACCTTCGCGTGGATGCGGCGAGCGAGCGCCTTGTGCACCTGTTCGTCAAACGTTTCCCGGAAGCTGGCGATAAGCCTGGCCGCGATATCGTTTGAGCCGTCCACTTGGTCTGTCTCCCGTTAATCCCACGACGCGCGCCAGTACGCCCTCAGCGCGGCATCAGACTAGAATATCTTGCACGGTGTTCAGCTTGTTAAAAAGGTCGGTTGCTGCATCCATGTCTCCACCACGAGGGGTCAGAAAAACCCAATTAAACCCCTTGCAACAAAGCACGTAAGTCCAACACTTGAAAGCTGTCCATAGGGATTCGATCTAGCAATCTCGCTAAGCCATGATCGTGTGTCACGAATGCATCAGCGGCAGTGGCCAGAACCGCGTGTTGCATGTCGCGAGAGTCCCCCATCTTAGGGGTTCGCTTTTCAAAAGTTTCCGCATAAGCGAGAGAGACGCTTGCCCCGACGGCCATTCGAACACTCCGCACTCCGAGTAATCCCTTGATCCCTCGGTTTCTACATGCATCCAGTAGCCCTTGCCCCTCCGCAAAGCCTTCTGCAAATCTTACCGCAAGTCTCTCCCAATAGTCTTGCCAGTCTGGGGGCCGACCCTGGTGGTTTCGAAGAAACTCCTTTGCAACGGGCAAAACCTTCGCATTCGCCTGTCTCATCCCTACCACAAAATCCTTTTTTTGGTTCTGAGTCTCCTTTATTATAAGCCGCAGGTCGTCAATGTCCTTTTGATCAGGGTTAACCAACGCTCGTATATTCGATTGGATCGCAGGATCAAGGGTGATGAAAGGGCCAAGCAAAGCGTCGCCTTGCGCATAGCACCGGATGTCATCACACAAAAGCATACTCGGAGGCTTGACAAGCCGTCCCTTCTCAACGAGCTCTAGTGTGAGCCGGAGTTCCGCTATGGCCTGAGTGGGGGATTGTTCCAAGGCACATAGTGCCTCTTCGAGATTGAGGACGCTGAGCAGGATGGAAATTCTACCGTTTTTTACCGCAGACCGTAGAGCAAGCCAATCGGCCTCAGTAACGCCAATTCCTTTATGGATGTGGTCGAAGACGTTAGTGTCGAAGTACACAACCTTTTTCATCTTTTCACTGGCACTTAAAACCCGAGACCTCATTATAGCAATAAGTCTAGTAGGTCGTCCAAGCAACCACCTAATCGTAGGATTGAATTGAGTGACGCAACAGTTCAAAGCCAATTTGCGGCTTCGCCAGTTAGAATCAACGCTGCCTTCGGCTATAGTTGCGCAGAAAGTTTGCCACCTTGTCTTTGCCGATTTCTCCTTGCGCAACGTTTCGGACGATTCGCTCGAACACCGACTCTCTAGCGACAAGTGTCGCCCCGTTAAGCTTGAGGAAGGTAAAGGCGGCCATGGCACCCGTGCGCTTGTTGCCATCGATAAAGGGATGGTTTCGCACTATATGGAAAAGGTAGGCTGCGGCCATCTCGAACAGATCGGAATGAAGGTACTGGTCGCCAAAGCCGGCCTGGGGCATAGCCACTGCTGACTCCAGCAAGGCTATGTCCCGTACGCCTAAGCTACCCCCGTACCGCTCGATCATCTCCCGGTGGATTTCGACGATCTCATCTAGGGTGAGAAAGGTGAGAACCACTGTTAGTCGGCAAGGCGCCTAAGCATTTTGCCATACCTGCGGTTGCCCTCCTCGAGAGCGGAACGAAGGCGCTTCTGCCTAGTCCCATGTCGGACCGGGGAGATAATCAAGCACTTGCCATCGGTGGTCACAGAGAGAGGAGTCTCCGCATCGATATCGAGGAGATCCATCACCCCCCGATCGATGACGAGGGCGAGGCTGTTGCCATGCTTGGTGAGACGTTTGATCATGGGGGATTTCCTTTCGTCTTTTACCATTGTGCTAACAATGTATCACGCCGGAAGGGCACGCTCAACTTATATCAGCTACCGTGGCGAGATTTTTTTAAGGTTCATGGAGAAGGGTGACGGCGGTTGACATCCACCCCATTTTCCAATAAGAAATTTTTAGTCTCTGTGACTCCGTCGTGGCGCTTCTCCCATACCTCTCGCTTGGGGGGTATGGTTTTTTTTAAGCGGACATTTTATGACCCATCCTTACTTCCCCGTGCTCGTCCTTTTTTTCCTGGCCGGGATTGTCGTGATCTCCCTGCTCCTGATCGCCCAAAAGATCGGACCCAAAAGACCCAATCCCGTTAAGGCAGAGCCCTTTGAGTCGGGAAACCCTCCCCGGGGCGACGCCCGGCTGCGCTTTCCGGTAAAGTTTTACCTGGTGGCGATGCTCTTTCTCATCTTCGATGTCGAGGTGGTCTTCTTCTATCCCTGGGCAATTCTCTTTCGCCGCCTGGGACTCTTCGGTTTGGTGGAGATGGGAATCTTCCTGTTCCTGCTGGTTATCGCCTTCATCTATGTCTGGAAAAAGGGCGCCCTGGAGTGGGACTGAGGGCTGGGAGGAGAGATGAGCGCCAACATCCCCTATCTGAGAGAGAGGCTTGCCGGAAAGATCCTCGACGCCCACGCCCTCCTGGGAGACGAGACCATCCTCATCGCCCGGGAGGAGATGTCCGGGATCTTTCGCCTCCTGAAGCAGGATCCCCAACTGGAGTTCAACTTCCTCATGGATATCACCGCGGTCGATTACCTGGGCAAGAGGGAGCCGCGCTTTGAGGTCGTCTACCATCTCTACTCCCTGAGCAAGAACCACCGCCTGCGGGTCAAGGTCCCGGTCCCGGAAGGGGATCCGGTAGTGGATTCGCTTACGCCCTTATGGAAAGGGGCCAACTGGTTGGAGCGAGAGGTTTGGGATCTGTTCGGCATCCGCTTCCGCGGCCACCCTGACCTGAGGAGGATCCTCTTGTACGAGGAGTTTCAGGGGCATCCCCTGCGCAAGGACTACCCGGTGAACCGATGCCAACCCTTGGTTCCAGAACGAAAAGTCGAGGGGACCTTCGTCGATGAGAGATCGGGTCAGAAGCTCTCACAACTAAAGCAAAAAATGGCGCCGAAGACTTAGGGGCATTAAGCGATCCTGTAACCACGATGCAACCAGAGACACGAGAGCTCCCGTTAGAAACCATGGAGCTCCAGATGGGGCCCTCCCATCCCGCCACCCATGGAACCATCAAGTTCAACCTCAAGCTCGAAGGCGAGAAGGTCCTCGACTGCGATGTGGAGGTGGGCTACCTCCACCGCGGCTTCGACAAGAGCTGCGAGCAGGCCACGTGGACCCAAGTGATCCCTTACACCGACCGGCTCAACTACGTCTCTCCCCTGATCAATAATGTGGGCTATGCCCTGGCCGTCGAAAAACTCCTCGGGATAGAGACTCCCCCCCGATGCCAGTTCATCCGCGTCGCGGCGTGCGAGATCTCTCGCATCACCGATCACCTGACCTGCCTGGGAATGGCGGCATCGGAGCTGGGGGCGATCACGGTCGGCTTCTACTTGATTGAGGCGCGCGAGTTTCTGATGCAGCTCGTAGAGGACCTTACTGGCGCGCGCCTGACCACCACCTATACCCGCATCGGCGGGGTCAAGCACGACCTCCCGTATGGCTTTGCCGAAAAAGTAGTCCAGACCTTCGCCAAGGTGAGGCGGCTCCTCGGAGACTGCGACCGGCTCCTTTCGCGTAATCGGATCTTTATCGACCGGATGTCCGGTGTCGGGGTCATCTCCCAGGAGACTGCCATCACCTATGGCCTCACCGGCCCGATCCTACGCTCCACTGGCGTCAACTACGATGTGCGCAAGACCCAGCCTTATCTGGTCTACGACCAGCTTGAATTTGAGGTGCCCTTGGGCAGCAAAGGAGACAACTACGATCGCTTTGTCTGCCGCTTTCTTGAGCTCGGGCAGAGCATGCGCCTCGTCGAGCAGGCATTCAAGGAGATGCCTCAGGGACCGATCGGCGTGGAGGACCCGCGCATTGCGCTACCCGAGAAAGAGAAGGTCTACAACAGCATCGAGGGGCTGATGCGCCATTTCAAGATCATCATGGAGGGGATCCACGTCCCCGCCGGCGAAGTCTACCAGGCCGTCGAAGGCGGCAACGGAGAGCTGGGATTTTACATCGTGAGCGACGGAGGAGGAAAGCCCTACAGAATAAGGGTACGGCCCCCCTGCTTCATCGGCATGTCGGCGTTCCATGAAATGATTAAGGGATATATGGTTGCGGACATCGTGCCCACCTTCGGCATGATCAACATGATCGGCGGGGAGTGCGACCGGTAGCATGGCCTTGGAGTTCTCTCAAGAAACGCTGAAACAATTCCAGGAGGTCACCGGCCGATACCCGAAAAAAGAGGCTGCGATGCTTCCGGTCCTCTACCTGGCGCAGCGAGAGTTCGGTTATCTGAGCTCGGAGGCGATCGAGTATGTCGCCAAACTGATGGAGCTCTCCCCGGCTCGCGTGTATGGCGTGGTGACCTTCTATACCATGCTGAACCTGAAGCCCATCGGGAGGTATCACATCCAGGTCTGCAGAACTCTCCCCTGCGCGCTGAAGGGCTCGGAGAAGATCACTGAATGGCTCAAAGACAAGTTGGAGATCCGAGCCGGCGAGACCACCCCGGACGGAAAGTTCACCCTTTCGGAGGTGGAGTGTCTGGCATCGTGCGGCACCGCACCCATGATGCAGATCAACGATGACTACTATGAAAACCTCTCGGAATCGAGAGTAGAGGAGATCTTGAAAAGCCTGAAGTAAGAAAGCCGTTTCCCCGCTCGTTATCTATGGAAAAAGTTTTACTCCGAAACGTGGACCTCCCTGGCTCTCACACCCTTGCGGTCTACGAGTCCCAGGGAGGATACCGCGCCTTGAAAAAGGCCGTTCAAGAGATGACCCCGGAGCAAGTCACCGAGGAGGTCAAGTCCTCCGGTCTCCGCGGTCGAGGCGGCGCGGGCTTTCCTACGGGAATGAAGTGGGGTTTTGTCCCCAAAGACAGCCCCAAGCCGAAATACCTCATCTGCAACGCGGACGAAAGCGAGCCGGGCACCTTCAAAGATCGCGTCCTGATCGAAAAAGATCCCCATGCCGTCATCGAAGGCACCATCCTGGCCGCCTACGCGATCCGCTCTCACACCGCTTTCATCTACATCCGAGGGGAATTCGCCTTCGGCGCCAGAGTATTGGAGAAGGCGCTGGCGGAGGCGACCCAGGCCGGCTACCTGGGGAAAAATATTTTGGGCGCCGGCTATGACCTCGACCTGATCCTGCACCGGGGGGCAGGCGCCTACATCTGCGGCGAGGAGACGGCGCTCCTCTCATCCCTGGAAGGCTGGAAGGGCTGGCCCAGGGTCAAGCCCCCCTTTCCCGCAACCCACGGTCTCTTCGGCTGCCCGACGGTCGTCAACAACGTCGAGACGCTGGCAGCCCTGCCGTGGATCCTCGATCGCGGCGCCGGACAGTACGCGGCCATAGGGACGGAAAAGAGCAAGGGGACGAAACTCTTCAGCGTGAGCGGCCACATCGGCAGGCCAGGGGTCTACGAGGTGGAGATGGGCTACCCTTTCAAGCGCTTCTTGGAGGAGGACTGTGGTGGCGTTCCTGACGGAAGGAAGCTGAAGGGGGTGATCCCGGGCGGCGCTTCGATGCCGGTGCTGCGGGCCGACGAGGTCGAGAACGTCCGGATGGACTACGAGTCTTTTCAGGCGGCGGGGACGTTGCTGGGTTCCGGCGGCGTGATCGTCATGGACGACTCTACCTGCATGGTCAAAGCGGCGTGGAACATCGCCCGCTTCTTCGCCCACGAATCGTGCGGGCAATGTACTCCGTGCCGTGAGGGCTGCCACTGGATGGAGAAGATCTTTGCGCGCATTGAAAACGGGCAGGGAGGCACGAAAGATTTGGATACGATCCTGAGCGTGAGCGGCAATATCATAGGCAACACGATCTGTCCCTTCGGAGATGCCGCGGCCATGCCGGCGGCCGCCTTCGTCAAAAAATACCAGGAGGAGTTTGAACAACACATCGCGCAGAAGAAATGCGTGCTAAGAGAGTGAATCGTGAAAAGTGAATGGTGAATAGTTTCTGGGTTGGCATTCAACTGTTCACTTTTTACTATTCACTGTTCACTGTTCACGAAGCGATCATGGAAACCGTAAAACTAACCATCGATGGGAAAGAGGTCACGACCTCGAAGGAGAAGACCGTCATCCAGGCCGCCGCGGAGGCGGGGATCTCCATCCCCCATTACTGCTACCACCCCAAGCTCTCTATCGCCGGCAACTGCCGCATGTGTCTGGTGGAGATCGAGAAGATGCCCAAGCTGCAAATCGCCTGTAACACCCAAGTGAGCGACGGCATGGGCGTGAAAACCCAAAGTCCCAAAGTCCTGGAGGCGAGACGGGCGGTGATGGAATTTCTCCTGATCAACCATCCCTTGGATTGCCCGATCTGCGACCAGGCCGGGGAGTGCTGGCTCCAGGACTATTACATGCAACACGACCTCATGGAGAGCCGGTTGGGCGATCGGAAACAGCAAGATCGCAAGCGCGAGCTCTTCGGCCCCTACGTGGTCTTCGACGGCGAGCGCTGTATCAAGTGCACCCGCTGTGTCCGCTTCCTCCAGGAAGTGACCCATACGGAAGAGCTGACCGTAGTCAACCGCACGGACCACTCCACGATCGCTCTGTTTCCGGAAAAAATCCTGGACAACCCGCTCTCGGCCAATGTCAATGACATCTGCCCGGTCGGGGCCCTTACGGATCGGGACTTCCGATTTAAAGTCCGGGTCTGGTACTTGCAAAAGACTCCCTCGATCTGCCCCGGCTGCAGCACCGGGTGCAACATCTCCGTCGAGACCTACCAGAACCGCATCGCGCGCTTCAAACCGCGCATCAACGAGGAGGTCAACGGCCATTGGATCTGTGACGAAGGACGCTACTGCTTCCACGGGCTCACGGAGGTGGAGCGTTTGACGTCGCCGCTTATCCGTCAAGAAGGCGGCCTGGTGCCCGCGGACTGGGAGAGGGCGCTCCAGGCGGTCCTTGCCGGCCTCGGCTCGGCCCAGCCAGTGGCCGCCATCCTTTCAGGGAGAAACACCAACGAAGAGGCCTTTCTCTTTGCCCGGCTCATGAGAAGGATTGCGCCGCAGGTCGCCCTCGAGGTCTTCTACCAGGAAAGGGCGCTCACAGAGGTCGAGAAGATCCTCAAAAGCCCTGACCACTCTGCCAACTTTCGCGGGGCACGCGACATGGGGGTAGGCCCCAACGGAGGCCTGGACGCCTTGATCCAGGATCTGCTTCAGGGCAGGTTCCGCGGCGCCTACATCGTGGGCGAAGATCTGCTCTCTCTCATCCGAAATCCTGAACTGAAGGCCGCCCTGGAAAAGCTCTCTTTCTTGGTGGTCCAGGATATCCATCTGACGCCCACGGGAAGAGTCGCCCATGTGGTCCTCCCGGCCACCCACTTCGGGGAGAAAGATGGCACCTACACCAACCGCAAGGGGAGGGTCCAGCGGCTCCATGCCGCCCTGGTCCCACCGCCAGGTACGCTGCACGACTGGGAGATCTTCAAGCGCCTGCTGGCGCTGGCGGGAGAGAAGGGCGTCCCCGCCGCTCCAGCGGAAATCCTTCAGCAGATAGCAGCAGAGGTGCCGGGATACCAGGGACTGAGCTACGATCGGATTGGCGCTCAGGGGATACAGCTCGGCGGTGACGCACAGCAGCCATGATCGTAGATCTCCTCATCATCGCAGCCAAGGCCCTGCTGGTCCTCCTTATGGTGCTCAATCTCGCCGGCCTTCTGGGTTGGATCGAGA
>Ga0184640_10000093_pt1 | contig 20459 bp, 20 predicted proteins | sample PLM31_200_b2_FD_133161 | JGI IMG/M metagenome (GOLD analysis project Ga0184640, IMG submission 133161) | Groundwater sediment microbial communities from an aquifer in East River, Colorado, USA - PLM3-1_200_b2 | ecosystem: Environmental > Terrestrial > Soil > Riparian zone | place: USA: East...
CTTTACTTAAGCAATGTCACCCTGAACGAAGTGAAGGGTCTCATGTATTTGGAAAGACGAGATTCTTCGCTTCGCTCAGAATGACAATCAAAGTAAAGGGACTTATGACTCACAACACTAGCCCTTTTTGCTCTTGAAGTAGTCGGCGTCTATCTTGATATATTCCTTCCACTTTTCTGGAACCGCTGCCTCCTCGAAGATCGCCTCTACCGGACAAACCGGCTCGCAGGCTCCACAGTCGATGCATTCCTCAGGATCGATATAGAGCTTCTTTACTTTTGCGAACTCTTCGGCGTCGTTTTTTGTCGGATGGATACAATCCACCGGACAGACATCAACACAGGCCGTATCTTTTACATCTATGCAAGGCTCGGCAATGATATAGGTCATCGCATCCTCCTGAGAACTGGTTTTTTTGTTACTAGCAAATCCTGTCGTCTAAGTCAATTATTTACCCCTTAATGACCCCCACGGGGCGGAAGCGGGCCACCCTCTTGGAGATGCCCGCAAGATCCATCGTCTCCACCACATCGGCCACGTCTTTGTAGGCGTGCGGCATCTCCTCGGCCATCGTCTCCCTGCCCCGGTAGCGCGCCACCACCCCGAGCCGCGCCATCTCTTGATCGATGTTGAGGCCGCGGCTCTGCTTCTTCGACTGCGTCCGGCTCATGGCCCGGCCGGCGCCGTGGCAGGTGCTGCCAAAGGTCTTCTCCATGGCCGCCTCACTGCCAACCAGGAGAAAAGAATAGCGCCCCATGTCTCCGGGGATGAGAATCGGCTGGCCGATTTGCTGATAGGCCTTCGGGATCTGTGGATGGCCCGGGGGAAAGGCGCGGGTCGCCCCTTTTCGATGGACGCAGAGCCGGCGCCTCTTTCCCTCCACCACATGCTCCTCGATCTTGGCGATGTTGTGGCAGACATCATAGATGAGAGAAAAGCCCAGCTCCGACGGACTGATGTCCAGGGCCTGCAAAAATGCCTTCTCTGCCTGACTCATGATCACCTGCCGATTGCCCCAGGCATAGTTCGCGGCCGCGGCCATGGCGGCCAGGTAGTCCCGCCCCTCCGGGGACTGGATCGGCGTCGAGGCCAGTTGGCGGTCGGGGAGCTGGATCTTGTACTTCGCCATAGCCTGATCCATCACCTTGAGGAAATCCTCACAGGTCTGGTAGCCCAGGCCGCGCGAGCCCGTATGGATCATCACCACTACCTGATCGGGGAAGATACCCAACGCCTCAGCCACCTCGGGCAGATAGATCTCATCGACCCTGCCGATCTCTAAAAAATGGTTGCCCGAGCCCAGAGTGCCCACCTGCTTGAGACCCCGCTCCAGCGCATGCTCGCTGACGAGGTCGGCGTCCGCGCTCTCGAGCCTGCCCCCCTCCTCCATGTACTCGAGATCCTCAGGCCGACCATAGCCCTGCTCCACAGCCCAGCGGGCCCCCTCCCTGAGCAGGCGCTTCTCATCCCCCTTGGAGAGCTTGGGGATCGCCCCCTGCGAGCCCACACCAGAGGGGATGAGAGAGAAAAGAGTCTCCACTACTCTAGGGAGCTTCTCCTGAATGGTGCCGTAACTCAGATGCGTCTTTACCAGGCGCACACCACAGTTGATGTCATAACCCACGCCTCCGGGCGAGATGACCCCCTCCTGCAAGTCGACCGCGGCCACGCCGCCGATCGGGAAACCGTAGCCCCAGTGGATGTCCGGCATCGCCAAGGAATAGCCCACGATCCCTGGGAGGTGAGCGACATTCATCACCTGCCTCAGGCTGTTGTCCTCTTTGAGGTCAGACAGGAGCTTCTCCGTGGCATAGACCCGCCCGGGGACCCTCATCCCGCCCTGACGCGGAATCTCCCACAGACACTCCTCGATGCGCTCGAGCTTAATCTCCTGCCCCATGATCCTCTCTCTCAAACATCAAAGATGACCCGGGCATGCCATGTGCCATCTTCCTGCCAGACCTTGAAGCCGTGATAGGTCACGCCCTTGATCTCAGTATAAAAACGATGGCGCTTAAGGTCCAGGCTCTCCCCCTTGATCGAAGCCTCCACTTGACCCGGCTCCAATCTCCGGATCTCGCATTGCTTTCCGACAAAGCCCTTGAGGTTAAACTGGGTGAGACACGCGCGCAGCCAGGCATGGAAGAGATCCTCCCACCCTTCCCCGGTGGCCAAAACCACAATCTCCTCGGTTAACGCGATGCCTTGGAGATCCGCCACGAGTCCATAAACGGCCTCTGCGGCTGAAGCAAAGAGTCCGGGCAGGTCCCCTGCCTCTACCTCGATCCCGAGATCTGCCGTGTGCTCGATCTCCCGAAAGCTCCCTCTCTTCTCAGCCATGGCTCTGATCCTCTTCCCGCTGCGTGATCAGCGGAACGAGAGCCTCACGGATGACCCTTTCGCTCACCTCGCCGAAGCGCTCTCTGAAGCGATCCATGGGAATGACCGCCTTGGCCATGGAGCGGTGGCCTCCGGCGCTGCCGACTTCGTCGAAGAGCCGCTTTAAAATCTCACCCGCGCTCCTCACATAACCGACATTGCGCACCGAGATCACCACCCGGTCTTCATAGATGCCCGAGACGACTCCCCAATCGACCCCTTCGATCTGGAGGCAGAACTCAGCCAACTGAGGTATGACATCCTCCCTCTGGACCTCTCCCAGGTGGATGACTGCGACGCCATCGTCCAACTGAAGACGGCTCATCGCCCGGCCCAACGCCTCCAGATCCTCCGCCGGAAGCGCCGGCCGCTCCATCCGGGAGATCATGGCCCGGCTGGCAAAGGGATAGAGAAAGGTAAAGGCCTCGAGATCGGCGAGATGGCTGCCGCGATCCAGAAAGAGCGTATCGCTCTTGATGCCATAGAGAAGCGCTGTGGCCAGTCTCTGGGAGGGCTCCATGCCGGCGGCCCTCAGGTACTCGGTAAAGATCGTGGAGGTAGCTCCGTACTGGGGCCTGAGATCGCTAAAGCGGGCCGAGAAAGGCGCCCGCTTGGGATGGTGATCCACCACCAGGTCCACCCTACCCAGAGGTCGCTTGAAATAGGGTGGCTGGACATCGACCAGGGCCAGCCTGGCCCCATCCTGGTGCAGATCCTCATAGGCGATCTCCTCCACCTGGATCTCCAGGAGACGGAGCATGGCGAGATTCTCGGGCCGCGCCACCTCGCCGAAGGTCACGAGGGGCGTGGTGGCCCGGTTCCGCCCCAAAAGCTCGCGCAGGGCCAGGGCGCTGCCGATGGCGTCGGGGTCAGGATCATGCTGCAGCAGGATATGGATCTTATCTTTTTCCTGAAAGAGGGAGCGGATGCGCTCCACCTTCCGGCGATTGAGGCTATCGAGGAGCTGCGGGGCACAAAACTCCTGGAAGATGTCGTCGAGCGGAAGCTCGCTCAAGAAGGGATCTCTCTTCTCTTCCAGGGTCCCGGTCTCAGGGGCAAGGGAGAGAATCGGTATCTCTTGCTTGAGGCTGCGCAGAAGCGCGTAGACCCGCTCGCGCAGCTTGGGGTCTCGGATGAAGAGGATCACCTGGCTGACGCGCTCCAGGCGGCTTTTCTTATAGGTCTCTTCGCTCTCCAGATCGCCCCACTGGCTGCTCCCCCCATGCCGCCGGATACGTCGGGCCACCTCTGCCTCCTGGACCAAGAAGAGGACCTCCCCGCGCCTGGTGGCAATCTTGCGCATAAACTGAAACAGCAGGTCATCCTCGCAGAGCGCCAGATATTTCATGGGGGTTGCCCTCTCAGGAGGGACAATTAGAAAGATGACTTGGGGGTATGGGGAAGAGGAAAATGGCCTCTCATCTTCACGGAGAGGAGTCTAGCATCTCACCGCCCCTATTTCCAGCCGCCCGGGAGCCTCAGCGGCGATGGCCAAGGACGTCATTGGGGCAGCCATTCAACCCTGCGACATCAAACGGCAGGCCCCGGTTGTTTGAACCTCGCCCTGACCCCTCTCTCCCTGATCGTGGGGTATGCCACCACTCCGATGGTCATGAGGATAAGGATGATGACGCTCGGGAAGAGAAGCCATTTCGCCCCGTAGGCGGCAGTCGAGATCCACAGGTAGTTCTCCCCGATCCGGCCCAGGATGAGACCGAGAATAAGGGGTGGTCTGGGCCAGCCGAAGAGGACCATGAAGTAACCCACCAGACCAAAGATCAGGGTCACGACCAGATCATAGAGGCTGTTATTGGCGGTAAAGGAGCCCATAAAGACCAGCAGCAGGAGGAAGGGGATCAGGAGAGAGCCGCGGATAAAGGTGAGGGCGGCCAGGTGATTCAAGATGAGCAGGCAGAGCACGGCGACGAGGATGTTGGAGAGGATGAGGATCCACACCATGGCGAAGGTCACATCCAGGTGCTGCTTCAGCATCTCCGGCCCGGGGTCGAGGCCGACAATCAGCAGGGCGCCGAGCAGGAGCGCCATGCTCGCGCTGCCCGGAATGCCGAAGGCGACTGTCGGGATCAGATCCCCTCCACGAGTGGAATTGTTGGCTGCCCCTGGCCCTAAGACCCCTTCGACGGCGCCTTTTCCGGCCCGCCCCCTGTCTTTAAGGCCCTGCACGGCATGGCCATAAGCGATCCATTGAGCGACATTGGCTCCGAGGACCGGGAGGATGCCAAAATAGACCCCGATCAGGCTGCAGCGCAGGACCAGCCAGAAATGGCGGAAGGTATCCTTGATGCCTTCCCCAACGCCGGTGAGCTTGCCCGGGCGCGTTTCGGCGATGCTCGTGCCGCGCACCGCCAGGTCCACAATCTCCGGGATGGCGAAGAGGCCGACGACCACCGGGATGATGTCGAGGCGATCCCATAGATAGAGCGAGCCGAAGGTGTAGCGCAGCGACCCGGTCTGGGGATCGACCCCGATCGCAGCGAGCATCAAGCCCACTCCGCCGGCGAGCAGCCCCTTGAGGAGCGAAGAACCGCTGAGCGCGCCGATAAAAGCGATCCCCATAAGCGCGATGACGAAGAGCTGGGGTGAGCCGAAAAGGAGGACCAGGGGGCGCATGATGGGTATGGAGATGGCGAGCGACAGGGCCCCCACGATCGCGCCCACAACCGAGCTCATGATGGCCGCCCCCAGGGCCCTGCCCGCCTCCCCCTTTTTCGACATAGGATAGCCGTCTAAGACCAGGGCCGCGGAAGAGCCTTCTCCGGGAATGCCGAAGAGGATCGAGGTGATATCCCCAGTTGTGCCGGTCACGGCGAGCATTCCCAGGAGAAAGCAAAAGGCCTCCACGGGCTGCTTGATCGCATAGGAGAAGGGGAGCATCAGGGCAAGGGTGGCGAGGCCGCCCAGACCAGGGAGCAGACCGACCATGAAGCCGACGGCGATGCCGATCATCAGATAGCCGAAGGCCGGCCAGGCCAGCACCTGCCAGAGACCGCTTACGAAGGCATCGAACATGGTACCTGTTTTCTTTAAGGGATGGGGACGCAAAGCTCCTGCCGGGTGACCTTGCCCGGGAAGAGATCCATGCAGCTCCCCTCTTCGATGACGACCTCCCCATTGACGACTACGGCCCGGATGCCAGGGGGATGGCGCCGCACCTCTTGCTCGTCCACCTTAAGGGGGAGCCGTTCGCTCACCAGGTCCTGAATCTTGTCCGGATCAAAAACCGTGATGTCCGCCGGCCAACCCACCTTGAGCTGCCCGCGGTTGAGCTTGAGCTTGGAGGCCGGATGGCCGGTGAGCTTCCACACCGCCTCCTCTAGGGGAAAGAGCCTCTTCTCTCTGCACCAGTAACCCAGGATGCGGGCCGGGGTCCCATGCCAGAAAAAGCGCTCCAGATGGGCCCCGGCATCGGTGCCGATCAGGCTCTGCGGGCTTTTAATCATCTGTGCCAGGATCTCCGGATGGGCGTTGGCCCAGCCATAATAGAGCCAGCGCGAACGCAGCTCATCCCGGAGCCAGATGTCGAAGAAGGCCTCCACCGGAGGCCTCTCGGTCAGGCGCGAGATCTCTTCTACGCTCTTGCCCTCCCAGGCCTTGAGATCCTCTCTTCCCGCTTGATCCAAGACGACCCTCCCCCAGCCGAGCCACTCGGGAAAAGCCGGCTTCCCCGCCCCCTCGACCCTCTCCTTCTCCAATTTGGCCCGGATGCCAGGATCCTCGAGTTTGAGGCGCAGTCCCTGGGCGGTTTTCTTTATCTCCTCCCAGGTGGGTAGTCCGTCAAAGAGAAAAGGCTCTTCGATGCCAAAGCGCCGGATGTGCTCATAGGGGATCACCACGCCGCTTAGCTCTTTACCCCTGTCTCTTGCCTGCTCCAAAAAGGCGATGGCCCGGGGGCCCTCGTCCTTTTCCCCAGGGTGAAGCCGGAACTCGTTTCCGATCATAGGGGCATGGATCTTATCCACCAGGTCGGAAAAGCCGCTCTCGGGCTTGAGGAGGTTGCCAAAGCCATTGAATTGGAAACAACCGCCATATTCGGCGGCGACGTTGGCCAGGGCGACGATCTCCTCAGGAGTCGCGAAAGTGCTGGGCGTGCCCGCATGGACCGCCGGCCCGCCGCGCGGGCTCGTGGAAAAGCCGATGGCCCCGGCCTCCATCCCTCCGCGCACCATATCTTTCATCGCCTCGATCTCATCCGGCCGCGCTTCCCTCTGGTAGGCCGCCTCCCCCATCACCGTAAGCCGCACCGGTGAATGGGGCATGAGGGCGGCGACATTGACCCCCACCCGGCCTCTGAGGTAGCCGATATAGTCGGCAAAGCTCTTCCACTTCCACTCCTTCTCATCCACATAGTTATCCAGGACGCGGCGCAGATAGGTCACGAGGACCTTGAGCGGCTCGCTTGCGGGCGGGACCGGCGCGCAGGAGGCGCCGCAGTCCCCGATGACGATCGTGGTCACGCCAAAGTTGACCACAGGATTGCCATGGGGATAGAGAACCAAGAAGAGGTCCATATGGGTGTGAGAATCGATGAATCCTGGAGCGATGACCCGTCCTCGGGCATCGATCTCCTTTCCCCCGCGGGCGAGGCCCTTTTTTATCGCTGCGATCCGCTCCCCCTCAACCCCCACATCGGCCTCAAATCCCGGCCTGCCGCTGCCGTCGATCACCACGCCATTGCGAATGACTAGGTCAAAGGCCATAGGGCACCTCCTCTCGGCCTCTTGCTTATCTCACCGAACAAGTCTCTGTGTCAACTCGTTCTCGTCGCCGGAATTTCACCGACATCACTCTTGTCCCAAAACCCATTTCATCCGCTCGATCACCTGTGCAGGTTGAGCCATCACCTCCCGGGCCAGGGACTCCAACTCCTCCCCGCTCAGAGGCTTGACCTCCCATTGCCTCTTTTGTGCCTCGGCTAGAAGCCCGCCATCTCTCATGGCCGTGGAATAGGCCTGCCGCAGGATCTTCACGCGCTCCTGAGGTACGCCAGGAGGAGCCACGATAGGCCGGCCCAGAGTGGCGGCAGTCAAGATCACCGTGGCGAGGCGCCGGCCCGATTCAGGAGTCTTGTATCGATCCATGAGCTCATAGAGGGTAGGCACCATGGCGATCCTCGGGTCGCGCCTCTTTCCCGTCTGCAGCAGGACGCGAACGAATCCTCTCTGGGACCAGCCGATATAGGGTTCGCGGCCAAAAAAGGTCGCCAGCAGCGGAGACCAACACTGGACCTCGCCCCTTTCGATGGCCAGATCGATCTCTGCACCGCCTTGATAGCCGCCGACGATCTTGGATTTGATCCCTAAAGTCTCCTCAAGGAGTCTGGGGATATAGTAGCCGGTGGTGCCGGTCCCCGAATGGCCGCACCGAGGCGGCTCCTTGGCAGCGCGCAGATCTTCCACGGTGCGGTAAGGGCTATCGGCGCGGACAAAATGGAGGATCTCGTTCTGTTCCGGAGAACCGATCCAGGTGAAGCTGGCCCAGTCAAACTGGACCTCTTGGCGCCCCACGAGCTGGTCGAAGTAAAGCGCCGGAAGAATCGCTCCGAGGGTCAGACCATCGGGTTGGGCCACCTGGGAGAGATAGTTGGCAGCCACCAGGGAGCCGGCGCCGGGCATATTCTGGACGATGATGTTGGGATTCCCAGGGATGTGCCTTCCCAGATGGCGCGCCAGCAGGCGCGCCCATAGGTCGTAACCCCCTCCCGTAGAAGAGCCGACCACGATCCTCACGCTCTTACCGCGATAGAAAGACTCTTGGGCATGGAGGGTGGAGATCCACCCGACGAGAAATAGAAGCGAGACAGAAAAGACAAGCTCTTTCTTCATGCCTATTTCCCTAACAACCCTTTCATCCGTTCGATGATGTCAGGCGGTTGGCCAACCGCCTCCCGCGCCATCGCTTCCAGCTCCGCCCCGCTGGCGGGGTCCAGATTGAGCTTCCTTTTGTCGGCCTCCGCGGAAAAATCCGCATCGTTCATTGTTTTCATAAAGGCCTGGCGGAGAACTTTTAGCTGCTCCGGAGCAAAGTCCGGCGGCCCTATGTAGGGACGCCCCATATTGCCCGAAGCCAAAATCACTGCGGCCAGACGCCGGGGCGGTTCAGGCGTCTTGTACCGGTCCATAAGCTCATAGATCGTGGGCACGTCGGGCAGCCTCGGATCCCTTTTTCGGCCGGTCTGGATAAGCACCCGAACCAGGCCTTTTTTACGCCAGGTATGAAAGGGCTCGCGGGCAAAAAAGGTGGAGATGCTTAGAGAGCGGCATTGGACCTCACCTCTCTCAAGCGCCAGGTCTTGCTCGCCGCCTCCCTGATAGCCCATAACGAGCCTGAACTTTAGCCCAAGAGCTTCCTCGAAGAGCCGGGGCACAAAATGGCCGCTGGTGCCAGTCCCGGTAGCCGAGCACCTGGGCGGCTCTGACGCATTGCGAATGTCTTCCAGGGTGTCGTACGGGGCATCAGAGCGCATATAGAGAAGCCACGCGGTGGACTCCGTGGAGCCGATCCATGCGAACCTGGCCCAGTGAAACTGAACTTCTTTCCGCCCGACGAGCTGATCTAAATAGAGAGACGGACCGATGGCCCCCAGGGTCAGCCCGTCTGGCCTGGCGACGTTATAAACATAGTTCGCGGCGATCATCGACCCGGCGCCCGGCATGTTTTGCACGATCATGTTGGGATTCCCCGGGATGTGCTTAGGCATGTGGCTGGCGATAATCCGTGCCCATATATCATACCCGTCCCCTGAAAGGTAACCTGCCACGATCTTGATGGTCTTACCCTGATAGTAAGGCGCCTGAGCATGCACAGGATTAAGAGTTAAAGGGTTAAAGGGATAAAGGGTTAAAAGGGCCCAAAACATTAAACCCTTAAACCCTTCAACCCTGAAACCCTTCAACTGCTTTATTGGCACAGCTATTGCCCCAAGACCCTCTTCACCCGCTCGATGACCCCAGGGGGTTGGTTCATGATTTTCTGCGCCAGCTCCTGTAGCTCTTCACCGCTGACCAGATCCATATCCATTCGTCCCTTTCTTGCCTCTTCCAAGAGATCGGGGTCCTTTAATGCCTTGGCATAGGCCTCTCGCAGGATCTTGACCCGCTCGGGCGGGACTCCAGGAGGCAAAAACAAAGGGCGTCCGAAGTCGCCACCGCGAAGGATCACATCGGCGACGCGGCGGCTCTCTTCAGGAGTATTCTCTTGGTCGAAGATCTCGTAAATCGTGGGGACCTCCGGCGCCCGCGCATCCCGCGTTTGACCGCTCTGGACTAAATGGCGATCGAAGCCCTTCTTATGCCAGGTGAGAAAAGGCTCCCGGCCGAAGTGGGGTGCGATCGTCATCCCGCGGCACACCACCTCTCCCCTCTCCACGGCCACATCGATCTCGCTGCCGCCGGCATAACCGGTCACGGTGTTGATCTTTATCCCCAAAGTGTCCGCGAGCACTCGTGCGAGAATATAATCCGAGCTGGAGGTGCCGGTGGCGCCGCACTTAGGCGGTTCGGGTGCATTACGCATATCGCTGAGGGTCTTGAAAGGAGTGTCAGCGCGCATATACAGCACGACATCGCTCTTTTCCGGCGATCCGATCCAGTTGAATTTGAGCACATCGTACTGAACTTCACTGCGTCCCACCAGTTGATCTAAATAGACCCCATAGCCTGGGGCCCCGATGGTCAGGCCATCGGCCTTGGCCACGTTGTAAACATGGTTCGTGGCAATCAAAGAGCCCGCGCCCGGCATATTCTGGACGATGGTCTCGGGGTTTCCGGGAATGTACTTGGGCAAATAACGGGTCATGAGCCGCGCCCAGCGGTCGTAGAATCCTCCAGGGGTGAATCCTACGATGATCCGGATGGTCTTTCCTTTATAAAACGGCTCTTGGGCAGAGGCATAAGACAGAGGGATGAGAAAGGATAGAGGGATCAAGAAATAAAGGGTTAAAGGGAGCAACCCTTTCACCCCTTGAACCCTTAAACCCTTTAACTTCTGCACTATCGCAGCCCTAGTTTCCCAGGATTTTTTTCAGCCGCTCGATGATCTGCGGGGGTTGTGTCATGGCCTCCTTGACGATCGCCGCCAATTCCTCGCCGGTGCTTGGCTCAAGCTCGTATTTTCTCTTTTTTATCTCGGCGAGAAATTCCGGATCGTCCATGGTCTTGTTAAAAGCCTCGCGCAGAATTTTGACGCGGTCTGGCGCAATGCCAGGGGTGCCCAGCATCGGGCGACCGAGAGCGCCGGCAGCGAGGATCACATGGGCCAGACGCCGGTTGGCCTCGGGCGTCTTATATTCATCCATGAGCCCGTAAATGGTCGGGACATCGGGCAGCCTCGAATCCCGCTTTCGACCGGTCTGGATGATGTTTCGTACGAACCCCTTTTGGCGCCAGGTGTGGTAAGGCTCGCGAGCAAAAAAGGCCTCGATCGTGAAGGCCCGGCAGTGAAGCTCTCCCCTCTCGACTGCCAGATCGATATCGGGACCGCCAGGATATCCCGTGACCAGCCTAAATTTTAATCCCAGGGTCTCTTCGAAGAGCTTCGGAAGATAGTAGGCGGTATCGCCTGTCGACTGGGCGCCGCACCGCGGCGGCTCGGTGGCCTTGCGGATATCCTCGATGCTCTTATAGGGGGCATCGGCGCGCATGTACATCTGATGCTCGCCTTTCACCGGCGAGCCGATCCAGACGAATTTTGCCCAATCGTACTGGACCTCTTGGCGCCCCACAAGCTGGTCGAAATAGAGAGAGGGAACGATGGACCCTATGAGGGTCAGCCCGTCGGGCCTGGCGACGCTATAAACATAGTTGGCCGCGACCTTGTGCCCTGCGCCCGGCATGTTCTGGACGATCATTTCGGGATTTCCCGGTATGTGCCTTCCCATGTGGGAGGCAATAATGCGCGACCACTGATCATAAAGGGCGCCCGGCGTCGTCCCGGCCACAACCTTGATGGTCTTTCCTTTATAAAACGGCTCTTGGGCATGGACGGGGGATAAAGGGATCAGAAGGGTTAAAGGGATAAAGAGATAAAGGGTTAAAGAGAGCCATCTCTTGAACCCTTCAACCCTTAATCCCTTCAACCCCTGGACCCTGGAACCCTTAAACTTTTGCAACATACAGACCTCCGCTAACGGCTCTACTGGACAAAGAGCTTTTTAATTTGCTCGATCACCTCGGGCGGCTGATCCATGACCTCTTGGGCGAGCTGCTGCAGCTCCTCGCCCCTGGAAGGTCTGACCTCCACCCTCCCCTTCTTTGCCTCGGCCATGAGCTCAGGATCCTTCGCGGCCTTCTCATAGGCGGCACGTAGGATCTCGACGCGCTCCGCCGGCGTGCCAGGGGGCGCCAGCATGGATCGGGCCCACTCGCCTCCCAGGAGCATCGCCCGGGCGACGCGGCGCACCGTGGCCGGGCTCTGGTATTCATCCATAAGCTCGTAGATGGTGGGCGCGTCGGGGAGTCTTGAGTCGCGCCGGCGTCCACTCTGCACCAGAAAGCGGGTGAAGCCTTTTTTCTGCCAGCTTAAAAAAGGCTCACGGGTGAAATAGGTGGAGACGGTCAGCCCCATGCAGATCACCTCCCCCCTCTCTAACGCCAGGGCGATCTCGCTGCTGCCGGGATAGCCCACGACGTTGTGGATCTTCGCTCCCAGGGTCAGCTCCAGAATCCTGGACATGACATAATCGGAGCTGCCCACGCCCGTGGAGCCGCACCGGGGCGGCTCCTTAGCCTGAACCGCATCATGAATCGACCTATAAGGGGCGTCAGCGCGCGTGAAGATCATCATGTCGTCCTTCTCCAGAGAGCCGATCCAGAGAATTCGGCGCAGATCAAACTGGACCTCTTGGTGCCCTGCGAGCTGGCTCAGGTAGACATTGTTGTGGGGCATGAGGAGGGTCAGGCCATCGGCCTTGGCCACGCCATAGACATAGTTGGCGGCGACCACGGAGCCGGCGCCGGGCATATTCTGGACGATGACCTCAGGGCTGCCCGCAATATACCTCCCCATATAGCGGGAGAGGAGGCGGGCGGCGCGGTCGTATCCCCCGCCGGCGCTGAGACCGACGATGATCCGGATCTGCTTGCCTTTGAAAAAGTCCGCCTGTGCCTCAAGCCATTGCGGGAAGGCGAGATGCAAAACCAACGGCAACAGGACAAAGGCAATAACCGACGGCGCCATCCGGCCTTTCATAGCAACCTCCCGAGGAGTCATTTTCTTTAGCGACTCCGTCCATAGAGCCTCTTGGCATTTTCGCCGAGGATCTTTTTCTTGGCACTCTCGGAGATGTCCTTCCGCCCCCGGATCGTGGAGACGACATGAGGGAACATCCCATCCCAATGGGGATAGTCAGAGGCAAAGACGATCTTGTCGTCGCCGATCCGCTCGACCACATAGGGGAGAGTACTCTCTTCTGGCTCCGTGGCATAAAACCAGTTGCCGCTGGTCATGTATTCGCCCGGCTTGGCCTTGAGCAGCGGCGCCTCCTCCCGGCGCTTCTCCCACTCCTCATCCATCCGATCCATCCAGTAAGGAACCCAGCCGGCGCCGCATTCCAGAAAGGCGATCCTCAGCCTGGGAAATTTCTCCGGCACGCCACCGTACATGAGCGCGGCGCAGTCGAGCAGCGTCTCAAAGGGCCGTCCGATAGTGTGTTTAAAGAGAAAGGTATCGAAGCGGATCTCCCCCGCGGGCCCCGAGCGCGAGTTGTGAACTAGAAGAGGGGCGTTGAGATGCTCAAGCTCTTCATAGATGGGCCAGAAGGTAGGTGCGCCCAGATGCTCTTTCATTCCAAAGGTGCCCACGGCGATCCCGACAAGCCCCAGCTTGGTGATCGCCCGGTTGACCTCCGCCACGGCCGCAGGCACGTCCTGAAAGGGAGCCAGCCCGATTGCGCTAAGCCGCGGGCTTTCCTTACAGACGCTGGCGATCCAGTTGTTGTAGGCACGGCAAAAGGCAGCGGCGTAATCTTTCTCCGGAAGCTGCGTGACACGGAACCCACCGGTGGGAAAGAGCACCGAGACGTCGATCCCTTCTTTATCCATATCGCCGAGACGGGTGGGCACGTCGTGAATGTTCATCCCGAGCTTCCCGTACATGCTGGAGTCCCACTCATCGCGGGGAAGGAGCGACCCTTCCCTCCGGCGATAAGGCTCCTCCATAAAAGCCCGAATATCGGCGTCGCGGTCGCGCACATGGCCGTCAGCGTCGATGACCTGTGCTTCTTGCATGTCGATTCCTCCCTTCTACCCAATCTCTGTCTTACAAGATGCGCACCTGCGCCGGATTCAAGGCGCCGTATCTGGCCTTGTTCGCGGTGATCTCCAGCGCCTCCGGGATCTTTTCTATCCCCTCCAGTTTATGCGTGATCATGGGATCTATGCGGATCCGCTTCTGCGCCACCAGACGGGCCGCCAGGACCATCTCCTTGGGTCGCGCCAATTCGGGCGGGAAGAGATAGGTCACCCTCTTGGCCCTGAGGAGGTTGAAATCGAGAGTCACCGGCTGGTGAAAATGAGGGATGCTGAGGATCTTGCCGCCTTTGGCCACGCAAGCCACGGCATCCGATACCGTCGCGCCACCGGAGAGGCCCACGGTGGGGCTTCCGCTTGCAGCTTCGATGACGATGGCCACCCCTTCACCATGGGTAAGATCCATGACGGCCTCGGCAACATTCTGCCTGGAGGCGTCAATGGTGATATCCGCCCCCAGCTTAGCGGCAAGATCGAGGATCTCCGGCCTGCGATCGACTCCGATCACGGTATCGGCCCCCGCCGCCTTGGCGGCCTGGGTGCAGTTCAACCCCATCACCCCTTGACCCAAGACGAGCACGGCATCCCCCAAAGTAACCCCGAGGAGCTTAATGTTGTTCACGCAACTACTGAGCGGCTGAAGGGCAGCCACTTCCCAATCGCTGATTCCCTCCGGGACTTTCGCCAGGGCATCTAAAGGCACTGCGGCATATTCCGCAAAGCATCCGGGAAAGTGCCGGCCGATCGTGCCCGCTTCCGTGTGCGTCGCCCCCACGCGATCCCCGACCGATAGACCGAGGCCGTTGTTGCCATCGACCTCCACAACTTCGGCACAGAATTCATGGCCGAAGAGCATCTGCGGTCCCTCGCTTAGTTTCTTCTGGACCAGATCAAAGCCGCTGGAGCGCTCGCCGCGAAAGAGCTGGACTTCTGTAATGGAGGGTTGGACCACTCTGGTCTTGACAATCGCCCATCCCGGCCGGCATCGAGGATAAGAGACCTCCTCGAGCCGCATATCGTTAAAGCCATAGGTCACCCAAGCCTTCATTGGGGCACGCTCATCGCAGGGTCTGGGAGAGAGCTATATCGCCCACCCGTGGGGCTGTCAAGTTGATCCTTGCCCGTTTTTTTGGAAACTCTGTCCGGACCTGAAGCAGGATCGATCGACCCAGTAGAAGAGCTTGACGATAGTCTATGGAATGATGATATAGTTATATTCGTGCCAGAGGCAAAATCCGCCTTCTTCCCCAAGCAAGATATTCGTGAAATGCCCGCCTACGGAATTGTCGAGGCTTCCCATTATCTCGGCATACCCAAGGCAACGTTGCGATCCTGGGTTCTCGGTCGTTATTATCCTACCGGGTCCGGGAGAAGGTTTTTCGAGCCTATTATCCGCATTCCCGACAAAGAGGGTCGCCTCCTTTCTTTCATGAATCTAGTAGAGGCGCATCTTCTTAGTGCTATTCGCCGGGACTATGGGATTGCATTTTGGAAAGTGAGGAATGCCCTGGAATATCTTAAAAAACGATTTCCCTCCCGACATCCACTGGCAGACCAAAGCTTCGAGACCGACGGTATCGACCTCTTCGTCGAGAAGTTTGGCCAGTTGATTAATATCTCAAAAGAGGGCCAAGTCACGATGAGGGCGGTACTTAAGGCCTATCTCCGCCGCATAGAGCGAGATTCGGCGGGACTTCCCGTTCGCCTCTATCCGTTTACGAGAAAACGCCTACCCGACGAGCCAAGAATGATCGTTATCGACCCCTTTATTTCCTCGGGGCGGCCAGTTTTGGCAGGAACAGGAATTGCCACCACCATCATAGCCCAGCGCTACAAGGCTGGAGAATCAATAGAAGAGCTGGCCGAAGACTATGGACGCCAACCGTCCGAGATCCAAGAAGCCATCCGCTGCGAACTCTGGCTCGAAGCAGCCTGAACCGCTCGTTTTCTTCATTGACCGTTCATTGGGGCAAAAGAAAATTGCCGCTATGCTCCGACAAACAGGAGCTAGGGTAGAAATTCACGATGACCATTTCCCCCAGAATGAAACGGACCAAAAGTGGCTTTCTGAAGTTGGAAAGAGAAACTGGATAGTCCTTACCAAGGATGACCGATTGCGGTATAGGCCCATAACGCGAGCCGCGATAAGAAGCGAGCGGGTCCGCGTGTTTACTTTGCCTCGTGGTGACCTGACTGGTGATGAAATGGCTGAAATATTCTTGAAGGCGCTTCCTGCCATGACCAGGCTTACGAATAGACGCTCTGGCCCATTTGTTGCGACTGTCATGAGAGGTGGGAGACTTGGACAGTGGAGAGATCTCTAGGCGCATAGAGACCGAGTGAAATGGGCCAAGGCATGATTGTCGATGCAATCCATCAGTTTGGAGAGATTCTCGACCGAGCAGCGTTCGGAAAGGAACTTGTAGCGATCTTGGGAGAATAGATATGGCCAGGGACGGAATCGAACCGCCGACACGAGGATTTTCAGTCACTCAATTACTTCACCCACTAACACCCACGAACTAGAATCCCACCAAAACTCAAGCGGGAAGCCCTCTCCCGCCACTTCTTTTCTTCCCTTCGCTGCCAGTAGGTCAAGTACAAAAATTTCTTGCTTCAGACCTGAATAGCGCTACACTGAATTGGCATTGGGGGTCTAGGGCAGCCCCCGAAAAGCCGGAGCCCTCCTGCCTGGCCTGGCCCCTTTTCCCAAAAGCAGGAGACCGTCCCCCTCTATCCCCTCTTGACGTACCCGGGGACGGGATGCTAGAAACATAATTGAGCGGTAAGACCGCTGTAGGTTCCCCCGGTGTTCCCATCCATCGGTTGGCTAAGCCGGGGGGCAACAAGCCTGCACGGCACGCTCCTTTTTATTGCCCATCGCCGCATCATAGGTACCGATCATCATACTGAACCTTGTCTTTAAAGACGGCGTACCACTCTGAGTCTCCCCGCTCATACTTCCTAAAAATCCCCCACGAAAAGAGATCAGCGGCCTGCAGCCCCAAATTTTCCTGGGATCGGTGATGGTAGATATCCAGTGGGACCTTTGGGTCAATGCGCCCCTTGAGCTGGCGGATAATGTAATCGTTGAACTCGCCTATCTCTCTTCGGCTTTTGCTCCTGTCGATGACTAAAAGAACCCTGGTTGAAGCTTTCTCAATCGGCGCATGATCCAGGACTTGCCGAGCAACGAAGTTATAGACCCGGTCTTTTTTCTGGGCTAGGTTCTCATAGACGCGCCTTTTGTTTAGCGTGAGTGCGTAGAGGCCGAAAGGAACGGATCGAACCAGACCATAAAAGTACCTCTTAACTTGGATGGAGGTATGACTGCCCTTCAGCTCTACAGAGGGTCGTTTGGGGAGCTTTCGGCGAAGGGTCTTTTTGACGGCGTTGATGAGGGTGCGGTTATTGCTTTGCCCTTTAAGGGCAAGGATGGATACGGTAAAGAAGTTTAAGGGCCTCTTACCGAAGAAGTCAAAGCCAAGGTCCCCGCTTTCGTCTAAGTAGAGATACCACACAAGGCCGGCATTCTTTCACCACGTAGCCAAGCCCGTCAACCGAAATTTTTCTTGCTTTCACTCAGAAACACCTTAAACTGCAAGGAGCAAAGGGGCCTAGCTTGACCAGCGAAGAGCCGGAGCCCTCCTGCCCGGCTTGGCCCCCTTTTTCAAAGCAGGAGATCCCGACAGGAGGAGGGATGAAAAGAACCCGCCGTGGCAGTCCGCGCTTTGAACCCCAGCGGTGGCACCTAAAATTCTGCGGACTCATGAGGTGCGAGCCAGGGGAATTGAATCTAAAGACAAAGGCTGAGTTTGCGGCGCTTGTGGGGCAGTTTTTTATAGTCCCTAAGCGGGAGGAGCATTGGGCCAAGCTCAACAATGTCATGCGCGCTTGGCACGAAAAGATCGAAAGGCAGAGGGAACAAAGAAGCTACGTGAAGAGAAAGAGAAGGTCAATCACTGACGACTTGTGGACATTGCTAGGGCTGCTTTACCGGCATTACGCAGCGTGGATCATTCTACGCGGTGAATACAAAGCCATGGGAAGGGCGCTATCGGAGCAGCAGATCGAGAAGCAGTTAAAAGAGCGCTACGGTTACTTGTCTCAGGTAAAAAGAGACGGCTGGTTTGCCGAAGTAAAAAAAGGTCCCCCCTTGGATTTGGCGTATCGGGACACGGCGGAGGGTTTGAGATTGAGCGAGGGATCGCTCCGCCTCATGCTGTCACCGGGGCGGTTGAGGGAGTCCCCGCCGGCATCGCTGATCCGCGCCAACATGGATTCGAAAAAAATGTTATCCCGGCTTCGACGCATTCCCCCCTTTCGTAGGACGGAGAAAGAGCGGAAGCTTATCCGCCTCATTGAGAGCGAAGTTGCGCCCCCCTCATCTGGCTCGGACTAAAATTTTAAATTTCAGTATACGTAATCAGCGTAGCGATCTGTGTTAAATAACGCACTATGCAGCAAACTAAACTTGTCAACGTAAAAGAAGCAGCAAATGCGTTGAGCGTCAGCGAGAGATTTTTGCGTCAGCTCGTCAAGCAGAATCGCGTCACGTTTTATCAGCTCTCAGCGCGCACGACACGATTTGATCTCGATGAACTGCGCGATTATATGCGTCATATCGCAGAGAGCGAGTCGCAAGCTCGGTGTCAGGATTGATATTTTTATTAGTCCGAATCTGAGCCGGAGGCTGTGATGGTCGCGAAGTTCTTCTATAAGGGTCCCCTAAGATCAGTCGGATTTCGCTATTCCGGGCCGCCCTGGGTTTTTCTGGTGGCCGTTATTCTCTTGGGACTTGTGATCTTAGGAGTGATGGTCGTGAAAGGCTTGGTCGGATTTTGACTCAACGAAGGTTACTCGAAGCCTTGTTTGATTTTGTGAGATCATCCCAAAGGGCTTTGAAGGGATTATAGGTCCCCTTGTGATAGGCGTAACCGACAAGCAGGATAATGAGAAAAGCCAAGTTGATCCAACCGAAGGCATCCATAAGCTACTCTCCTTCCAGGGAGTAGGCAATGAGAAAAGCCGCAGTCCCAGAGAAGGCACCTACAAGAATTGGGATCAAACTGGGACCTCCCTCTTTGAGAAAACCGTAAAGCACAAGGCCAGTATAGGACAATTTGGAGACATCGTAAAGATACTTGGCGACGCTCTCCTTTTGCTTCTGGGTCACAGAGACTCCATATCATAAAGGCTAGTGAAAGGGTAGAAAAAATTTGGGTGTGGCCAGGGACGGAATCGATTGCGATACGCTCGGCCAATGCTTTCACGTCATGTTGGGGTAGGTATAACCGAAGGCTTTTTTGACGGCATAAAAGAGACTCTGCCCGTCAACGAATGCGATGGTGCGCTTAATAGGAGGCTCAGGAGGCACACATGACCCCTAATAAAACAAAACCCCGCCGGAGGCCTTTCGGCTGATCCAACGGGGAATAGATGATTTATATATATAGCGCCCCAGTTCCCACATGTCAAGAACGGTAAACAAACCTGGTACGACCTAGTTTATTTACCATTTTTTTAGCTGAATAACATCTCATCTATTAGCTTCCTTTCGTCTACTTCCTTAACATAGAGCTGTTCACAATTGATGAGTTATCTGAGCTTCTGAAGATCTCACGGAACAGGCTGATGTGGTAGTCTTCCCGGGTGCTACTCCGCGCCCGGTAGAAGCGGTGGGTTGGTCGCCCTCAGTCCCGGTCCGTAAAGCCGGGAATCCGCTGGGAAGAGAGCAATATTATGAAGACAAGCTAACCAACCTTCCCCCAAGCCCCCAGATTTTTTGACTCCGATGGACTCCGGCGGACTTCCGAGGACAACCCCCCGGGTTTTTTTTCTTGCGACCCTTCCATAATCCCCTCATAATTGTGACAGATTAAAACTTTCCTCCGGGCGCCGACGGGCGTCCTCGGAGAGCGCATTCGAAAGGCCGGTATCGTTCGAACGGCGATACTGGCCTTTTTTTTACGGGGAGTGAACGGATGAAGATCTGGTATGAGATCAAAGCCCAGGCCGAGGGCGAGGCTGAGATCCTTATCTATGACGACACTGATGTCTAGGAGGGGTGAAATTCCAGCCTTCTTGTAGCCGGGAGGCTTTGCTTCGATGCTTCCGAGATCGAAATCTGGCTAAAACAAAACGCGCTCCAGCAGCCTGGAGTAAAGAAATGAGGGAGCTTCTCGCTCGGAGGTGGATTGAGGGTCACTTCTACGACTCAACAACCTTATGGGAAAAACGCGTGTCATACGGAGCAGGGGTTAGCGGAGTACGGCGGAGTACGTGTCAGGCATTGATATTTTTATTAGCCCGAATCTGAGCCGGAGGCTGTGATGGTCGCGAAGTTCTTCTACAAGGGCCCCCGAAGATCGATCGGATTTCGCTATTCCGGGCCGCCGTGGCTTTTTCTGGTGGCCGTGATTATCTTGGGCCTCGTACTCTTAGGCGTGATTGTCGTGAAAACCCTGGTGGAATTCAAGGGAGCTTTGCTATGCTTCATTTGTTGATTTTATCTTGCGGTATATTGGAGATAAGGTGAGGAAAGAAATGATAGGCGCCCCAAAAATACTGAGACCGGCTCTTTTGGAGCCGGCCTCGCGCCCTAGCCCGCAGGCGTAGGGGGCATAACACTACGAGGGCCGTTAATAAACTACTGCTTTAAGGACCGTGCGAGCACCCAAAGCACATAGAGAAATGAAGCTCCCCGCAGCAAGCTGCGGGGTATCCCGCGAAATTCTCCGAAGCCGCAACCCTCCTTCGCCAAGGCTACGGAGGGTTCTCCTCGCCTTCATCCCCGCAGCAAGCTACGGGGTATTC
>Ga0184640_10000094_pt1 | contig 20411 bp, 20 predicted proteins | sample PLM31_200_b2_FD_133161 | JGI IMG/M metagenome (GOLD analysis project Ga0184640, IMG submission 133161) | Groundwater sediment microbial communities from an aquifer in East River, Colorado, USA - PLM3-1_200_b2 | ecosystem: Environmental > Terrestrial > Soil > Riparian zone | place: USA: East...
TACTTTGATTGTCATTCTGAGCGAAGCGAAGAATCTCGTCTTTCCAAATACATGAGACCCTTCACTTCGTTCAGGGTGACATTGCTTAAGTAAAGAAGTGTTAGACTCACTACACTAGGAAGCGGGGAAGCTGGGAGGCTTGAAGGCCTAGTGCGGTTGATTTTTCCTACCTCTAAAGGGAGAATACGCTCGTCTATGGTATATGGGGGGACCCACACGAGACCACAGATCTCGGCCATCGTTGTCTGCTTCAACGAGGAGGACAACATCGGCCGTTGCCTCCGGAGTCTCGCCTGGTGCGATGAGATCGTGGTGGTGGATTCTTTCAGCACGGATCGGACCGTAGAGATCTGTCGCCAGTATACGGATCGCGTCATCCAGCGACGCTGGGCAGGATATCGGGATCAGAAGGCCTTTGCCCATTCCCAGGCGACCAAAGAGTGGGTCTTCCTGGTGGACGCGGACGAGCAGGTCCCGCCGGAGCTAAGACAAGAGGCCCAGGAGGCGTTGATCCGTTCGGGGAAGAGCCTTGCCGCTTTCTCGGTGCCGCGGCTGGTCTACTATCTGGGTAGATGGTGGTGGCGCGGGGGGTGGTATCCCGACTATGACATCCGGATCTTTCGCCGCGACCAGGCCACCTGGGGCGGTATGGATCCCCATGAGAAGATCTTGGTCAATGGTCAGGTTCGGCGTTTAAGACAGCCCCTCTATCATTTCTCTTATCGCGACATCGCCGACCACCTGGAGCGCATCAACCACTTCACCAATCTCTCCTCCAGAGAACTCCGAGATCAGAAGAGAGGTTGCGGCTGGACAGATATTCTTTTACGACCTGCCTTTCGTTTTTTTCGCTTCTATCTGTGGAAGCGGGGTTTCCTGGAGGGCTTCCCGGGATTCTTTGTGGCGGCCACGGCAGCGATTTACGTCTTTCTTAAATATGCTAAGCTCAGGGAACTAGAGTTGAGGGAGGGGGATGGGTGTGGCTGGCACAAGGCGGCCCCTTAGGATCCTCCATATCGATCCGGAAAGGGCCTGGGGAGGTGGAGAGAACCAAGTCATCGGGCTCCTCAGCTATCTCGCTTTATGGGGGCATGAGAATCGACTCCTGTGTTATCCTGATGGCCTCCTGTTCCAGGAGGCGCAGAGAAGAGGGATTGCCACTCTGCCCCTCAGGATGCGCAATGAGATCGATCTGAGGCCGGTTTTGCCCTTGCGGAGACTGATCCGCAGAGAGGGCTACGACATCGTCCATTTTCATACCCGGAGGGCGCACGCCCTGGCCCTCTGGCTCAGAGGAGTCAGCCCCAAGGTCAGGTTTGTGGTCACGCGCAGGATGGACTATCCATTGAAAGGCGGGCGGTATCGGCGCTATCTCTATAACCGGGGGGTGGATGGGGTTGTGGCGATTTCCCAAAAGATCGCAGATCTCCTGGTCTCCGGTGGGGTGAAGAGGGAGAGGATCCGCGTCATCCACAGCGGTATAGATCCTCTCCCCTATCGCCAGGCACGGGCCGGGAAGACTCATTCGGATGCGCTGGTCGTGGGCACCATGGCGGTGCTGGAGGAGAGGAAAGGGCACCGTTTTTTACTGGAGGCCGCAGTGCTTCTCAAGCGGCGCGGCTATCGGCTGGAATACCGTTTTGCCGGAGAGGGTTCGGAGCGGGAGCGGCTGGAGAGGATCGCTATCGAGCTGGGGCTGCGAGAAGAGGTGGGCTTTGTCGGTTTTGTCTCAGATGCCCCGGCATTCTTATCCGCGATCGATATCTTTGTGCTGCCCTCGCTCTACGAGGGTCTGGGCGTAGCCGTGCTGGAGGCCATGGCAGCGGGCAGGCCGGTGGTGGCGAGTCGGGTGGGAGGTATCCCGGAGCTGGTGCAGGATCAGATCACGGGTCTTTTGGTCCCTCCCAAGGATCCTGAGGCCCTGGCCAGCGCCATTTCCCGACTGCTCTCTCAGGAGGGTCTCCTCCAAGAGATGGGGAGCAGGGCCAGGGGGCGGGTCGAGCGCCATTTTACCGTGGAGCGGATGGCGCGCAACAATGAAGAGTACTACTATGGGCTTTTGGAGTTGAGGTAGAGGGAATTGTCGTCGATGGTCAGGAGGCTTTTAACCCTCCTCAGCAGATTTCGCCGCAGCCATCTCCTGGTGATCGGGGATCTGATGTTAGATCGCTTCATCTGGGGAGAGGTGGAGCGCATCTCCCCCGAGGCGCCGGTCCCCGTGGTGCGCATCACCTCGGAGAGTTTCCGCCTCGGCGGCGCGGCCAACGTCATCCACAACGTCCGCGCCCTCGGCGGGCGGGTCACGGCCTGCGGCGTCGTCGGGCGCGACGAGATGGGAAGGAGGCTGCTCAGCGGGCTGCGCGAGATCGGCTGCTCCACCCGAGGGGTTTTTCTGCCGGACCATTTTCAGACCACGCAGAAGAGCCGCATCATCGCCAGCCCGCGCCATCAGCAGATCGTGCGCCTGGACCGGGAGAATCGCGGGGAGATGGATCAGAGGGTTCTCCGCCGGATCCGTCAATTTGTGGCCCGGCAGGCGCCCCGATGCGACGGCATCGTGATATCCGATTATGGCAAGGGGGTCATCCATCCAGAGCTTCTGGAGCTGGTGAGCGATCTGATCGAGGAAAAGGGCCGGCTCTGCGTGGTCGATCCCAAAAAGGAGAACTTCGCCAGGTATTGCAAACCTACATTGGTCACGCCTAACAGAGAAGAGGCGGGCCAGGCATCGGGGATAGAGATCCGGGACGAGGCCTCGCTTGAGGAGGCGGGCAGAAGGCTGCTTCAGATATGGCAGGCCAAGGCCGTGCTCATCACGCGGGGACACGAGGGGATGAGCATCTTTCGCCAGGATGGCAAGAACGGCCATTTTCCCACCGCGGCCCAGGAGGTCTTCGACGTGACCGGCGCCGGGGACACCGTAGTAGCTACCTGTGCCCTGGCGCTCGCCAGCCGCTCTACCTATGAGGAGGCGGCGGTGATGGCCAACCTGGCTGCGGGAATTGTTGTGGGAGAGGTCGGCACGGTCGCAGTGCCGTTGGATAGGTTAAAGAAGGCGATCCGTGATCTGCCCCCATTTTAGGGATCAATGGGATGAAAAGCATGACGGGTTATGGGGAGGCAGCGGCCCAGGGTAAGTGGGCCAAGATCACGGCCCAACTGCGCAGCTTGAACCACCGCTATCTGGACATTCAGGTCAGGGCCCCGAAAGAGCACCTCGCGCTGGAGGAGGAGGCGCGCAAGCTCATCCGGGACAAGGTCTCCCGCGGCCGGGTTGAGCTGTTCATCACCCGCTCTCCTCTTAAAGGCCGGGGTCAGAGGCTGGAGCTGGATGAGGACTTGATGGGCCAGTATCTCCAGGCCTTGCGCCGGGCGAGGAAAAGGTTTGCTCTCCAGGGCGAGGTGGATCTCTCCCTTATCGCGCGTCTTCCGGATCTCTTCCGGCTGAGAGAGGTCGAGGTGAGGGATGGGGATGAGAGGGGTCTCGTGCTCAGGACCGTGGAATCGGCGTTGAGGAATCTCGATCGCTCCAGAGAGCGGGAGGGGCGCCACCTGAGCTCCGATATCCAGCTCCACATCCACCATCTTCAGAGGATCGCCACAGAGTTGAAGAGGGAGGCGCAGAAGATCCCCGCGCATCTCCCGGAGCCCCTCTCCTTAAAAGAGGAGCGGAACTCCGCTGAGGCCCTGAAGGGAGACATCCACGAAGAGGTGGTGCGCATCCAGAGCCATGTGCAGGGGCTGGCGCGCCTCATCCGAGGCCGGGAGCCGGTGGGGAAAAGGATCGATTTTCTCTCCCAAGAGATTCATCGCGAGCTCAGCACCATCAGCGCCAAGACGCCCCATCTGTCAGTAGTCCAGAGGGCGCTGGAGGGTAAGGAAAGAGTGGAAAAGGTCAGGGAACAGGCGCAGAATATAGAATGATGAAGCTGAATGGAATCCCAACCAGGCGGCAGGGGGTGATCTTCATCCTCTCGGCGCCGTCAGGCGCGGGCAAGACGACTCTGATCAAGAGGCTGCTTAGAATCTTTCCTGAGATCACGCTCTCGGTTTCCTACACCACCCGGGCGCCTAGGTCAGGGGAGCTCCTTGGCCGGGACTATCACTTCGTGACCGAAAGCAGATTCCATCAGATGAGGGCCCGCGCCGCCTTCGCCGAATGGGCCAGCGTCCACGGCGCCCTTTACGGCACCCCCCGCCGGCCGCTGGAGGAGGGCATCCGGGTGGGCCGCGATATCCTGCTGGATATCGATGTCCAGGGCGCGCGCAAGATCAAGGCGCACTACCCTCACGCGGTCTCCATTTTTCTGCTCCCGCCCTCGTGGCAGGAGCTGGAGAAGAGGCTGGCGCTCAGGGGGACAGATCGCAGAGAGATGATCCGGCGGCGCCTGGAGAATGCGCGGGAGGAGATCCGAGAGGTCACGCGCTACGATTATTTCATTGTCAATCGGGAGATCCGGGAAGCGCTGGAATCTTTGAGATCCATTGTGATTGCCGAGAGGCAGAGGGTCTCCAGAGTGAGGAAATGGCAGACCGCACGCGCCAGCGTCTTTTCCCAGAAAGGCTATGAGCAAAGAGCCTAGCATCAGCGATCTCATCACCAAGGTTCAATCCTACCACCCTACCGCCGATGGGGAGATGATCCGCCGCGCCTACGACTTTTCCGCCCGGGTGCACAAAGGGCAGAGGCGTTTATCGGGCGAGCCTTACCTGGTGCACCCCATGGCCGTGGCCGGGATCATCTCCGACCTCAAGCTCGACGTGCCGAGCATCGTCGGGGGATTGCTCCACGACACCGTCGAGGATACGCTCACGACCCTGGATCAAGTGCAGAGCCTCTTCGGCGACGAGGTCGCCACGCTGGTGGATGGGGTGACCAAACTGGGTCAGGTCAATTTCACCAGCCGGGAGGAGAAGCAGGCAGAGAACTTTCGCAAGATGGTCTTGGCCATGGCCAAGGACGTGCGCGTGATCCTGATCAAGCTGGCTGACCGCACGCACAACATGAGGACCCTGGGCCATCTCTCGGCGAGGAAGCAGATCCTCACGGCCCGGGAGACGCTGGACATCTACGCCCCCCTGGCCCACCGCTTGGGGATCGACTGGATCAAGTGCGAGCTCGAAGATCTCGCCCTCAAATATCTCTATCCGGAGATCTACGAAGAGCTGAAGCGCAATGTGGCCAAGAAGAAGGCCGATCGGGAGAAGTATATCGGTGAGGTCATCTCGATCATCAGCAAGAAGCTGGAAACAGAGGGCATCGAGGCCGAGGTGACCGGAAGACCCAAGCACTTCTACAGCATCTATCGGAAGATGCACAGCCAGAATCTCCACTACGATCAGATCTACGATCTGGTGGCCTTCCGCATCCTGGTCGATACGATGCGCGAGTGCTATGAGGCCCTGGGGGTGGTCCATTCCCAGTGGAAGCCGGTCCCCGGACGCTTTAAGGACTACATCGCGCTGCCCAAGCCCAACATGTATCAATCGCTGCATACCACAGTCATCGGTCCCTACGCGGAGCGCGTGGAGATCCAGTTACGCAGCCATGAGATGCACCGGGTCGCTGAGGAGGGGATCGCCGCGCACTGGCGCTACAAGGAGGGAAAGGATTTCCAGCTCAATGAGATCCAGAGGTTTACCTGGTTTCGACAGCTCATGGAATGGCAGCAGAGTCTTCAAGACCCACACGAGTTTCTCCACAGTCTCAAGGAGGACCTCTTTGCTTCTGATGAGGTCTATGTCTTCACCCCTAAGGGTGATCTCCTGAACTTCCCTAAAGGCTCCACAGTGATCGATTTCGCTTACCGGATCCATTCGGAGGTGGGTCATCACTGCTCCGGGGCCAGGGTCAGCGGGCAGCTGGTCCCGCTCAGGTATCTTCTGCGCAACGGCGATGTGGTGGAGATCCTCACCACCGCGCAGCAGAGCCCGAGCCGTGACTGGCTCAAGCTGGTCAAGACCCCCAGGGCCAAGTCGCGCGTCCGTAATTGGATCAAATCCCAGCAGAGGGAGAGGAGCCTGGCCCTGGGACGGCAGATATTAGAGGGCGATTTCCACCGTTATCAGCTCGACTACGCCACGCTGCGACAGGCGGGAAGGATCGAGGCCATCGCCAAGGAGCTGGGGATGAAGGATGAGGAGACATTACTGGCGAGTGTGGGTTACGGCAAAGTGATGCCCAGACAGGTCCTGGCCAAGTTGGTTCCTGCGGAGCAGCTCGACGGCGACAAAAAGCAACCCCAGGGCACACTGGAGCGCCTCTTCCGCCTGGTGGCCGGCCAGAAGCGGGATTTGGGAGTCAGGGTGAAGGGAGTGGGGGATGTCCTGATTCGCTTTGCCCGCTGCTGTCATCCCCTGCCGGGGGAGGAGATCGTGGGTTTTATCACCCGCGGGAGGGGCGTTACCGTTCACCGCTCCAGTTGCTCCGCGGTCCTGGAGAGCGATCCCCACAGGAGGGTGGAGGTGAGCTGGGAGGATGAGGGGTTGGTTCCCAGACCGATTAAGATCGAGGTGACCTGCGTCGACAAGCCCGGGCTCCTGGCAGCCATCAGCGCCGCTATCACGGGCGCCGATGCCAACATTGCGCGGGCCCAGGTGCGCACCTTTCCCGATCAAAGGGCCATGAATACCTTTGAGATCATGATCAAGAATTCCGACCAGTTGGGTCGCGTCCTGAGGAATATCTCGAAGGTGAACGGGGTCTACAAGGCGGAGAGGGCAAGGGGATAAAAAATAGGGATAAAGGGTTTAAGGGTTACAGGGTTAAAGGGTCAGGCGACCTTTTCCACCCGGCCGGAATGGATGCATTGGGTACAGACCAGGACGTGGCGCACCTGGCCGTCGACCCGGGCCCTCACCTTTTGCAGGTTGGGTCTCCAGAGCCTTTTGGTCCTGTTGTTGGCGTGGCTGACGTTGTATCCTACGGATCGTTTTTTGCCGCAGATCGAGCAGATCCTTGCCATGATTGTCCCTCGCAAATCTTTTTAATCATCCGAGTGGTGGAATAGCCTTCGAGATAGGGAATGACGGCCACCTTTCCGCCATACCCTTCGACGAAGTCCGCGCCGACGACCTTATCCTCAGACCAGTCCCCGCCCTTCACCAGCACATCGGGCCTCAACTCCTTGATGAGCGCGTGTGGGTCGGGCTCGGAAAAGAGCGTGACGTAGTCTACCATCTCCAATGCCGCAATCAACTCGGCCCTTTCCGTCTCCGGCAGGATCGGCCGCTCGGGGCCTTTGAGCCGCCGTACCGACAGGTCGGTGTTGAGGGCGACGACCAGGAGGTCCCCCAGCCTTTTCGCCTCTCTCAGGAGGTGCAGATGGCCGCGGTGCAGCAGGTCGAAACAGCCGTTGGTGAAGACCACGACCCGGCCTTCCCGCTGGGCTTGACGAACGGTCTCCTTGAGCTCCTCAACCCCTTTGACCTTGCCCTGCATGTCCGATGGGTAACATGTCCTTAGACCGATTTCAACGATGTGGCTACGGCTTCCTTGCAAAATCATGAAGGGTATGGGATAAGTGCTCTCCGTGGCCCAGGGAGGAGATGAGTTATGCTAGCCACGCGCGTTCGTCAGAAAGAGGGGCTATTCTACCAGGTCGCCTACAAGGCGGTGGATCTGTTGGAGCGGGTGCAGTTTGCCAGCCGCTATTACCTTGAGGGGGAGGAGATCGAGGCGACTCCCCCTGGTGATGACGAGGTGGCCCGGTTCATCGCCGGGATCGAGAGGAGCGAAAAGGCCTTCCAGCGCCTCCTCAACCGCCAGAAGGTGCGCCAGATCATCAACTTCTACGAGACAGTGGTGAGCCAGCCGCTGATTCCGGGCACCATCCTCCTCTTTACCGATGAGGAGCTGCGGTTTGATCCGGCCGGGGCCACGAAGTCTACGGGGAACCTGGCCGAGCCCCGGGGCAAGTTCCTCATCATCGATGGGCAGCATCGCCTGGCGGCGCTCTACTTCTTCAAGCAGAGGAATCCCGGCCAGATCGATCAGGTGGAGGTCCCGTGCATTGTCTTCGACGGCAAGAGCGCGGACTTTGCCACCGAGATGTTCGTCATCATCAACTCCACCCACACCCGGATCAACAAGTCGCATCTGGTCGATCTCTATGAGAAGGTCTCCTGGGAGAGCCCGGAGAAGAAGTTCGCCGCCAAGATTGTCAACCGTCTCTACGAAGAGGCCGATTCCCCGCTCCGCTACAAGATCAACCGCCTGGGTGGCCGCAGCCGGCAGCAGAAGTGGATCCTCCAGTCGGAGCTCTTCAACGAGATCCACAAGGTCGTCCAGGCCCACTGGAAGTTTTTCGGTCAGCGGTTCCAACTGAGGGCGGAGCGCGCCTATGAGCTCGTCCGGGATTATCTCAAGGCGGTGCGCGAGGTTATGGGCGAGGTGTGGGGCGAGAACGACAAGTTCATGTTCACCCGGGACGTTACCTTGAAGGCATTGATCCGCGTCTTCGGCGATCTCCTAAAGGGGGAGAAGATCAGGAATGCCTGGGAGGAGGAGCGCTCGTCTAAGGCGTTCCTCAGCCTTCTCGGCCCCTGGGCAGGGCTGGCCAAGGAATTTCGCAGCGAAGGGTTCTATGAGCGCTTTCCGGCCAAGGGACAGGTGGAGCGGGTGCGGAAGATCCATATGAGGCTGATGGAGACCTTGCAGCGGTGAGAGTCGTACCCGCGCTCTCGTTGACCCTGGACCAAAATTTCGTTAAGGTTAAGGATATTTCCCGCTTTGTAGATGATGAGGAGGCATTATGGAATCCCGCGACTTAAGAGATTGGATGCGCCAGGCGGAGTCCTTGGGGGAGCTTAAGACCCTGAAGGGTTGCGACTGGAACCTGGAGATCGGCGCGATCACCGAGCTGGTGCACCACCGGGAGGACGGCCCGGCGGTGCTCTTTGACGAGATTAAGGATTACCCCAAAGGCTACCGGGTGTTGTCCAACTCCTTGAGCTCCAGAAAGAGGCTGGCCCTTACCCTGGGTCTCCCCCCGGGCGAGACCAAGATGGATTTTGTCCGCATCTGGAAGGATAGCTATAAGAAGATCAAGCCAATCCCGCCTAAGATCGTCAAGGACAGCCCCCTGTTGGAGAACGTCCGCAAAGAAAAGGATATCGATCTCCTCAAATTTCCCACCCCTAAGTGGCATGAGCATGACGGGGGCCGCTACATCGGGACGGGAAGCATCGATGTCACCCGCGACCCTGATGAAGGCTGGGTCAACTGGGGCACCTACCGGGTCATGATCCATGACGCGAATACCGTTGGCTTTTATATCTCGCCGGGAAAGCATGGCCGCATCCAGAGAGAGAAGTATTCCAGCACCGGCAGACCATGCAAGGTCGCCATGTCCTTCGGCCATGATCCGCTGGTTTTCCTGGCCGCCAGCATCGAGGTGCCCTACGGCGTCCCGGAGTGTGAATTTATCGGCGGCGTCAGAGGGGAACCGCTGGAGGTGATCGAGGGTGAATATAGCGGCCTTCCCATTCCGGCGCACGCGGAGATCGTGATCGAGGGCGATGCGATCTTCGATCAGCCGCGCGTCGAGGGGCCTTTTGGGGAGTGGACTGGTTATTATGCCAGCGCCGAGCGGCCAGAACCCATCGTCAAGGTCAAACGGCTCTATTATCGGAATGATCCCATCATCCTGGGCTCTCCTCCGGGAAGGCCCCCGGCAGAGTTGGGCTGGTATCGCTCCTATCTCCGCTCCGCCTTGATCTGGGATGAGATGGAGAAGGCCGGGGTGCCGGACGTCAAAGGGGTCTGGCTCACCGTTTCCGGCGGCAGTCGGCTGATCCTGGTGGTGTCCATCAAGCAGCGCTACCCCGGACATGCCCGTCAAGCCGCCCTGGTCGCCTCGCAGTGCCATGCCGGCGCCTACCTCGGTCGCTACGTGATCGTCGTGGATGATGATATCGACCCGACCAACACCGACGATGTCCTCTGGGCCATGTCGACCCGCTCCGACCCGGAAGCGGATATCGACATCATCCGCCGCTGCTGGAGTGGGCCGCTGGATCCCATCATCCATCCGACCAAGAAGGGGTTTAACTCGCGGGCGATCATCGATGCCTGTAGACCGTTTGAGTGGATGAAAGACTTTCCCGTCGTGGCGGAGTCCAGCAAAGAGGTCCTGGAAGCGACGGCGAAGAAGTGGGGCAGGGCGCTCTTCGGCAGCGACGGTCGGCTCTGATCCTCTATTATCAGGAAGGCAGCTCTAGGACTACGGTGGAGGTCTTGCCTTTGCGCAAGACCTCCATTTTTATCTGGGCCGGTCCCTTCACGCCCTTGAAAAGAGATTCCAGGTCGGCGGTCTTGGAGACGGTCTTCTCATCGACCTTGAGGATGATGTCACCTCGTTGAAGGCCCGCCTCGAAAGCCGCGCTGCCCAAATCGACATCGGCGACCAGGACCCCCCTTTTAATCTGCAGGTCAAAGAGGCCGGCCAATTCCGGCGTCAGATCCTGCATGTGAATGCCGAGAGTTTTGCGCCCCCCCTCCACCCGGAGCGAGGGATCGGGCAGGGATCGGACCTGGGCCAGGACCGCCGGGGAGACGTAGATGGGGGCCTTCATCCTCAGGGCCACGGCGATGGCATCGCTGGGCCGGGAGTCGATCTCAAACTCCTGGTCTTTGAGCTTCACGGTGAGTTTGGCGAAGTAAGTGTTGTTTCTCAGGTCGGTAATGGTGATGCGGTGGAGAGAGGCGCCGAGACCCCGCAGGATATTGCGGATCAGATCATGGGTGTTGGGACGAGGGATGGAGACCTGCTCGAGCTCCATGGCGATGGAGGTTGCCTCGGCCTCCCCAATCCAGATGGGAATGAGTTTTTTCTCCGGGGCGCTTTCCAAAATCACCACCGGGGTTCTGCTGGTGGGATCGAGCATGACCCTCTTGACCTGCATCTCTACGGGCGAGGTCGATTCAGAAGCTCCAAGGTCAAGATGAATGATTAGAGAAGTAAAGGCAAAGAACGCAGCCCACCGAAGCGATTTTTTCATTCGGCCCTCCCGGAGCTAACATTACTGGCAAGGTGGATTGCTGTCAATAGTTGTCAATTTTCTTGACCAGCCCTTGCGACTTGGACTATGCTGGAAAAAATTCAATCCGAGAAAGGGCCTGTGAAGATCGTTCTCCTTCCCAAGAGTTTAGCGAGTCGCATCGCGGCGGGCGAGGTGATCCAGCGTCCAGCCTCGGTGGTGAAGGAGCTGGTCGAGAATGCCCTGGACGCCGGGGCTAAGGAGGTCTCGGTTTGGGTGGAGGGAGGCGGGGTCGCTCTCATCCGGGTCAGCGATGACGGCGAGGGGATGGGCGCCGAGGATCTGCCCCTGGCGCTGGAGAGACATGCCACCAGCAAGCTGAGAGACGAGGCCGATCTTCTGCGCATCTCCACTCTGGGTTTCCGCGGGGAGGCGCTCCCCAGCATCGCCTTGGTGTCGAAGATGACGATCGTTTCCCGCACCCGAGATGAGGAGACGGGCTTCCGTTTGCAAGTGGAGGGGGGAGAAAAAGGGCAGGTGCTTCCGGCCGGTTGCCCCGTGGGCACGACGGTCGAAGTCCGGGACCTCTTCTTCGACACCCGGGCGAAGCGCGGCTTTCTCAAATCACCCGAGACGGAATTGAGTTACCTCTGCGATGTCATCGACCACACGGCGCTGGCCTTCTCCGAGGTCCACTTCCGTCTCTACCACATGGGCAGGCCGCTGCGCGACTATCCCGCCGCCGCGCAGTTGCGGGACCGCGTAGAGCAGATCCAGGGCGCGGAGATCGCCAGAGAGATGGTCGCGTGCTCCTGGGACAGCGGAGAGATCAAGGTCGCGGGGCTGCTGAGCGTTGCCCCGAGCTTCTTTCCCAACTCGCGGCGTTGCCTTACCTATGTGAACCGGCGCTTTGTCCGGGATCGGATCCTCACTCATGCCATCCTGGCAGGATACGAGACGCTGTTGATGAAAGGGCGCTATCCCGCGGTCGCGCTTTGTCTGGAGGTCCCGTTCCATAAGGTAGATGTCAATGTCCATCCAGCAAAGTACGAGGTCCGCTTTCGCCGCCAATCCGAGGTCCATGACGCCGTGATGGAGGCAGTCCGAGAAGGGCTGAGGCGAGAGGCCAAGGCGCCTACAGCGAGGACCTTGCGGGAGCCGGAGCCGGCTTTTCTTGGGATCCGGGAGGGCTTCCTCCCTTATGGCGCGCCCTCCCGTGAGGAGGGGTTGCAGTTTCCCTCAGATGGCTCCGGCGCGCCAGAGGCAGAGGGGGCGGAGGTCAACCAAGGCTTTTTTTCTTCCCTGGAGGTCCTGGGTCAGATCCTTGGTTGCTATCTGGTCTGCGTCTCTGCTCGCGGATTGGCCCTCATCGATCAGCACGCGGCGCACGAGCGGATCGCCTTTGAGAAGATGCGGCGCCAGATCGAGCGCGGAGAAGTCGAGAGGCAGAACCTCTTGCTGCCGCAGATCGTGGAATTCCCTTATCCGGAGGCCGTGCTCCTGGAGCGGAGGAGGGACGCGATGGAGCGATTCGGTTTTACGCTCGAGGGGTTTGGGCCCAACACCTTTGCCATCAAGGCGGCGCCGGCGCTGCTCCCGCCGGGGGACTACCGCGGGGTCATACGGCGTATGGTAGCGGAGCTTGCCGAGGTGGGACGGTCTGGCGAGATCAGAAAGGATCTGGAAGAGCGCCTCATGACCCTGGCCTGCCACAGCGTGGTCCGCGCCCATCAGAGGCTCGGCCGGGAGGAGATCCAGGCCCTGCTGAACGAGCTGGATGGGATTGACTTTGCCACGCAGTGTCCCCACGGCCGTCCAGTCTTTCTCGAAATCACCCAAGGGCAACTCGAGCGTATGTTTAAGAGGGTGTGAGACCTAAACTCGTCATCATCCTCGGTCCTACCGGCGTGGGCAAGAGCGCGGTCGCGGCCGCGGTAGCCCTGGAAGTGGGCGGGGAGATCATCAACGCCGACTCCCAGGAGGTTTACCGCCATATGGATGTCGGCACCGCAAAGCCCAGTCTGGAACTGCGGCAAAAGGTGCCGCATCACCTGATCGATGTGGTGGATCCCGATGAAGAATTCAACGCCGCCCTCTTTCGCGAGCTGGCCATGAAGAGCGCCCAGGAGATCTGGGCGCGGGGAAAGAGGGTGATCCTCTGCGGCGGGACCGGGCTCTACCTCAAGGCCTTGACTCGTGGCCTCTTTGTCGGGCCGGCAAAGGACCCAGAGATCAGGGGACGGCTGGAACAGGAGGCCCGAGAGAATGGCCTGAGCGCCCTCTATGAGCGGCTGCGACGGGTCGATCCAGACGCGACTTTTTCGATCCATCCCCATGACCGCCAGCGCATCATCCGTGCCCTGGAGGTCTTCGAGCAGACAGGTAAGGCGATGAGCCGGTGGCACCGGGAGCACGGCTTCAAAGAAGACCCCTTTGAGACTTTGAAGATCGGCCTCCATCGCGAACGCAAGGAGCTGTACGATATGATTCATCGCCGCTGTGAGGGGATGGTGGCTCAAGGGCTGGTGGAGGAGGTGAGGGGGCTTCTCGATCGAGGCTACCGTTTGGATCTAAAGCCTTTGCGGAGCGTCGGCTACCGCCATGTCGGTCTCTATCTCGGCGGCGAGATGAGCCTCGACGATGCCCTGGCGCTCATGCAGCGCGACACGCGTCGCCTGGCCAAGCGCCAGCTCACCTGGTTCCGCGCTGATAAGGAAATCCGCTGGTTCCATCCGGAGAGGGAGAGGGTTAAGATATCGGATGCAGTGAAAGACTTTTTACAGTAGACACAATAGCGATCAGCGAAGGGAGAATGTGATGGTAGAGATTAGGCCTTTAGGAACTGGAGAATACGCCGAGAGGCACACCACCCCCATGTCCGAGCTGCATTCGCAGTTGTGGAAGGAGACCTACGAGAAAACCACCAGCCCCGCAATGATGGTAGGTCCTTTGGAAGGGGCCTTTTTAAGGATGCTCGTCCGTCTCACGCGGGCGCGGAGGATTTTGGAAATAGGGATGTTCACCGGATACAGCTCTTTAGCATGGGCTGAGGCTTTGCCTCCTGATGGGCGCCTGATCACCTGCGATGTCAACCCCGCCACAGCGGAGATTGCCAAGCGCTACTTCGCGGCAAGCCCGCACGGACACAAGATTGAAGTTAAACTCGGGCCAGCGGCCGAGACCTTGAAAACGATCCCAGGACCCTTCGATATCTGTTTTATCGATGCCGATAAAGAAGGCTATCCGGTCTACTACGATGCGTGCTTGAATCTGGTGCGGCCTGGCGGGTTGATCGTCCTGGACAACGTGTTAAGGGGCGGCAGGGTATTGGATCCGCCGGACCCGGGCACCCGGAGCATTCATCTCCTGAACGAGCGCATCCAGAAGGACCCCAGGGTCGAAAATGTGCTCTTACCCATCCGCGACGGCATCACGCTGGTTTACCGGCTCGAGTAAGATAAAGTATCCAAGTGCGGGTAAAGATCTGTTGGCGTTACCGGCTTTTGAAAAATGAAAAAGAGAATGAGAATCGGGGCCTCCCTGGGACTTGTCGTTTTGAGCCTCGCCATTTGGGTGTTTTATCTGGAGCCAGCGAGTCTTAAAAACGAAAGCTACCGCCTCTCTGTTCCAGATTGGCCCAAGGACTGTACTGGCTTCCGGGTTGCGTTGCTATCCGATCTTCATGTGGGTTCCCCTTTCAATGGCGTCGATAAACTGGAAAAAATCGTGGCCCTTACCAATGCGGCCCGACCTGATCTCGTTCTCCTTGCGGGCGACTTCGTTATCCACGGTGTCGTTGGCGGTACTTTCGTCGAACCTAAGGAGATTGCTAAGCGCCTCAGCCAACTCAAACCCCGGTTGGGAACCTTTGCAGTACTTGGAAATCACGATCGGTGGCACGGCGGCCTTAAGGTGCGAGGTGCCTTGGAAGACCAAAGGATCCCAGTTTTAGAGGATTCTGCAACTGAAGTTTCGTCAGGGAAGTGCCGTTTTTGGCTGGCAGGGATCAGTGATTTTTGGGAAGGAAGTCATGACATCAAGAAGGCATTGAGCCGGGTTCCAGATGGAGAAACTGTTTTAGCCTTCACCCACAATCCAGATGTGTTCCCACAAATTCCCAACCGGGTCACTTTAACGCTGGCAGGACATACTCATGGAGGACAGGTCTATTTCCCGATTATAGGCCGGCTCGTTGTGCCATCAAATTACGGGCAGCGCTATGCAGTTGGGCACATAGTTGAAAATGACCGTCATCTTTTCGTGACATCCGGGCTTGGTACCAGCATCCTGCCCGTACGCTTTTTAGTTCCCCCGGAGATTTCGGTGATCGAGCTCTACCCGGAAGAATAATCATGGCTGTTAATCAAAGGCCAAGCGTTCTACTGTATAAGGGCGCGTCTAACCACCCGGCTTCAGGCGGACGCCGACCACAGCGGTTCTTTGTGATCTACGGTATGTCTCATTCTGGCCGGCGCCGCTGAGCCGGCGCGTTAGCCCGCTTTACCATGGAACGACTTATTGTGTTCAATATCGACGGCACGCTCACCTGTGGCAGTGCCATGGACACGGCGTGCTTCGCGCCGGCACTCCGGGAGGTCCTCGGTGTTCCGATAGACACGGATTGTCAGTAAATGGGGTCGGCTTGACCCTTTAGCCTAGGGCGGGGACATCATTCCGATCAAGCCGATCAAGCCGATCAAGCTCATTCTGGAGGGGGACAGACGATGATCTCACAGACAGGCATACAGGGACGGGCTAGGCGGCTACTGGAACGACGCTTTCTCAGGAAGGCCCGGGACCCAAGCGCGGAGCAGAAGATTGATGAGCATCTGGACACGAAGATTGCCAGGCTTAGAGATCGACGCGACGCCTATGTGGAAAAACTTCGCGAGCTCCTCAAACAGGCAACGGCTCTTTGGGCAGACCGCTCCAGGCTCAAGCCAAGATACGTCCTCTACCTCGCGGCTGCCTTGCTCTACTTCATAAGCCCCATTGACGCAGTCCCCGATCCCGTGCCTGTGCTCGGATACGCCGATGATCTCCTCATCCTCTCATGGACCGTCACCATGATTATCAACGCCCTGCGGGCGATGAAGGATCAAGCCCTTGACCAGGTGACTGATAGGCTCGTATCAAAAGGACAAAAGGCACTCAACGAACTGCTTGACCAAAAGTCCGACCGGCTTTTTGCCAGGATAGATCAGGCGGCAGACGAGATGGTCCAAAAGTCAGTCACGACCGTAGTCGTGGGTCTATGGGGCGTCACCACGGCCGCCGCCATCTCATTGGCCGTCACCGCGGTTTACGGAGGCTATTCGCTTGAATGGACTGTATACCTCCTCGTCGCATCGGGCTTGATCGTAGCGTGGAACATCGGTCATGCGATCGGCTATGCGCGCAAGTTTAGGCAGCTTGAGGGGAAGTGGCGGAGAAGGATTCTTGTCCTGTTTGCTTCCAAGCTCTCGGTTGGGAACATCATAGCTATCGGGGTCCCCGTGGTTATCTTGATCGGACTTGGCGTTGCCCGAGTGCTTCTCAACTATTTCTGATCTCGCGGTTCCTGGTAGGGGGTCTGACAGAAGATCGCTTGCTGCATGAGGCAGGGAACGGCTCAGGTCCGTTGATGGCCGCATTGAAGACGGTACGACTTCCAGCAGAGGACGAAATGGCTTTTATAAATGGAGCCCAACTGATCGACCGGGTGAAAGGGGTGGGGGTCATCATTTTGGGTGTCTCTGAGAACCGGAGTTGGATTGAGCTTCTCTATGAGGGAGACCTCATGCACACCAGGACGGTCGACCTTCCCTCAGACGCTCTCCTTGACATCTCTGTCGAGGAGATCCCCCACAAGACCACAGTCTACGAACCTCCGCGCGTCACGATCTATCTGGAGAGCGCCTGCGACATAGAGGTCCGCCGCGATGGCAACAGAGTCATCGTCCGGGGCTGCTCATCGCCTGACAGCGTCTGAGCTTATCGAAGAGAGCAGGGGCCGAGCGCTGGTCAGCAGCAAGGCATGGGATTTTCGATCAGGTTATAGACATCATCGAAGGCGATTTTGTTGATGCCCTTCTGGATCTTGTAGAGCCGGGGCGGCTCGCCTTTGAGGAAGACCATGACGGCAGTTTCGATCGGCGGACAGCCGGGTTTTACGCAGGGGACTTCTTTGACGAGGATGGGGGTGTCCGGAGGGAAGCTTAAACTCTGCCTGGTCCAGCATTGGATCTGATCGATGGTGAAGGGCGAGATAGAGTCTTGAGAACCTACGGTCACCGGTGAGCCGCCGTCTTCAGAGGCCAGGCAGCCCCTAAAGCCTTCCTTGATTTTGGTCCCGTCAAGGTCCCGGCCAATGAAGACGAGCCGATTGAGCCTGGCCTCGTCTTGGTCCCACTCCCGGCCCGGTCTTCCCTCAAACATGACGTGGACCCCGTGAAAGACGAACTGGTGGGGGTCTCCCTTCAGGTTGAGAATGCCTTTCATGCGCAAGAGATTCGGCCCCAACTCGTTGAGCACGGAGCGGAACCAAGTGCTCAATTTGAGGCCGTCGAGATCCCCAGGTTCCACGATGGAGACGGTGGATATGTCCCGGGTGTGGGAGTGGTCTCCGCTCAGAAGGTCAGGGACGATGGAGAGCCTTTCCTCCCAGTTTAACAGCTTCGTGTTTAAAAGGGCGCGGATATCGACTTCGGCATTCCTGCTCCGCAAGATGGTGGCTGTTCTGTTGAGTGTGCGAACGCCGCCTTCCAGCGAATCCAGTTCTTCCGGCGTCGCAAGGTCGGTTTTGTTCAGAAGGATCATGTCGGCAAAGGCAATCTGCTCTCGGGCCTCAGGGGAGCGGTGGATCTCCTGGCTCATGTGTTTGGCATCGACAACTGTGACAACCATGTGCAGGACAAATTCTGCGCGGATTCTTTCGTCGACAAAAAAGGTCTGGATCACAGGTGCCGGATCGGCCAGGCCTGAAGTCTCTACGAGCAGGGTGTCGAAGCTCGCCCTCTGCTCGAGAAGCTGGAAGAGCGCGCGGACGAGATCCCCGCGCACGGCGCAGCAGAGGCAGCCGTTGCTCATCTGGACAATTTCCTGATCCGAGGAAAAGAGGAGGTGGTGGTCGATCCCCACCTCGCCAAACTCATTGATGATGACCGCCACGCGGCGGCCATGGTCGGTCGTCAGAATGCGGTTCAGCAGGGTGGTCTTCCCGGCCCCCAGGAAGCCCGTCAGGATCACCACGGGAACTCTCTTCTCGCCGCTTTCCATAGTCGCTTAGGGTGGGAATGGTGCCAAGGTAGCAGCGAGGATTTTCGGAGTCAATACACAGCCTGGCACCCGCGTGCCGGTGCCAGGCCGAAAGGCCCCGGATGCCTTGCCGGTTGGGCCGATCAATGGTAAACTCTCCCTCATGGCTATGCGGGATGCAAGAAAAAAGTGGCATATCCCGGCGACGATCAAGATGCCCAGGGGTATCTTTCTGTTGCTCATGGGGGCCTTCGCCCTTCTTCTGGTAGGGGCATTGGTGGCCGTGGGCTCCAGCGAAGGCCTGCGGCGGACGATTTCATCGCACCCTTTTCTCAGCTCCTTCAAGCTCCCGCAGGAGATGTCCTTCGCGGGTCAACCGGTGCCTTTGGACCACTGGCAGGTCCGTGAACGGATCGAGTATGAGTTTTATCAGTTTCTAGGGAATGAAGGCGAGAGCATCATCATAGCCAAGCGCACGGGGCGTTGCTTCCCCGTCGTCGAGCGCATGCTGCGGGAGGCGGGCTTGCCGGATGACCTCAAGTTTGTCCTCCTCGTAGAAAGCAAGTGCGTGTCTTCGGCCACGTCTGCGGCCAAGGCTGTGGGTCCGTGGCAATTCCTCTCCTCCACGGGCAGGCGCTTCGCCCTGGAGAGTAACTACTGGAAGGATGAGCGCCGCGATCTGGAGCGTTCCACAGAGGCGGCCATCAAGTATCTCCAAGTCCTCCACGGTCTCTTTGACGACTGGTACCTGGCCCTGGCGGCTTATAACGCCGGGGACCAGCGCGTCCGGTCTACTCTGCGTGACCAAAAGGTAGAGGATTACTGGAAGGCGCATTTCAGCAGTGAGACTATGCGTTATATTCCCAGGATACTTGCGGTCAAAGAGATCTTCTCCCGTCCCGACAGGTATCTCGGGTTGACGAAAGAGGAGCTGTACGCGCCGATGCCTACCGAGGTGGTGACCGTGAGGATCCCGCGGGGGCAAGAGCATCTCGCCAATCTGGCTGAAGAATACGGCTCCTATTTTCTCGAGCTCAAGCTCCTGAACCCGCAGATCCGCAAAGACCATCTTCCCGCCGGAACCCACCAGATCAGGGTCCCTCAGCAAAAGAGCCCCGCTTGTCCTGAAGGATGTGATAGCTGAAGCCTGCCTGGGCTTGAGTCCTCTGATTAAAGGTTAAGGGGTGGGGGAAGCCTCAGTCCATTTAGAAAAGGCGGGAGAAAAATCGAAGGCAATCGTGCTTCTCTCCCCTCCTCTATTTTTCACAATGTAGAGTGTCATGGCCCGGTTTGGTTCGGTTAGATTTTTTGATCGTTCCACGTCTTTCTCCAGCGCCAAAATAACGTCCGCACCAGGGACTCTTTCTCCCCACTCCTGGGGTGGCATCCCATGAGGTCTTAAATCCGGCCAGGTAGCAACGATTGCCGCTTGCAAATCGACAGCCATGCCTTGAAACCGCTCGACGACATAAAGCAGGCGGGTATCGAAGGGAGTTTCCACAGGCCCCAAACGCTGGCTGTCGTCGATCACGACGAAGATACCCTGTGCACCCCTCCGTTCTTTTACCTGACAGATTTGTTCCTTGACAGACCCAAAATCTGTTCTTTCACTACACTCGACAATGTAAAGGAGATCGAGCCAGCCCTTGGCAACTTCTGCTTGCCGTTTGAGCTTCTCCCAACTCGGTGACAGTTGCTCGGGGTCTGTGATGCGGCCCTTCGGCACCCCGTACCAGTGGAGGAGGTGGGCGCTCCCTTTGCGGATCTCGCTATTCTCCAATCCGCTCAGCCGGGCAAGGGTCCTGATCCTTAAGTCCTTCTTACTCTCGGCAAAGGTGAAGAATATCGCCGGGACAGAATTTTGCGTGGCCACTTGGTCGCAGAGCTGCTTGGCGAAAGCGCTCTTGCCACAGGAAGGGGGACCGATGAGGAGATAGAGGCCCGGGAGGATGCCGTTGAGGGAGCGGCTCAAGCCGGGAAAGCCCGATTCCCATCCGGCGATCTCCTTGATTACCTCGCCTTCAAGCTCCTTGAGGAAGGACTCTAACTCTTCTGCTTCAGAAAGGGGTGGTTGTTTTTTCGCCATCGGTATGGAACGAGATTACCCATTTCAATGGCCCAGGGCAAGGCAAAATTTTTATTGACATCTTGTTAAGTTGATAATACATTTCGTCCGTTTGAGAGAATCCAATAGA
>Ga0184640_10000095_pt1 | contig 20364 bp, 15 predicted proteins | sample PLM31_200_b2_FD_133161 | JGI IMG/M metagenome (GOLD analysis project Ga0184640, IMG submission 133161) | Groundwater sediment microbial communities from an aquifer in East River, Colorado, USA - PLM3-1_200_b2 | ecosystem: Environmental > Terrestrial > Soil > Riparian zone | place: USA: East...
AAGCGAACATGCGCGCTGCGCCGGTCAAAATGAGATCGCTTGACATAGCATCTATTAACCAATTTGCAACACTCGGCGGGGCGCTCCGCAGGTCGATGCCCGCGTCAATCCGCGCTTACCTGTTCAAGCCGCAAGCAGGCGGCCTCATGCCCCGGCCGAAACGCTTCCAAACGTGGCTGGTCCCGGCTGCACTCAGGGATCGCATAAGCGCAGCGCGGGTGGAACGGGCAGCCGGCGGGAGGATTCACAGGCGAGGGCGGATCGCCCGCCAGGAGGATCCGCCTCCTCGTCCGCTCCCGTTCCGGATCGGCTAACGGCATCGCGCTTGACAGCGCCTTGGTGTAGGGGTGCAGCGGGCGTTCCAGCACCTCTGCCGCCGGCCCAAGTTCCACGATCTTGCCGAGGTACATCACCGCGATCCGATCCGAGATATGTTTCACTACGGCCAGGTCGTGCGAGATGAAGATCATCGTCAGGCCCATTTCGCGCGTCAGACTGGCGAGCAGGTTGATGATTTGCGCCTGGATCGAGACATCGAGCGCCGAAACGGGCTCGTCGGCCACGATCAGCCGGGGCCGCACGGCGAGCGCGCGAGCCACCGCGATGCGCTGGCGCTGCCCGCCGGAGAACTCGTGCGGATACTTGCGGCTGAAGCGGGCGGCAAGGCCGACCCGGTTGAGCAGCGAGGAGACTTCCGCCGCGAGTTCCGCACCGGGAACCTCGCGGTGCGCCTGAATCGCCTCGGCGATCGTGTCGAACACTGTCATGCGCGGATTGAGGGACGCGTACGGGTCCTGAAACACCATCTGGAAATCCGCTCGCGCGGCGCGCAGTTCTTCCGGAGGCAGCTCGGCCAGATTTCTGCCGGCCAGGAGCACCGCACCCTCGGTCGGCGGCACCAACTGGAGGATCGTGCGGGCCAGCGTGGACTTCCCGCAACCCGACTCGCCGACCAGGCCGAGCACCTCGCCGCGCGCAATCGTAAGCGTGACGCCGTCCACCGCCTTGACCGTGCCAACGTTGCGGCGGAACAGCACTCCGCGCCCGAGCGGGAAGTGGGTCTTGACGCCTTTCAGCTCCAGCAGCGGTTCTTGCATGGCTTTCACTGTAGATTGAGTTCCCCGCGTTGCACGCGAAGACAGGCAGAGGCCTGGCCCGCGCCCACGTCTTGCAGTCGCATCTCGGCGCGGCCGCAGTCGGGGACGGCGAATTCGCAACGCGGCGCGAACGCACAGCCCGGAATCGGCCTGGAAAGATCCGGTGGCAGCCCGGGGATCACGCAGAGTTCCACGCCCTTTGCCTGCACCGCGGGACGGGAACGCTGCAGCGCGCGCGTGTACGGGTGCTTCGGCTCACGGAAGATCGTCCGGGTATCCGCCGTTTCCACGACCCTGCCCGCATACATGACCATGACCCGATCGCAGAACCCCGCCACCACGCTCAGGTCGTGCGATATGAAGATGACTGCGACGCCCCGCTGGCGCTGTTGCTGCACGATCAAATCGAGGATCTGGGCCTGGACGGTGACGTCGAGCGCCGTGGTCGGCTCGTCGGCGATCAACAGGTCGGGTTTGCCGATCAGCGCCATGGCAATCATCACGCGCTGACGCATGCCGCCGGAGAACTGGTGCGGATAACTTCGGATCCGCTGCGCCGCCTCCGGGACGCCGACCTCCTGCAGTGCCTGCAATGCCATGCGAGCCGCCGCCGCCCGGTTGATCTTATGGTGGATCAGCAGCGGTTCCATCAACTGCTCCTCGACCGACATATAAGGGTTCAGCGACGTCATCGGATCCTGGAAGATCATCGCGACACGTCTGCCGCGAATGCCGCGCAAGACCTCCTTCGGGCAGCTCAGCAGATCGACGCCGTCCAGCACCGCCCCGCCGCCCGCGATCCGGCCGGGCGGTTGCGGAACCAGGCCCAGCAACGAGAGGCACGCGACCGACTTGCCCGACCCGGATTCGCCCACGATCCCCAGCGTTTCGCCCCGATCGATGCGGAACGATACTCCGTCGACGGCGCGCACGATGCCATTGCGCGTGTGAAAGGCGGTGCGCAGGTCATTGACTTCAAGCAGCGCCACGCGATCAATCCCTGGATGCCCGGACGTCGAGCGCATCGCGCAGGCCGTCGCCGAGAAAATTCAGCGAGAACAACGTCGCTGCGAATACCGCGGCCGGATAAACCAGCAGCCACGGCGCCTCCTCCATCTGCTCGGCGCCCTCCTTGATGAGCAAGCCCCAGGAACTCATCGGCGGCTGTATGCCGAGGCCGAGAAAGCTGAGAAAGGCCTCCAGCATCATCACCGCGGGGATGGTGAGCGTGGTGTACACCATCACGGGGCCGAGCACATTGGGGATCATGTGGCGCAGGATGATGCGACGCTTGCGCAGCCCGAGCGCGACCGCCGCCTCGATGAATTCCTGCCGTTTGAGCGCCAGCACCTGCCCGCGCACGATGCGCGCCATGGTCAGCCATTCGACCGCGCCGATGGCGACGAACAACAGGATGAAATTGCGGCCGAAAACCGTCATCAACAGAATCACGAAGATCGTGAAGGGCAGTGCATACAGAATGTCCACGATGCGCATCATTACGGCATCCACCTTACCGCCGGCATAGCCGGCGATCGATCCCCACAGCAAGCCGATGGTGAGCGAAACCCCGGTCGCCGCCAGCCCCACCAGCAACGAGACGCGGCCCCCGAAGAGCAGGCGTGCAAGCTGGTCGCGCCCGAGCTTGTCGGTGCCCAGCAGATGCGTCGCGCTTGGCGGCGCGGCGCCCAGGCCGAGATCCTGTTCCTGGTACGAGATGGCGAGGAACAACGGCCCGAACAACGACAGCACCGTGAGCGCCAGCAGCACGACCCCGCCGATAACGGCCATACGGTTGCGGCGCAGGCGCGCCCACGCGTCCTGCCAGAGCGAACGTCCCGGCTCCACCGCGTCGGCGGCCGGCGGCGTGGGCGATGCTGGCGCGGGTTCTGGCATGGGCTACTCGACGCGCTGCTTCGGGTTCAGCATGACCTGGGCGATGTCGGCCGCCAGATTCAATACGACGATGAGCGCGGCGTAGAACAGCGCGGTTCCGATCGTGAGCGTGGCGTCGCGGTTGAAAACGCTGGTCACGAAGTGGCGGCCCAGGCCGGGAATATTGAAAATCGTCTCGATGACGAACGACCCGGTCAGGATGCCCGCGATCGCCGGACCGAGAAACGACACCACGGGCAGCAGCCCGCCTTGCAGCGCATGCCGGAACACGACGCGGGCTTCCGAGGCACCCTTGGCGCGCGCGGTGAGGATGAAGTCCTGATTCAGCACTTCGAGCATGCCGCCGCGCGTAAGACGCGCGATATAGCCCGCGTACACCAGGCCCAACGTCAGCGCCGGCAGCACGCGGTCACGCGCGAAGTCCCAGCCTGACGCATTGAATAGCTCGAATTGCAGCGCGAACACCAGTACCAGCAGCGGTCCCATCACAAACGTGGGCATGCAAATGCCCACCATCGCGCTGCTCGAAGCAAGATAGTCGATCCAGGTGTTCTGCCTGATCGCCGCGACAACGCCGAGCGGGATGCCGACCAGAAGCGCGACGCACAGCGCGAGGCCTCCGAGCTCGAGCGATACCGGCAGCGCCGCCGCGATCAACTCGTTCACCGAGCGGTTGGCGTGCTTGAACGAGGGGCCGAGGTCGCCACGCAGCAGGTTTCCCATGTAGCTCGCGTACTGCTTCCACAGCGGTTGGTCGAGGCCGTAGAACGCCTCGATCTGCACTTTGATCTCCTGCGGGATGTTTTTTTCCGTGTCGAGCGGCCCGCCGGGCACCGCCTTCATCATGAAGAATGTAATCGTCGCCACCACGAACAGGACCGGAATCGTCCCGAGGATCCGGCGGGCGATCAATCGCAGCATGCGGGCGCGTGCTCGCCGTTTCAGGGCCGCTGCGCCGCGGCGCTTGCCCTCGCCAGCGATGCGGCCGGCGACTCCAACCAGACATGCTGGTACGGGTGGTGATCGAGGATCGTGGGACGCCACCCGCGCACCGACGGATCGAGCAGGTACACCCGCGTGTAGTGGTAGATGGGGATCACCGGCATCTCGTCGAGAAAAATCGCCTCGGCTTTCTGGAACAGCTCGTAGCGGGCTTGCCGGTCGCCGAGCCGGGCGGCCTCCTTGAGCAGGCGGTCATATTCGGCATTCGCCCACCCGGTCCGGTTGTTGCCGCTTTCGGCGAGGAACGTCTCGAGGAACGTTGACGGGTCTGCGTAGTCGCCGATCCAACCCGCGCGCGACACGTCGTAATCCTTGCTTTTTTCCGTGTCGAGATAGACCTTCCATTCCTGATTGAGCATTTTCACGTCGATGCCCAACTCCTTCTTCCACATTTGCTGGATCGCCTCCGCGATCGACTTGTGCCCCTCGGAAGTGTTGTACAGGATTTCGAACGGCGCAAACCCCTTGCCGCCCGGGTACCCGGCCTGCGCAAACAACTTGCGTGCGCCCCCGGGGTCGTAGCGAATCGCGGCGCGGGAGGTGTAGCCCGCGGTGTCCGGCGGCGTGAAGAAGTACGCCGGCAGCTGGCCGCCGCGCGTTACGTTTTCGACGATGGTCTTCCGGTCGATCGCCATCGCCAGCGCCTGGCGCACGCGCTTGTCCCTGAACTGTGCTCGTGTCGTGTTGATCCGGTAGAAATACGCGCCAAGGTACGGATCGATGTGCAGCAGCTGCGGATTGTCCCTGCGGTAGGCTGGAATCTTCGAGAGCGGGACTGCCGCCGTCACGTGCAGCTGTCCCGAACGGAACGAGCGCTCCTCCGTATCGGCGCTTTCGATCGGGTGGAAATGGATCTCGCTCAATTTCACGTTTGCCGCATTCCAGTAATGCGGGTTCTTCTTCGCCACGATGACGTGCCCGACCTCCCAGCGCGCGAGCACGAAGGGCCCGTTGCCGACGAAGTTGCCGGGCCGCGTCCAGCGGTTGTTGCGCCGATACGGATCGCCGTGCCGCGCCAGCGTCGGTAAGTGCACCGGCCACCACGAATAATGATTGAGCAGCGAAAGGAAATACGGCACCGGCCCGTTGAGCGTGATCCGCAGCGTGCGGTCATCGAGCGCTTTCGCGCCGACGCTCGAGAAGTCCTGCGTCTTGCCCTTGAAGTAATCCTCCGCACCCTGCATGACGAAATACATGTAGGCGTACTCCGAGCCGAGCGATGGCGTGAGTGCACGCCGGTAGGAATGCACGAAGTCGTGCGCCGTCACCGGGTCGCCGTTGGACCAGCGGATGCCTTCACGCAGGTAAAACGTGTAGACCGTGCCGTCGGGGGAAATGTCCCAGCGCTCCGCCTGGCCGGGAACCGGCCGCAGATCGGTCGGGTCCTCGGTAACGAGGTTCTCGAAGAGCGCCTGCAGGATGTTGTGCTCGGTTACACCCTGCACGATGTGCGGATCGAGTTCCTGGGGGTCGGAACCGTTGCCCTTGTGGAGAATTTGTTCCTGATTGCCCACGCTCACGCGCGTGGGCGGCTTGCTGCAACCGGCGACGAGCACGAGCCCGGCCAGCGCCGCGCACGCCAACACCCGGATGGAACAACGATTCGTTTTGTAACGCATGGGACCGATTGGATTCTATGCCAATCGTCGCACATAAGCACGACCCGCAAACCGATAGCCGCGCCGCGTCTTGCCGGGTACAGCGCTTACGGCATACCAGGTAGGCGACGACACCGCCTATCCGGCAGTGCTCCTGCCGCGCGGCGTGAACGACCCCCGCGTCGACGTGTGGACCTCGCTGAAATTCGCCGCCTGCGTTCAGTCGGCGGGACGGCAAGCTTCAGTTGCAACCTGTGCCGCCACGCTCACCGACGTAATCGATCGCCGGCCGCCATTTCTGCTGGAGCCGGTTGTCGCGTTCGGCGACGAAGTAGTAGTACTGGCCATGCCACGCATTCTCGACATGCACCGCGCATTCGGCAACCCACTGGGTCGCCACTACACGCGCTTTCTCACCGATCGCGCAGCAAATCAATCCCCCACGGCACGCATCGCAACTTCACTACATAGGGAAACCGAATCGTGGTCGCCGCATAACAGCGACAAAAAATCGCGCTATCTAAGAACTACTGTGGAATATGGAGCGGGGCAGGCGGCGGCGCAATCGGGCAACCGCGACAAGGCGCGCTATTACAACGTCCGGCTGCTCGAAAATGCCGGCACCGGCGACGCCCGCCCCGAGCTGCGCGCGGCGCGGGAATATCTGGCGCGCAGCTGAGAACACTTGATCAGGGAGACTGCCCCGTAATCTCGCGCGCGAGATCGGACGCGCCGTACACCTTGTTCAAGGCTTCCAGAATCGCGCCGCTATGGACCGCGACCGCGCGGTTGTTCCGGCCGTCGAACCAGAAAGCGCCGCCCAGCGAATGGATGTTGCCGTCAAAAATCAGGCCGACGATCTCGCCGTTGCGGTTGATCATCGGGCTGCCGGAATTGCCGCCGACGATGTCGTTGCTGGTCACGAAATTGAACCGCTGCGTCAGATTCAGCTTGCTCTTCGCCGCGTGCCATGACGCCGGCAACGCAAAGGGATCGACGCCCGTGTCGCGCGCGAACGCGCCGGCGAAATCGGTGAAGGGCGGGATCTTCCTGCCGCCTTCGTTCCATCCGCTAACGTCGCCATACGACAGCCGCAAGGTGAAAGTCGCATCCGGGTAGGCGCCGGTCCCCTGCCGCGCAAATCGCGCTTGCGCGATCAATTCGGTGTTTTTCTGCACGACGGATTCCACTTCCCGTTCATAGCGCTTGCGGATGGCGCGTGCCGCCGGGTCGACGGCCAGTGCAAGCTTGATGAATGGATCGTTCGACTCTGCGATCGCCCCTTTACCGCCGGTCCACAAGGCCCTGCGCACCGCCGGGTCGCCGAGCCCGGTGCCTTCGATCAACGCCGCGCCGAACTGATCGGGCGACTTTTTGCCGAGCACCCGATGGACGAACGGATCGTCCGCACCGAGCAGCTCGCGCATTTTCGTCAGCGACCAGCCGAGCTTTACTTTTTCATATTCAGGGTAGATCGGCGCGGTGGAAAACAAGCGCTGTTCAAGCTCCGGCAGGCGCGAATCGGTGAACTCGGGCAGGCGGTCCACATTCGGCTTCGTGCGTTCTTCGGCACCGCGCACCAACTGGCGCGCGTAGGTGAAATAACGGCCGGCAAAAGCCCGCGCACCCTCGATTGCCGAATATTGCGTCTCGATATCGCGATAGACCCGCTGCGCCTTTTCTATCGCATCCCATGCACCGCCCACCTTGGCCCGCAGGGCGGGCCGCGAAGCGACGAAGCTGCGCAGATCGCTTTCTTCCTTGTGCTTGTGCTTCATCAATGCAGGGTCGAGCAGTGCCTTCAGCTCGCCAAGATTTGCCTTATAACTGTTTTCGACGCCGAACAGATCGTTTTCTGCGATACGCGCTGCTTCCGGCCCCAGCTTGCTGTATTGCTCGAGGATGCCGCGCTCTTCGGCAAGGCGCAGCAGGCCGCCGATCAAACGTATATCACGGAAGGTGTCCAGCTCCGACGTCGTCAGCTGGCGCTGGGTCGAGCCCGGGTGGCCGGTGACGAAGACCAGTTCGCCCGCCTCCGCGCCGGCATTGCTGAACGCAAAAAAGTCTTTCACCTCCGCCGGTTTGCCGTTTTCGTAGGAGCGCAGCAGGGCGATGTCGAGGTCGTAGCGCGGGAAATTGAAGTTATCCGGATCGCCGCCGAAGAACGCAATCGCCCGTTCCGGAACCCAGACCAGGCGGACATCCTGGAAGCGGTGATACTTGTAGAGATGGTAACGGCCGCCGCGATAGAGATCGACCACGTCGCAGCGCGCGGTTTCCCTTTCCGTGCCGACGCAAGCCGACGACAATTTCGCCTCGACGGCATTTTTCGCGAGCTTGAACGCCTCGCCCTCGAGGCCGGCGATGGCGCCCTTGACCCGGTCGGTCACATCGGTGATCCGCTCCAGCCGGTTGAGCTCGATTTCCGGGCAACGTACCTCATCCTGGCGGCCGCGCGCGAGGAAACCGTCGGCCGAAAAATTTTTCCCGGCGGTCGAAAGCTGGTTCACGCACCTCGCCGCGCAATGGTGATTGGTCATCACCAGGCCGTCTTTCGACACGAACGAAGCCGAACAGCCGCCGGCGATGCGCGCCGATGCGCGCATCACGTGATCGACCCAGTCTTTGTCCGGCGTGAAGCGGTATTGCGCCTGCAGGCGGGAAGCCGGCAGATTGTCCAGCGTCCACATTCCCTCGGCCGCGATCACGGCGAGCGGGATCATCAATGCGGCAGGAAGAAAGCGAGCGCGCATTTCGGCTACGGTCGGAGCGATCCGGCCCGCATCACCGTGCCGGCTTTTCCCTTGCCATCCAGTACAGCAGCCCGACGAGGGCGGCGTACGGCAGCATGGACAGAGGATCGGAGGCGCCGCCTTCGAAGAACGGGTTGTGGGCGCTCGACCACGCGGTGACGGCCTTGTCGAAGTCGCCGAGCACGCCGGCGGTGAAAGCGATGAGTATTCCGGCCAAGGCGCCGCCGGCGATGTAACCGGAGGCGAGCAGCACGCCCGGGCTGCGGTCACCGGCCGCGGTGCGCTCCTCCTCGCTCGCATTGGCGTACGCCGCCAGCCTGTTGCGGCGGCGGTCCACATACCAGCGCACCATTCCGCCGACGAAGATCGGTGCCGAGGACGACAGCGGCAGATACACGCCGACCGCGAACGGCAGCGAGGGCACTCTAGCCATTTCCAGCACCAGCGCGATGATCACGCCGAAGATCACCAGCGCCCACGGCAGCTGCTGATCGAGAATGCCCTTGATGATGTAGGACATGAGCACCGCCTTGGGGGCGTCGTACTTGCGCACTTGCGTGCCGTCGGGGCGCGTCGTGTGGCTGCCGTTGATGCCCGGGTCGACGAGATAAACGGCCTTGCCGGCGTCGTCGATCAGATACTTCCCCGCCGGGCCGCCCGCGATATCCGTCTTGTGCCACACCCGGTAGGTGCCATGGTCCTGGAGAGCCTGCGGTCCCTGCAGGGCAACGGTCTCACCGGGCGCTGGAGCGTTCGCGCGCAGCCCCGGCGCGACCTGGGCGATCGGCACGTAGACGGTCGCGGCGTCGTTCAGCTTGAGCAGGATCGGCCCGAGCACGACGGCCGAGGCGAGCGCGCCGAAGAGGATCGCGATCTGCTGCAGGCGCGGCGTGGCCCCGACCAAGAAGCCGGTCTTCAGGTCCTGCGAGGTGGCGCCGGCGTTGCTCGAGGCGATGCAGACGATGGCGCCGACCGACAGGGCGGTGACGTAGTAGGGACCGCCCGTCCACCCCACCAGCAGAAAAATCAGGCAGGTCAAGAGCAGCGTCGCCACCGTCATCCCCGAAATGGGATTGCTCGAGGAGCCGATCTCCCCGGTCAACTGCGACGAGACGGTACTGAACAGGAACCCGAACACGAGAATCAGGAGCGCGCCCAGCAGGTTCATGTGCAGGGGCGCGGCGAGCATGATGACCACGATGATGGCGAGGCAGCCGGCCAGCACCCACTTCATCGGGATGTCCCGATCGGTGCGCCTGCCGGCCGTGCCGTCCGCCGCGCCGCCGTATCCTTTCAGGCTCCCGCCCAGGCTGCGCCAGATAGTGGGCAGCGCTCTTGCCAGGCTGATGACTCCGCCCGCCGCCACGGCGCCCACGCCGATGTAGAGCACGTAAGCGCCGCGGATCTGATTGGGACCCATGTCGTGGATCAGCTTCGCCCCCGGCGCGAGCGGCACCGGCAGCGCGTCGCCGAAGAACTTGATGAGCGGAATAAGCAAGAGGTAGGCGAGCACGCCGCCCGCGCACATGATCGAGGCGATGCGAGGGCCGATGATGTAGCCCACGCCGAGCAGCTCGGGGGAAATCTCCACTCCCACCGAGCCCCCTTTCAGGGGCGCGCCGAACACCTTCTCCGGCACGTCCTTCCAGCCCTTGAGCGCGATGTTGACGGCCTTGTAGACCAAGCCGATTCCGAATCCCAGAAAGATGACCCCGGCGCGGCCCGAATCGCCTCGCGCCTCGCCGCCGGGCGCGCTGCTCGCCGATTTCGATATTTCCGCCGCCTTCAGCACCTCGGCGCACGCCGTGCCCTCCGGATATTTCAGCTCGCCGTGGCCCGCGACGATCAGCGTCCGGCGCAACGGGATCATCATCAGGATTCCGAGCAGCCCGCCCAGCACCGCCACCAGCATCACGCGCGCGATCTCCAGGTCGAAGCCGAGAATGAGGATCGCGGGCATGGTCACCCCGAGGCCAAACGCGATCGACTCGCCCGCCGAGCCGGCGGTCTGCACGATGTTGTTCTCGAGGATGGTGGAATCGCGCACGCCGGCCTTCGACGCGAGGCGAAACAGCGCAATCGCGATCACCGCCACCGGAATCGACGCGCTGACCGTCAGACCCACCTTGAGCACCAGATAGAGCGACGAGGCGCCGAACACCATGCCGAGGAGCACGCCCATGATGAGGGCGCGCAACGTGAATTCGGCGATGCGGGCGCTGTCGGGGACGAAGGGACTATGCGAGGGGGCAGGTACGCCGGTCATTGTTTTTCTCCGTCTGGGGCGACGAGGGCCGCGGGTCAAACCGGCGGCGGGTTGCGTTCCGGGAAGCAGCGCTGAAGCCAATAGGGGTACACCAGCGGCGCAGCGCTCGCCTCGTCGAGGCGGCGCATATGGTCGGCATCGAGGGCCCAGCCGACCGCGCGAAGGTTCTGCTGCAACTGCTCTTCATTGCGAACGCCGATGATGACGCTCGCTATCGTCGGTCTTTGCAATAACCAGTTCAGCGCAACCTGCGCGACGCTCTTGCCGGTTTCTTCGGCGACATTGTGCAGCGTGTCGGTGACGCGGTATAGATGATCCTCCGGAACGGCCGGGGCATAGTCCTGCGGCCTGTGCAACCGGCTCTCATCGGGCAGTCTTTGACCCCGTCTGATCTTGCCCGTAAGGCGTCCCCAGCCCAAGGGACTCCAAACCACGGCGGAAACCTGCTGGTCGAGACCCAGAGGCATCAGCTCCCATTCGTATTCGCGGCCCACGAGCGAGTAGTACGTCTGGTGCGCCACGTAGCGCGGCAGACCGTGCTCCTCGGCAATCGCGAGCGACTTCATCAACTGCCAGCCGGAAAAGTTCGATACGCCCACGTAGCGTATTTTCCCTGCTTGCACGAGCTCGTTCAAGGTTTGCAGCACTTCTATGATGGGTGTGACCGCATCGAAGCTATGCAATTGAAAAAGGTCGATATAGTCGGTACGCAATCGCCTCAGCGAACCGTTGACGGCATCCAGCAGATGATGCCGCGAGGAACCCACATCCTCGGGTCCTTGGCCGGACCTCAAACTTGCCTTGGTTGAAATAATGACGCGATTGCGCCGCCCCGCGATCGCTCGACCGAGGACCTCCTCGGCGCGTCCTCCCGAATAGACATCGGCGGTGTCGAACATGGTGAGGGCGGCATCCAGACAGATATCGACCAGACGCGTCGCCTCGCGCGCGTCGCTCGAGCGCCATGGACCCGGAGCACCGCCGCCGCCTTCAAACGTCGCAGTTCCAAGACTGAGGACGGGGACTTTGAATCCGGACCGGCCGAGCGGCCTGTGTTCCATGCCTGGTTTGCTCCATCCCCCACGCCACGCAGCGGATCAAGAGCCGCCGTGGCGCGCGTCGCAAGCATAACCGAGACGGTTTGTGCTTCGCAACGCTTGCGCGAACGCAGCACGAGTCTGCAGTTTCGACTTCCGTTAGTGCAACTTGGGTTACCATGCATCAGGGCGCACGGTTCGCAGTTGAGCACTGATAGCGGAAGTCCGCATCGATCCTTTCCCCGACTTATGAAACCCACCCGCCTTTTCCTCGCCGCCGCGGCCTTGGCCGCGGGCGCGTGCCGGCCGCTCGCCGCGGCCGAAGCGGCCCAGCCCGTTCCGCCCCGCTTCAGCGTGGGCTACATGGATGCGAGCGTCGATCCGCGCGCCGACTTTGCGCGCTACGCTTTCGGCGCCTGGCAGAGAAACAATCCGGTGCCGGACGACAAGGCGCGCTGGGGCAGTTTCAACGAGCTCGAGCAGTTCAACCAGCGGGCGCTCAAGGGCATCCTCGAGGCCGCCGCGGCGCGCCCGCACCAGCCCGGGTCGGTCGAGCAGAAGGTCGGCGATTTTTTCAAATCGGCGATGAACACCGCGGCCATCGATGCCGCCGGGTTGAAGCCGGTCGAGGCCGAGCTCGCACGGCTTGCCGCCGTCGCTTCGACCGCCGAGCTCGCGCGCGCTCTCGCCCGGATGCACGATAGCGGAATAGGCGGTTTTTTCCGCGTCCTGGTCGAGGCCGACGAGAAGAACAGCGAGGTCAACGCCCTCTACGCCTATCAGGGCGGCATGAGCCTGCCGAGCAAGGGCTACTATTTCGACGGGCAATTCGAGAAAATCCGCGCCGCGTTCGTCGAGCACGTGGGCAAGATGCTGGCGCTGGCGGGCGACACGCCGGAAGCGGCCGCGAACGGGGCGAAGACCGTGTTCGGAGTCGAGAAAGCGCTTGCCGCCAACGCCAAGACCCCCGTCGAGCTGCGCGACGCGCTCGCCAATTACAACAAGATGCCCACCGCCGAGCTTGCGGGCAAGGTCCCGGTCCTCGCGCTCTACTTTGTCGAGCGCGGCATCGCCGGTCCCGCCGCCGCCGACATCATCGTCGGCCAGCCCAAATTCTTCGAGGGCCTGCAGGCGCAGCTGGCCGCGCGAGCGCTCGCCGACTGGAAGGTTTATCTGCGCTACCACGTGCTGCGCGCCGCCGCGCCGTATCTCGCCGCGCCGTTCGAGGCGGAGAACTTTCGCTTTTACGGCACGGTCATGGGGGGCACGCCCGCGATGGAGCCGCGCTGGCAGCGCGCTACCCGGGTGATCGACGGCACGATCGGCGAAGCGCTCGGGCAGCTCTACGTCGCGCGCTACTACCCGCCCGAGGCCCGGGCCCGCATGGACGAGATGATCCGCAACATCACCGCCGTCATGCGCGATCGGTTGCACAAGCTCGACTGGATGAGCGAGCCCACCCGCCGCAAGGCGCTCGCCAAGTTCGACCGCTTTGTCGCCAAAATCGGTTATCCGGCCCAATGGCGCGACTACGCCGGCCTCGAGATCCGGCCCGGCGCCTTTCTCGCCAATGTCCGCGCCGCGACCGAATTCGAAGTGAAGCGCCGCCTCGCCAAGCTCGGCCGGCCGGTGGACAGGACCGAGTGGAGGATGTCCCCGCCCACGGTGAACGCCTACTTCGATCCGACGGCCAACAACATCAATTTTCCCGCCGGCATTCTCCAGCCGCCGTACTTCGATTTTTCGCTCGATGACGCCGTCAACTACGGCGGCATCGGGGCCGTCATCGGCCATGAGATCACGCACGGCTTCGACGACCAGGGCCGCCGCTACGACGCCGAGGGCAACCTCGCGGATTGGTGGACGCCGGAGGATGCCGCCCGGTTCGAGGCCCGCGCCGGGAAATTGGTGGAGCAGTTCAACGGCTACCAAGCGTTGCCCGGCGCGAAGGTCAACGGCGAATTGACCCTCGGGGAAAACATCGCCGATCTCGGCGGCGTCAGCCTCGCCTACGAAGCGCTCGAGCGCTCCCTCGCCGGCAAGGAGCGCAAGCTCATCGACGGGTTCACCCCCGAGCAGCGCTTCTTCCTCTCGTGGGCGCAAGTGTGGCGTACCAATATCCGCGAGAACGCGCTTCGCCAGCGGCTTGCCGTCGATCCTCACTCACCCGGGATCTTCCGCGCCATCGGCCCTCTGGTGAACTTCCCGCCGTTCTACGACGCCTTCGGCATCAAGGAAGGCGACCCGATGTGGCGCAAGCCCGAGGACCGCTCCAAGATCTGGTGAGCGCTAGCGGTCGCCGGCAGCCGGCGCGCGCCGCCTGAAGCCGGCCACGCCAATTCCGGGACATACGATGCGAAAGCTTTTGCTTCTTCTGTCGCTCCTGGGCGTGTCTTGTCCCGGCTTTCCCGCTTCAGACCCGGCGGTTCAGCCTTCCCGCCCGCCGGCGGAGACGCCTTTGACCTCGCTTCCCTACACACCCGGCCTCGACCCGGGCGCAATGGACAAGTCGGCCGATCCCTGCGTCGACTTCTACCGGTTCGCCTGCGGCGGATGGATGAAGAACAACCCCATCCCGCCCGATCAGGCGCGCTGGAGCGTGTACGCCAAGCTCTATCAGGACAACCAGCGCTTCCTCTGGGGAATTCTCGACGGCTTGGCGAAGAGCACTGCGGGCAGAAGCGTTACGCAGCAGAAAATCGGAGACTATTTCGCCGCTTGCATGGACGAGGCCGCCGTCGAGAAATCGGGCGCGCAGCCGTTGAAGCGCACCCTCGATCGGATAAACGGGATGAAATCGAAGCGCGATCTTCCCGCGGTGCTCGCCAGGCTGCATCTGGTGACCGGCTCGAGCGGCCTGTTCTTCGGCTTCGGCTCGAATCAGGACTTCGCCGACTCAACCGGCGTGATCGCGTTCGCCGGCTCGGGCGGCCTTGGCCTGCCCGACCGCGACTTCTACACCCAGGACGACGGCAAGTCGAAGGAACTCCGCGCCCGGTACGCGGCCCACGTCGAGCGCATGTTCGAGCTTCTCGGCGACAGGCCCGATGCAGCAAGGCGCGAAGCCGGCAAAGTCATGGAAATCGAAACCGCGCTTGCCAAGGCCTCGCTCACGCGCACGCAGCGCCGCGATCCGTACAAGCTGTTTCACAAGATGGATGCCGCGGGTTTGAAGGCGCTCACGCCGGGTTTCGACTGGGGCGCTTACCTGAAAACCGCCGGTCTTTCGCGATTGAACACGTTCAACGTCACGGAGCCGGAATTCTACAAAGAGCTGGACCGGCAATGGCAAGCGCTCGGTCTGGGCGACATCAAGACTTATCTGCGCTGGCACGTCGCCCATGCGAGCGCGCCGTTTCTGTCTTCCGCCTTCGTGAACGAAGACTTCGATTTCTTCGGCAGGACGCTTCACGGCGTGCCCGAGCTGCGGCCCCGCTGGAAACGCTGCGTGACGCTGGTCGATGCGCAACTGGGCGAAGCGCTCGGCCGGGAGTTCGTGGACCGCGCCTTCAGCCCCGAGCTGAAGCGGAAGACCCTGCATATGACAAAGCAAATCGAGCAGGCGATGCGGGAGGAGCTCATCGGGCTCGAGTGGATGGGCGCGGCGACCCGGCAAAAGGCCCTGGAAAAACTGCACGCCATCGTGAACAAAATCGGATACCCGGACCAGTGGCGCGACTACGGACCCGTGGAGGTCAGGCGCGATGACTTTGCCGGCAACGTTGAACGCGCCAACCTGTTCGAGTCGCGGCGCAAGCTCGGCAAGATCGGCAAGCCGCTCGATCGCGGCGAGTGGGACATGACCCCGCCGACGGTCAATGCCTACTACAACGCGCAGATGAACGACATCAACTTCCCCGCGGGCGTGCTGCAGCCGCCGTTGTACGACCCGAAAATGGACGACGCGCCCAACTACGGCAACACCGGCGGCACCATCGGCCACGAATTGACGCACGGGTTCGACGACGAGGGACGCCAATTCGACGCGCAGGGCAATCTCAAGGACTGGTGGACGGAGAAAGACGCCAGGGAGTTCACCGATCGCGCGCAATGCATCGTCGATCAGTACGCGCAGTACACGATCGTCGACGAAATCAAGATCAACAGCAAGCCGACCGAAGGCGAAGACATCGCCGACCTCGGGGGACTGGTGCTCGCCTGGATGGCCTGGAAAGCCGAGACGGCCGATGCCGAACCGGAGAGCCGGGACGGCTTCACGCCCGAGCAGCGTTTCTTCGTCGGATATGCGCAGTGGGCCTGCGAGAACAACCGTCCGGAGGATCTGCGGGCGAGGGCCCTGACCGATGCGCACTCGCCCGGCAAGTACCGCGTCAACGGGCTGGTGGTGAACATGCCCGAGTTCGAGCGCGCGTTCGCGTGCAAAGCCGGCCAACCCATGGTCCGCGAAAACCGCTGCCGCGTGTGGTAGCGGCCGGGAACGCCTGTACCGCGAAACCGGCATGCGATCCATGACGGATTCCGTGACCGACGGCGCCGCCGCGCCCCGCCCGGGCTTGAGCCCGTTGATCCTCGCTTGCCTCGCCGCCACCTGGCTGATCTGGGGTTCGACCTATCTCGCGATCAAGTGGGCGCTCGTCAGCCTGCCCCCGTTTTTCCAGATGGGAACGCGGTTCCTGGTGGCGGGGGCGCTCCTGATGGCGTGGATGCGCCTCGCGCGCAAGGCTGCCTGGCCCACCCCCACGCAGTGGCGCCATGCGTTTTGGGTGGGTACGCTGATGCTGGGCGGCGGCGGGGGCGGCACCGCCTATGCCGAGCAGTCGGTGGAGTCCGGGCTGGTGGTGGCTTTCATCGCCGTGGTGCCGATCATGATTGCGGCGATCAACATGGCCTGGAAGGTGTATCCCTCGAGGCTGGAAGCCACCGGCATCGCGGTGGGTCTGATCGGCGTCCTGATGCTGACGCAGGGCGCGGGCTTCCGGGCGTCGCCGCAGGGCCTCCTTGCGATCGCCGTGGCCTGCGTCAGCTGGTCGGCGGGCAGCGTGATGAGCCAGCGCCGCTGGACGCTCGCTCCGGGGGCCACGGGCTTTGCGAGCGAAATGATCTGCGGCGGCTGCGCCTTGATGCTGATGTCGCTCGCCGCCGGCGAGCCGGCCGCCGTGGCTTCGAACTGGCCGTTTCAACCCAAGGCGGTGCTGGCATGGGCCTACCTCGTGGTGTTCGGCTCGTTGTTGGCCTTCAGCGCCTACATGGTGCTGCTCGCGCGCGTGTCGGGCGGCCTCGCGTCGAGCTACACCTTCGTCAACCCCGTCATCGCGATGCTGCTGGGCGTGATGCTGGCGGGCGAAGTGGTCACCGGTTTGGAGTGGGTGTCGACCGCGGTGATCTTGCTGGGGGTGATCCTGCTGATGGCAAGGCGTTGGCATGACGGCTCGGTCGATTGATCGGCTGTCATTTCCTCGCATGGAGTCGAAGATCGGTTCCTCGCGCTCACGCCCGCGGAGCGCGGCAAAATCTGGTGAGCGCCCCGATCCTGGACCCGCTCAAATGGAGCGAGACATAATGTCTTTCTTGATTTTGAACGTGTAGGTCTTGCCGTTGTCCGCAACCTGCGGCAGCGATTCGGCCGCATCCGGCACGAGTTTCGCCGGGCGGACCAGATGGTCGTAAGTCAGCAGCCGATCATATATGGCTTCGATGACCATGCCCGAGTAGTAGTCGGATGGCCGGGTCGGGTCGAATCCCGTTTCGGCGGCCTGGAACGTGACACGGAGCGTCTTCTTCAAGTCCGCGGCATGGGAAACCGCCGGCAGGGCGAGCGCGAGGAGCACCGTCGCCGCGGCGCGCCAAAACGATCTGCGATTCATTTTTCGGATTCCCCTAAAGAAATTGAAGCGTGGAAATTAAAACCGTAATCCAGGACTCGAACATCGCCAGCACCGACGCCCCTTTTTCGTAGGCGATGGAGTTGAAGGCGTTCGAGAGATCGTTGCGGCTCTCGACAGGCTGGCGGATCCTGCGCGCGGAGGCGAGCGCATCGGCATCCATCGCGCGGGCGCGCTCGGCAACGCGGCGCACCCGCCACTGCCATTCAGGATAGAGTTCGTCCACGATCTTTCCCGCCATCCAGGTGGCGAAAGACTCGTTGAGCCACAGATCGTCCCACCAGGCCATGGTCACGAGGTTGCCGAACCATTGGTGAGCGAGCTCGTGGGACGCGAGCGACGCGTAGCGCTGCTTGAACCGGATCGTCTCGTCCGCGGGCCTGGCCAGCAGAATGTTTCCGGCATAGGTGACCAGCCCCGGGTTCTCCATTGCGCCAAAACTGACCGTGGCAGGAATGGCGAGGCTGTCGAGCTTCTCGAACGGATATGGGGAGCCGAAGTAGTTCTCGAGCCGGGCGAGGATGCCCGGCGTGATTTCCCTGGCGTAGCGGGCGTCCTGGGCGCGGCCCCTGGGCACGAGGTAGCGCAGCGCGGTGCCGTTCTTCCCGGCCTTGCCTCCGTCCAGGACGTCGAAGGGACCCGCTCCGACGGCGACGAGGTAGGTCGGCAAGGGTTTCGTCTCGGCAAACCTGACGAGCTTGAAGCCGTCGCCGAGGTCATGCTCCGACAGCACCGGCGTGTTGCCGACGGCCACGTGCTCTCTCTTGACCTTGAGCGCGATCCGCCAAGGCGTCTTCCACCGGGGCTCGTCGAAGCAGGGAAAGGCGCGCCGGGCGTTTATCGCCTCGAACTGGGTGAACGCGTACCACTCGCCCGCCTCGATCTGTCTGATCTCCTTCACCGCGTAGCTGCCCTTGAAGCGTATTCTCAGGGTCGCCGGACCCGCCGGAATCTCGCGGCCGAAGGCGAGCGCGACGAAATCCTCCGGCTCGGGACGGGCTTGCGCCGCGTAAGTGACGCCGCCGGCAACAACCGAAGCGGCGTCGATCGCGAGACCGCTACCGTTGATCCAAAGCAAGCGCGTGCCGGCCTTGAGCCGGAGATCGATATCGACGACGCCTGAAAATCCCTCTTCGCCCGGGACGAGCGTGAGCTCGAGCGCGTAGCGCAGCGGCATCGCCTGATCGGGAAGGCGCATCTTGGGAATTTGCGGCAACGCGGATTGCCCTGCGGACTCCTGACCCGTCGCCGGCGAGGCAGCGACCAGCGAAAAAATCAGGGCGAAGAAGGCGGAAAATCTCATTACGACTCGATTCGCGGCGGCAAGCCGGTGATTTGACCACAGCGCATGCCCGATGGGAATACTCTTGCATCGCGTTGCTTCGCAGGCAATTCAGCTACAATCGCGCCGTTACTTCCGCGAAAAAAACACAGATGGGCTTTCTCTCCGGCAAGCGCATTCTGATCACGGGCCTGCTCTCCAACCGCTCGATCGCCTATGGCGTCGCCAAGGCCGCCCGGCGCGAGGGCGCCGAGCTCGCTTTCACCTACCAGAACGAGCGCTTCAAGGACCGCGTCACCGACATGGCGGCTGAGTTCGACAGCAGCCTGGCATTCCCCTGCGACGTCGCGAGCGACGCCGAGATCGCCGCGCTTTTTTCCGAGCTGGGAAAAAAATGGGGCGCGCTCGACGGCCTGGTGCACGCGATCGCCTTTGCGCCGCGCGAGGCGATCGGGGGCGATTTCCTCGAAGGCCTGTCCCGCGAGGCGTTCCGCATCGCGCACGACGTCAGCAGCTACAGTTTTCCGGCGCTCGCCAAGGCCGCGCTGCCGCTCATGCGGGGAAGAAGCGGAGCATTGGTAACCCTCACCTACCTCGGAGCCGATCGGGTGGTGCCGGGCTACAACACCATGGGACTCGCCAAAGCGAGCCTCGAGGCCAGCGTGCGCTATCTGGCTGCGAGCCTCGGACCGAAGGGCATTCGCGTCAACGCAGTCTCGGCCGGCCCGATCAAGACCCTGGCTGCGAGCGGGATATCGGGATTCAGCAAGATCCTCAAGTACGTCGAGGAGAATTCTCCGCTGCGGCGAAACGTCACGACAGAGGACGTGGGCAACGTAGCGGCGTTTCTGCTGTCCGATCTTGCCGCCGCCGTGACCGGCGAGATCACCTACGTGGATTGCGGATTCAATACGGTGGTGGGCGCCATACCCGTTGCCGGAGCGTCCGAGTAGTTTTCCTACTGCGTCTTTTTCTCCAGAATCCCTCTGTTGATTTCCACCTTCGTGTCGGCCCGCAGGCCGTCGAGGAAGGACTTGAACTCCTGTGCCCCGCTTGCCCGCCCCAGCTCGCTCTGGGCGCTGCGCTGCCGGGTCTCGTCCGGTTGAACGTCGATGACGCGGCTGACGCGGTAGATCATGTAGCCGTTCCTCGATTCCGACCCCACGTACGCCGGCAGCTTCGACGCATCGGCGCGAAATATCTGCGACAGGGCTTCCGGGTTCAAATCCTGGGGATTTTCCCGGCTGACGAGCTTGGTCGCGCCGAAGCGAGCCGCGGAAGCCTTGCCTTTTCTGAGCTCTTCGAGCCGCTCCGCACCCTGCCTTCTCGCGAGCGCCAGGGCCTCCTCGCGCGCGAGCTGCCTGGCGATATCGCCCTTCACCTGGTCAAACGGGCGCCGGCTGGCCGGCTTGTGGTCGACTACCCGCGCCGAGACCAGCGTGTTCGGGGCCGTTTCGACGGCCTCGGTGTTGCGCCGGTTCTTGATCGAATCGTCGGTGAAGAGCGATGCAAGCAGCTTGGGATTGTTGAGCGCCGGGACGCTCGCCGCCTGCCGGGTGATCCCTCGAGCGATCTGGACGGGGAGCTTGA
>Ga0184640_10000096_pt1 | contig 20298 bp, 19 predicted proteins | sample PLM31_200_b2_FD_133161 | JGI IMG/M metagenome (GOLD analysis project Ga0184640, IMG submission 133161) | Groundwater sediment microbial communities from an aquifer in East River, Colorado, USA - PLM3-1_200_b2 | ecosystem: Environmental > Terrestrial > Soil > Riparian zone | place: USA: East...
AATAGTGCCGGAATTGCTCGTGTCATAACAGTTCCTCTTCGAGATGTGTTTGCGGCACTATTCTTTGTATCAGTAGGTGCTCTCGTGGATGTGTCAAAAATTCCGTTATTTATCATACCTGCTCTGATTCTTATTGTGACATCATTCATGTCAAAAATGATGATTGTCGTACCTGTTTTAATTAGGTCAGGATATGATAGTACTACAGCGATTAGGACCGGTCTTGGACTATCATCAGCGAGGGGGGAAATGTCGCTTATAGTTGGAAAGGGAGGTCAAGATGTAGGCGCTGTCTCTTCATATATACTTCCTATCTTAGGGGTTGTTACAATCGTTACCACTTTTGTTACTCCATATATACTAAAATTAGGGACTAAAATAAACATATCGTCAGCTCCAAGTGGAGACAAAGAATAACGGGAGATAAACTATATTCACAATGTGGTAATAACCAACTCTCAGAATTTATGGAACTGAAATAATACTTATTGATTTAAGATGCCAGCAATTCTAATCTCATGTTCATTTGGGGGAACAAAAATATTAGTAATAATTGTTTTGCCATTTTTCGTAATTTGTTGATCCTTTAATTCCAAGTTATCTAAATAAATTGTCACATCGTGATTATTGTCTAATTGTGGAATTTTAAAAGTAACGATACCGCCTAAGGGATTATAATGATCAGCATTAAATGATATACTATCGGTTGATTTATTATAACTAAAATTACTTATTTTTGCAACGCTCTCCAATCCATAAGCTAAAAACTTACCATTACCCAAATCAAGAGTGTTAATTGGAGCGTTTGGATCAAATCCAGCACAACTAAAATAATTTGCATCTTTTACTATGGAATTGTCTGGTCTAGCTGAAAATGATTTTACTTCTCCTGGTTTTAGTACAGGTATGCTATCGGACTTGATCGAGTCTATTTGGGATCCGTTCTTATTATGAACAGATGCATATACACTTATATTCTGAAGCACGACATTTCCTGTATTCTTTAGTGTTCCAACCAATTCTTTGTTTTGGCCTACTGGAAAATTAGAATAATTTTGTACTATGACGTTGTAAAAAGGATCATTTACTTTTTTCATCTGTATTATGTACGGTTTTCCCAAAACATCATAGTCTCTACCTATTTTAAATTTAAAAGGAGATTCCTTACCGGGATAAATGATTTTACTATATGTGGTATCATTTAAGGTGGTATTTGAATCATCAATTTTATTATGAATATTTAGTCCTACGACTACCTGTTCAGATGTTACTCCATAGTTTGTTACAACACCTATAATATTCAATTTACCATTAGAATCAATAAATGAAGATCCTGAAGAAATTTTAATGTCTTCAGAACCATAAACTGGGGTATATTTAAATTGGAAAATACACATTGTGAGTAAAAAAATAATCAGAACTATTATGGTTTGATTCACAAAATATATTTTTTCAAAGCAGAATAAATATCATTGTGAATTAGAATTTAGAATGATTTACAAATAATTAAAATATTTCTAGATTATTCCTAACTCGATATTTTGTCAAATGGCATCATTACTTTGGGTAAATATTCTATCAAATCAGTGGCTGCCATGTGAAGTCCAACTTGTTCAAATGCAAGTTGAGCAGCCACTCCATTAAAATAAACTGCCATAGCTGATGCATCAAAAGGAGAATTCACCTTTGTATAAAGTGCGGCCACAAGTCCTGCAAGTACATCGCCTGTTCCCCCAACAGTCATTGCAGGAGTACTCCTTTTTATTGTTGCAACTTTCCCACGCCCATCAGCTATCACATTCAACCATCCCTTTAGAATTATAGTAATCTTATACCTAGTTGCCATTCTTGAAACACTTGATACGATTTCTTTTTCTTTGGTTCCCACATTTTCGTCAAAAATTCTTTTGAATTCCCCAACGTGTGGAGTAATAATAGTATCACTATCAGTAATTTCTGCTACCACTCTGGGAATAAGTGCTGAAGCATCAAGTACCAGTTTTGTTCCATTTTCCTTCAATTTCTTGACAAGGGAATTTAATGCTTCAGGTTTGGCTATTGACATTCCCATTCCTATTGTTGCGGTATGTGGTATCTTTGGAAGACTCTTAATCAATCGATTTGCAGATCCCATTGTAAGGGTATTATCCGACATGGGTAATGCAATGATGTTAGGCGAATAGGACCTTATTGCGTTAATAATAATTCTAGGTGCTGCGGTATAAACCAAATCAGCACCAGCACGTAACGCAGTTAATGATGCCAATAGCGGGGCGCCATGATATACACTGCTACCACCTATGACAAGTACTACTCCATTATCTCCTTTCTTAGAATTTTCATTGCGAGTCTTTACATGATTTTTTATATAATCTTGAGTTATGGAAATTAATTCTGTCAATGTTTATTATTTTATGATACGCCTTTGCCAAAAACCTTCCTAAAAAGGCATATCTAGAGTCCGAAATCGCACAAGTTAGTTTATTATTTTGATTCGACTGCCATGAAACGGGAATGATCTAGGAAAAAACAATGTTGTGGGAATCAAGATAGATGACCAGCTATTGGAATAATCTTTTTCAAAGTACAAGATTGAGCTTCATATTCACACAAGTTGATTGTATTTAGACAACCTAAGGGAAAATCATTCTATAAATTGAAACCTTCTCTTGCTTTTCTTTTGAAGAGATCCCACAATTGGTATGCTATGTCCGCATTGTTTACAACAATTTCTTTCATCCAAATTCCATCCCTCAATACTAAAACCATATCTTTCAATTACTACGTAACCGCAACCAGGACAGTAAGTATTTTCCAATTTATGTCCCGGAACATTGCCAATGTAAACATAGTTCAATCCTACTTGTTTGGCTAGTTCATAATGTTTTTCCAGAGTTAAAACGGGTGTTGAATCAAACTCCATCATCTTGTAGTCAGGATGAAATCGTAAAAAATGAACAGGAGTGTCCGGTCCTAGCTCATCATAAACAAACTTGCAGAGGTTTCGTGCAGAATCCAAATTGTCACCAACTTGAGGAACAATAAGATCAGTTATTTCTACATGAATATTAGTTTTAGTTTTTATTTCTTTTAGTGTTGAAAATATGGGTTCTGAGCTAGGAATACCAATATAACGTCTTACAAATTCCTGATTTCCACTACCTTTAAAATCTACTGTTATACAATCTAAAAATTTTGACATCATATTAACAGATTCTGGTGTATCATATCCATTAGATACGAAAATGTTGAAAATTCCTTTTTTATGTGCTTCAATTCCACAGTCCTTTGCGAATTCCATGAATATTGATGGCTCATTGTACGTATAGGCAATACCTTGTGCACCATAAAATTGTGCTTTATCCACTACTTCTGATGGAGTCATTTCAGTTCCTTCTATTTTTCTCCTTTGTGAGATATCATAATTTTGACAGTATTTACACAGCCAGTTGCAACCTGTTGTAGCAATTGAATATATTGCAGATCCAGGCATATAATGAATTACTGGTTTCTTTTCAATTGGATCAATATGTCCTGCGATTACTCTTCCATATACATATAACCATAATTTATTATTATTAACACCTCTAATTCCACAGAGTCCTATTTTTCCCTCTGGAATTTCACATTTTCTGGCGCATGCGGTACATCGTATTCTACCATTTTGCAGTTTAGAGAATAATTCTGCTTCTTTACCAATTATTTCTACAGACGCCAACATTTATTATATTACACAAAGAACTTTATAAATCAGACTAAAACTAATGAAAAACTAGATTGTAAGAGGAAAAGTTATTCGTGATCAAAAATTTAATTACTTATTAACAATGTAAAGCAGTTTTTCTATTATTCCCTGAATCTTGATTTAGGAGATGATAATGTTTCTTTTAAAGTCTAAATCTAAAGTCACTTTTCCCAGAAGAGCTAACGAAAAGTTATCAACATAAGTTTTATATGAAGAAAATAATCCAATTTCCTATCGCTCCGATGGTGTAGGCCGGTTAAGCATTTCGCCCTCTCGAGGCGACGATCCCGGGTTCAAATCCCGGTCGGAGCATTGAATCCTCGGTTCAAATCCCTAAGAATGAAAGATGGTCTTGCAGTATTCAAGACGGTCCAAGTATAGATTCTAAAAACCGTACAGAAATTAATAATAATTTCCTCAACGGAGATGAATTAGGAGGGAATATGCGTGATCTATACAACAGAAAAGCTAAATTGGAATATTGGATTCACAGAGCTAATAGTGATCTCCATGGAACTGACAAAGCAGACGTACTAAAATTTATAGAACATATGCAGGACAGGGAAAAAGCCGCCCTCACCATAATCCGCAATATTACTGCTCTGATTTCATTAAGAAAACAGCTCGGCAAACCATTCCGGGTCGCTACAAAAGATGACATTAGAGGTATCCTGAAGTGGATGGATGAAGAAAAACATTACAAGGCATCTACAAATGAAAAATTCAGACAGGTTTTGAAGTTGTTCTACAAAGTGGCTTATGGAAATGGAGAATGGTATCCTGAACAGGTTAAATTTTTTCCAGTCAAGGTTGGAAAGGAGAAATATGCAAGATCCCCGCAGTTAGATACTAGAGAATATCTTGATGAAGACGAGGTAATAAAGCTGATAGAATCAGCTCCCACACTGCAAAAAAAGGCATTCTTTGCTTGTATGTACGAAAGCACAGCCCGCCCAGAAGAGGTTCTACGGATAACCAATAATGATTTTTTGTTAGACTCTAATGGTGTAGTTTTAATTTTGAGGGGAAAAACTGGTGAAAGAAGGGTAAGAATAATAGCCTATGCTAAACTTTTCCAGCAATGGCTTGATGTTCATCCTCTTAAGCATCTAAATAATTACAGCATTTGGATAAGTGAGTCAACAAATTATAAAAACAAACCCTTGGGATTAAGAGGTGCGGAAAAAGCTATTGAAGTTCTAATGCGAAAAGTTTTACCGGCTAAACATGCTAGGCTCTACATCCTGAGGCATTCAAGGGCAACTCATCTTGCAAATCATTTTACTGAATCACAACTTTGTCAACATTTTGGCTGGGTGCAGGGTTCTCGTGTAGTACGAAGGTATATCCACCTCACAGGCAAGGATATTGATAAGGTACTGATCTCATTAAACAATTCAGGGAATGCAAGTCAATTAGTTGAAGAATACAAAATAAAACCAGTTAGATGTATAAGATGTACGGAAGATATACCTCCGGGTAACACATTTTGCGGAAAGTGTTCATTACCTATTAACCTGAGTGAGCAGTATCTGAAAGAAAAAGATCTTGAAATAAAGAATAAAAACCTAGAAACAAGGATGGAATCAATTGAACGGAATATGAATGAGAAAATTACAAAACTAATGTTATTGATACAACAAGTTCCAAAGTTAGCTTACATTAAGCATGAGGCACTACTTTCCAAGCTAGAAGCTAGCTCACTCACCTCATAAGAATTACGAGAAGCTGTCTAGTGGGATTAAAAGCAGATCATAAAAAAATGGACATAAACTTCTAATATTAAAAATTACTTCGGTCATATAATTTTAAAAAGACCCTGATGGCTGATAAGTTTATGAAATCAGCTCGTAATGTTTAATAGTAACAATCAATTTGTTATAACAAAATATTATAGAGATCAATCTTAAGGAACATTTACATAGCTATAAATCATTAGTAACAAAGATCTTTTTCAACACACAATCTATAATAATTTGATAGTTTCATAATGGTCGATCCAAATGAAATTATTTCTAAGTGAAGATCAAAAAGAAAAGTCATTATTATCTAACAGAATAATAATTAGGCAGGTACCAGCGAACTATGATGTAAACTATACTAAACCAATTCTTGAGGAATCGAAAGAAAGTTTCGGCAAAATGGATGATGAAGTAATAAGAATCGAAAGAAAGGATCCGTCATATTTTGATTACAATATATGCGAATATGTCGGTTGTAATAAGCAAATAACAGTAGCGATGGAAGTTGATGCAGGTAAATTGGGAAAAATCAAGCTTTCCTTGTGTGACGGTTGTGCCGATAGGTTTGCAGTTGAATAGGAGAAAAAGATGTCTGAGTCTTACAAAAATTTTGAAGTTCACAAAGCGGGTACGGAGAAAATTGAAGATCAAGATCTAACCTTATGGTGGAGGTGCAATGAATGAAAAAGAAAGTTGTGAAAAGATTGTACCAATATCTATAATTGATAGTGTACCGAATCAGCAAGATACCCGTATTGACCTATGTACAGGATATGTATCAAAAAAAGAGATCACAAGGTTTGCAGAATTAAAGGGTACAAGAGGTATTACAATAAATGATCTTCAGCAAACCAAGAAAAATGCACAACGTAGATTAAAATATTTTTGTAACTTGGGAGTATTGTTTACAGCACGAGATCTTATTAACCAAGGAATAGAGCTTCCGCCAAACTTTAGGAATCATAGACCACAGAGATATTATCCCACTTCTAAAAAATCAGAGATAATTGAAAAAATCAAAAATGAATACAAAAATGTACTACTAACGACCACGGGTACACCAAATTCTGTGTACCCACTCTTCCAAAATATAGAAAAGCAAAAAGCAAATAGCTTTTTGGAGATATTACAGCGTGCCCATTTTTCACCAACCTATATTCACAAAATTAATCTAATGCTATCAGTAGGTAAGGATAATTACAAAGAAATTTCACAATATTTACGTAGACCAATTGGACAGAAGGAGGAAATTATAGGGAAAAGACATGTAACATACATATATCATGCAAATGGTACAGTGCAAATATTTGTTATATCTAACAAGTACCCTGTGAAATTACAAAATCATGATGATGTTAATGTATTCTTTTCATTAATAGGACAGGTTAAAGATAGAATGATATTCCATATGGAGGACCGTTGGGAAAGAATCGTACCGCCAGTAAATAATTGGATTTTAAAACAATGTGACATTAATAATGACATTCCAATATCCGACAAAGCTCAGATATACCTCCCTGACTTAGAACTCAAAATTGCAGGAAGAGTGTTTAGAATGTATGTGAAATCTTTAGAAGGTAACTCCGTTGGCAGAGTGGAGGACTCTAAAGAAGTCAACCAACCTTTATCATCATTTAGAGATTTACTAGAGCCTGATCAAACTATTCTCCAGACTATTCAAAATCTTTCAGATAAAATAGACAATCTTTGCCGAGCTCAAAGATGCCAAACATTAAATCCCTATGCTATTCCTATATTTTAGAAACATACAAGTTGTTGGATTCAATTCAGCGGCTAATTAAATTCAACTACCCATCTGGGCATTACCCATTTTTTTACTATATATATACAGAAAAATTATATAATTCATGTCCTCCTTCGAAAAATATGTTTATTGCCCATTATGTAGAAATGGCTGGAGCGTTTTAAAGTACACAAAGACTCGGCATTTGATGTTAAGATGTGATGAATGCAAAGTTCTAATCTTTGCAAATTCACCCGATTCTCAGGATGAGCTTCTTAGAGTGTGTAACATTAGGAAGTTTGAATCCCTGAATGATGATTTTTATTCTTCCGATGAATTTAATTATCTATAACATAACTCGAAATTGAAACACAAAAAAATAATATATTTCATATTTAATGGCATTGGATATTCAATAGCTCACATAAGATTTCCGTACATTGTTTGTCACCTATGAAGGTAGATAAATAAATTAACAGTAGATCCGGGTCAAATATTTTCATTATCATTCTTACGTTAACTGGTTCTATTGACACTCTCCTAACAAAAATACATAATTGCTCTATTGTACCTAGATATGTCTTCCAATCTTCTGTTGTGGATAAATTAAGGAAAGTTCTTGCTGAATAAACTAAAGCATCACATTTCCTTCTTAGAGATATTGAACAAATTGACAAATTTCCAAGGGCAAATACATTGGTGTTATCAAGAGTTTGTGTATTAATGAAATACTCAAATGCATTTTGAAATTCAGATTTCTGCAATAAAAGTATACCAATTTGACAATGATACATGGCTTCATTCGGATCTAACTCTAATGCTTTTTTCATAAACTTCTCAGCATCATCGGCTGAACCAGTTTCCTTTGCCAAAAGACCCTTAAGATACCACAATTCTGCTGCACGAGGATTAATTTTTTCTGCTATTTTTAGAAAAGGGTTCACATAATCGTAAATTTTGCGTTTTATTAACACGCTGGCAATGTTCAGCCAAGCGCCCTCATTTCGTGGGTTAATTGATAATGTCTTATAATAGTACGCTACTCCTTCAGAATCCCTTTTTAAATTGACAAGAGTGTTCCCCTTTTCAAAATAGTTCCATTGATACTCAGGATCATACTCAATAGCTGAATTAATGCAGATCAAAGCTTCCTCAAACTTGGTATTATCATTAAACTTAAGACCTTCATCATTGAGAACTTTTGCTTTGTTGTAAAAAGGCTCAGAGTTGCGTGGCTCTATTTTTATTGCTTCATCATAACTAAATTTCGCTTCCGAATACTGTTTAAGAGCGTGGTATGCATTTCCTTTATTATTCCAAGCAGGATAATGATTCGGGTGTATACCAATTGCCTTGTCGTACCATTGTATGGATAACTCATAATCTCCAGAATTTAGATAGAAATTTCCATATCCATAAGAAAATAAATTTGCCTTGTCGATGTCTTGCAGATCGGGTGGAATCTTCATTAATAAAACCCAATTTTTTACCAACTCTCTAAATTTGATTTCTTCTAAGAGTGTTGAAAGTCTAGTGAAGAATATTAGCAACAGGTCAATATTCAGTCTTAAAGATAACGATTCAATTAAAGTGACAATTCCGAATTGTGAACAAAATTCTGTATAATCTGAATCATAGTTTTTCTTGCAGATATATATTAGAAATTCAATAGCCCATCTTCCATGCCTTACTTTATATTCGCTATTCTTGAACAGTAATCCCAAATTTGATAAGGTAACGATCTGTCCTGTGGTAATATTACAGATATTTAGGATCTCTCCAACCATTCTAAATCCCAGAGCGCCAATAATCATACAATGGATTGCTACATTCCAAAGCTGGTTATTAGAATCTAGTATGTTTATTTTTTCGTTAAAATCATACTCTAAATATTCAAATGGGTCAGCAATATTATCTGGGTCAAGTCTGTTATTCAGATAACTGATAATCATACATGTAAATATTAGAGGATCGCCTTCACATAACTCATAAAATTTTTTGGAAAGTTGCTTTGACTCTTCATTAGAGATGTTGAGATGCCAAGACTGTGTTGACCGCCTCATGAAGGTTTCTGAATCATTTTCAGAAAAATCCAATTTAACTTCGGTCAGCTCTTGTTGCCCTGTTTTCACCTCTCTTTGACTATCAGATTTAAGAGAGCTTAAATTTGCTTTAAACTCATCTTCTCTGGACGCAAACAAGAACTTTAGTCTTCTTTCGTTCCTAAATTTGTTAAAGCATTTGAAGCTGTCTGTGATATTACTTGCCGAAACGTTATCTGCTACAAATAGAACGTTAAGATTGGATTTTTCGAGTGTTTGTTTTAAAATCTTGCTCAATACTATTGAATTTGCACTTAGATTATCAGTATATAGAGTGACATATCCTCTATCTAACACATCAAGTGCTATTCTCTTCAATATTGTACTTTTACCGTGATGTGATCTACCAAAGATGATAATGCCACGAGTTGTTTCGATCAGAGTAAGAATTTCCTTGACAATATTTCTCCTTGCGTCAAACCCCGCTTCCACGTCTTCCAGTCTAAAATGACCATTTTTCCAGCAGTTCTTATCGCCTCCAGTTAATTCAGAGTATAAATTTAAGAATTCAATATTTGCTTCTCTCATCTGTAGAGAGATCAGATCGTTTGTGACGTTTTCATAAAATTTCTTACCTAGCTCTATAGCCAGTCCTACGGTAGAAAAAAGTTCAGTAAATTCCATTTTCAAATTTTCTTGATGTTTTATTATTAAAGCCTGCAGTCTGTCGTTAATCCAGATCTTGAGTTCTATAGTACTATACTCTTTACCCAAAGATTTCCACCAATCCCAGTCGTCCATTGAAAACTCAGCTGATGTTAACAGATGCCACCTTACGGGGTTTTCATTAGATGCTCTTTTTAACGAATTCTTAATTTGCTGTCTGCCACTGTCAGTCAATTTTCCCTTTAGATATTTGAACTGATATATTTGCAGATTTCCGTTTACTGTAACACTAAAACTGTCAATTCCTCTATCTCCCCTATTGGGTACTGCACCAAGAATATTGTCGTATTCCAAATTCAATAATATTCTACATAATTCTTCAAATCTTTGCCATTTTCCCAGTCGTAAAAAATCCACTTCTACTAAATGCTATGTCATGTCGTAATTTTAACTATTTCTTGTTAATTTAGAATGACAATTTGAACATAACATTTCACAATTTGAAAATTTGTTATTTGATCTATCTTTATTTTTGTGATGAAACTCTATTACTTGTTTGGTAACATGGAGTTTACAATTTGCACATTTTCCTTTCTAATTGTGTAAAACTTGACGTTTAACGGTTAAAGAAAAAGCTCGTCTTTTTTTCTTGATATTTTTCAGCAATAATATTGATATTAGTTCAGAAATCAAGACTTCATAAAGCCAACAGTAAAACCCGCTGTCATGGATGCAGTTAACGGAATTCCTAGTGAAGTTGTATCGCCAAATTGTGTCATCTTATCAAAGGAGGAAGCCATTGAATTAATGATAAATGACGTTGAAACTTCAAGTTTGTCTATGCTGATAGAAATTATTTGTTGCTGTTGAAGGTATAACAGTAATGCGATAATTCCACCAGTAATGAACATAATTATTTTAATTATCTTCTTTAAAAAATAGCCTAAAATAACACCGATGAAAAAACCTCCAACTGAAGATGTAATAATTGGAGCAAAATTTTCAACTGTCAAATGAGGTACCTCTTTAATGTGGCAGTTGAGAAGTTGGTGGCAAATATTAGAACCACTTCAATTAGGGATGGCTGTAGTGTCATATAGTATGCTATAGTCTACTATAGATTTATAGCTTGCTATAGTGCACTATTTAAAGGCTAGTTCATTTAATAACTTTTGTGGCACAATTAAAATTTGTTGGTAGGATAAGCAGTCAAGGAAAAAATTTGATTGTATGGATACCTAAAGAATTTCATAAGGAAGCTAAACCTCTAAGAGGTAAACAGGTTAAGATCATAATTGACGACAATATTTAGTTAGGTATATTTTCCAAAATCGTCTAACATCCCTTTTCAGAAATTCTGATATTTTCAAATATCATTCCTACCGCATGTAATGTTACTATTGAACCGTTTATCGTTCCATGTATGGTTAGTCAATATGCCAATCGATGTGGATGGAGGAAGACCAGAAATACTCAATGTTTGTAAATACCATGCTGAACTATTTGGATTAAAATAACCAGTATATCCTATACCTAAGCAAAGGACTTCAATACGAAACAGTACAATAACACTAGGAAATAAGACTGAATTGAGTATAATGTTACTATGAAAAGGTTGTATTGCTTTTTCTCTGTTAATGAGTACGTATGACATGTCTAATTCGCTTAGTCTAGTAGAAGGCTGTATTTGGTTGTGTAAAAAATGCAAAAGTCCATTTTTGAAAGTCATAGCATAGACTCATTTTATGAAGCCTCCTTTAACTTCGACCATTATTCATTTTAATTTATAGTCCTCACAATTGTAATCTTTCAAGTATTTGTCTTTCAAACCAAAATCTTTTAACTCTTGGCAATCCGCCTGCGTTCTATTGGCTACTTTATTAGCTTCGTCCTCTTCTTTGAACGTTTGTTTCCACTCTTCAGGGGTCTTTGATAATAAGGGATTTTCGTAAGTCAAAGTAATTGTTTGCTCGCCAAGAACATTGGAGTAAGATGTTTCGTTATATCCAATTGACTTATAGTATGTTACTGCTTGTGTGAATAACTCTGTACTGCAATCGCTGTCAGTACCTAATACAACTTGTGTTCCTTTAGTTTCCATAATAATACAATTGATAAACTCTGAGTCTGTTATTTGTCCAAATACTGTACTCAACATTAGTCCGACCATTACAATCATTATTACAAAAGAGGCTATTATTGCGAAATACTGCCAAGCCTTCGGTGTCTTGTCGAAATCTTTTGCAAATCCTTTATTAAAACGCATACTTGGTGTAAAGAATTCTTCATTGCAGTGAGGACAAAATGTCATTCTAACTATTGGGCAATTCAGTAAATTTAACCTTTGTCAAATTATATAGTCAATTCTTTCTCTAAAATGTCCAAAGTTTTCCTAATGACATTTTCGATATTCTGAAGGAAAGTTCCGAAATTCTCAAGTGATGCTTTATATTCCCTAGTCCATCTAGACTCTTTCTTATAGCTACAATTAGCAGTGCATCCTCTACACCATTCTCCTTGAACTTTAATCAATTGTCCATTAGTAATCCGAGAAACCTTCCGGTTTAGTCTTGACATACTTTCTGCCAGATCAGGTTCAATCGACTTTGCTTCAATAAGAGTTACTTCTTCTGTGGGTATTCTTACAAATATTAAAACATCACAGTCAGGCAAATATCTCTCAATCTGAAAAAGCATTGATGCATCTGCTGTTTTTCCGCTCTTTAGTTCGATGGCAATTGTTCTTTTATTATACTTTAAAATTATTTTACTTCCGGGCTTTATAACAATGTCAAGTTTACCATTAGGAACGATATGTTCGGAGCTTACGGTAACCAGATCTGCAAATTTGTCTTCTATTGCATCAATCAATTTAGTTTTTGCATATTCATGCTTTGCTGAATACAAGGAGTCTATGTTACTATAATTGGAGCTTTGTATTTCATTGACACATTTTACTGAGCAGGGGCAATCTTGCAGAATTGCAAAAACCTTTGCCTTAGAAGCTTTTGAATTGAGAGATAATTGCATCTTGTCAATATTTCTATCCAGTAATTGTTTGATATCTTCTAGATTGCTATTATCATTCGAATGTGTAGTTTCAAGAGGCAGCGGGTTTAATTCCTGTGTCATTTTAGTTCCCCTCGCTGAATTTCTTTTAAATATTCACTCTCTAATTCTATAATACGTTCCTCTACAATACGTTTTGCTATTTCGTTTGCTGCTAATGTTACTTCTTCGCACACATCATAGTATTTGTCTTCGCCCAACGCATGTCCACAAGCAGGACACTTAAATTTTACAAATTCTGGATTGAAATTGCATTCCCTAGATAAAGAAAAGGGATACCCTATCTCCTTCCTATAGGGGCTATCGTTTTCTTCCATGAGGTTATTCATATTTTGTTGTTATGACGAAATGCTAATAAAGTATAGGTTTCCTAAACCCATATGGACGCTCTCAGGTATATGTTGTCTTTGGTGCAGAAAGGACCCATATCCTTGACACATGAAGAAGAACGGGTTCTAGGTCTGTTCGCTCACACTAGGCTTACATCTACATATATGATTTGGAAATCCCTTAACCTTAGTCATAAAATTGCTTATAAGAATGTCCATAAGAAAGTTGCTAAGCTTCTTAATCTCGAGTTAATAAGAATAGTAAAAAAAAGTGAAAAACATGGAGCTATTTACTATCAGCTGACATCTCTAGGAATTTTCTACTCAATCCAAAGCCATTATTACCCTCAATTTAGCAAGCTAATTGATAATTATAGCAATGATGAAATCCTCAATATCTTCTTGTACCCCTACTTTGAAAAGCACACAATTCGTTCCCTTAATAGTGGTATCATTACGGGTATCATTTTAGACTACCTAAGAGATTGTTTGCGTGCCATTTATTCTGAAGTATATAGTATTATGATGAACACTAGACAGGATATGACTACTGCATTTTTTTGGAGTATGATTCCCAGTAACGATAGTACTCTAAACAAATATTTTTTACAGTATCTAAGAGAGCGTTTTGAAATAAAGTGGCTAAATGATAATGCATCATTAAAAAAATCGTCAGATGGCAGAGAATTAAGAATTAGTTCTGATAACAAGAAATATTTAGTTATGAAACTTAATGAAAACAAGTCAAACGTAACATTGATGGACAATAAGGATGTCATCTTTGAATTTGTTGCATTAGGTGACGACATATGTGAATATCAAGATGATTGGTTCAATGACGATAAGCGAGTAGGACAATATCGTACCTTTATTTCTAACACTTTACAATTGCATGCCCAGAAATTATCATTTACATTGCTTTCATTAGATGAGCATAATGGCAACCAAACAATTTATCCTTATGAAATATGGTTAATGAAAGAATCAATCGAAACGTTGAAGCAAGATATCAATTTAATTAAAAAGGATAAGAAATTTGTAGCTCTGTGTAAGTACTTTTACAAACAATTTGAAAAATACAAAATATTTTGAGAAAGCTTAAGAAATCACACTGATAATGAGTTTTTCAAGAGTCTAAAGCTGATTAATTTATTAGGTGTATTACTTCAGTCAAGATGTAATAACTATGCTCAATGGCTACCTTTCCGCCATCTTATTAGGAGCCGGTGCGTCAAAACCGTGTGGAGTACCAACCACATATGAGATGTCAGAACAATTTCTTAACACTCATCCACATCCAAATCTTATATCTCTCACAAAAGATCGAGATATCGATGTAGAAGAACTAATCAGGATTGTCAAAAACGCTAAAAGTATTCAAACCAATCATGCTTTAAAATTATTAAAAAGTCCTACTAAAAATGTGATGTCACAGATTGAAGAGATTTCAAAGGAATTTTCATTAATCGAAAATAACATCTATAAACACATTAGGACGAAATGTCTTGAACCGAATGAAAGTAAATCATACGAAATTTATAAGCCAATAATTGAGATTAGTAAATACACGCCTCTTCTTATATTTAGTACAAATTATGATACTATTGTAGAGAATGTTTGTAAGAAATTGGAATTAGCGTTTGATGATGGTTTTAGTTTATTACCATTTGATGACTATCCAGTCTTTGACCCTGAGTCATTTGGATGTAATAGTATTCAATTATACAAATTGCATGGTTCCATAAGTTGGTGGACTGATAGTGCCCGTCAAAAAATATTTAGAATGAGCCTAGAACTTAGCGGTGCAAAAAACATCAACGAACTGATGATTTATCCTGCCCAACAGCAGGATATCTACAATTATCCCTTTAACATACTGCAATCGATTTTCATCACTACCTTAAATCGAATAAGTGAGTTGATCGTGGTAGGGCACAAATTTGGGGATGAGAATATATTATCTTCCTTAAAAGCCACTCTTAAAACTAGGAAGGATTTTAGACTTAAAATAGTTAACCCATCAGCAACTGAAATCAAAAAGTCGGTGTTTAAAGACGATGAACAGGTCATAGCCATAAATGAGTCAATTGAAGAATGGGTGAAGAAACTGGATGTGTATAAAGATAAAGTTATAGAATTCAATAAGAAGCTAGAAGAAGAAAAACATGATAATCAGATTGTAAATAGGACTCATATTATAGAGGACTATAAACGCTCAAAAGAGTTTGATTTAGAAATCAAAAAAGCAGTTGAATCATATAAATCAAAACATGCTGGAGGTAGTAAGAATACCATTGAACCCACTCTGAATCCTTCAACTATTGTTAGCACATCAAGCGATAGGAGTGTGTTTCCATACACGCCACCAAGTATTTTCGATAATTCTTTGAAGAATAAATTGAAGTGTTCTGAATGTGGTAATGAATTCAATGGATTGACATTGGGTATAGGTTCCAGACGGAATCTTTGTTTTAATTGTTCCTTTAAGAAAGATATGCTCAAGACATCAAAATGCTCTAAATGTGGTAATGAATTTCACGGTATCTTGTCAGGTCCTGCTTTGAGCGGTGGACTATGTCCTACATGTTCGTTCAATGAAAAGTTTTTCAGGAAATCAAAATGCAGCAGGTGCGGGAATGAATTCGACAACATATTGTTAGGTGTAGGATCAAGAAGTGATTTATGTCCGTTATGCTCCACTAATCTATTTAGGGGGAATTAGGTCGTAATTCTATGTCCAGATCGCCTAAGTTTTGTAATTGGGGTGAATTATCCTAACGTGTCTGCCTTGAAGTAATACAATTCTGAAACCATAAACATTAACTTCAACTGTACATATAGTATTTTACATGAAGTTTAATAAAAAAGGAACACGAACCGAGGCTTCAAATCCCGGTCGGAGCATTCAAACTACAAGATTCTGTAGTCCGGTAAAATCTCTTCATCTACACTTGATTTTTATTCGAGTTATAGGGGGACTACCTTTATCATCATTATCTTGTAGTAAAAAATAATCAGCGAGGAAAAATATTATTCTTGCTTATGATTAAGTTTTGTATTTTTATATGAATCAATAAGGATTTTCTACTATCCATTTCTTTTCCTGACTATTATTGAATGACCTTCCCTAACATGATAATAGTAATGGAGTTTAGATAATTCATCAATACTGTCATCGGAAAAATAATCAATGTTGTATCTAGCTAAAATTATTTTACAATCTTGACAGTAGATTTCTTTGAATGGCACTCCTAACATTTGACTTTTTCAACTTTGTTTATTTAACTATTTTCTTTCGTTAAGGGTAAAATTTGTTTCTTGCTTTCTGTTTTCATTAAATTTCATATTGGTGAGCTTGTAATAAATTACCTCACCGCGTCTTTCTACTACTGCAGCAATCGCATTTTTTCCCATTATTTCAATTTCACGTACAATTTTGGAAAGCTCCCCGACCTTGACATTAATCCCTTCGTTAATGCAGAAAACAACATATTTTGCACGTTTCTTTTCATATCCTCCCCTTTCATATACTCTAAAGTCTGCACCAAAACCAAATCCCTCCTTAACAACGTAACCTCTAGTTCTTAAATCCCTATAGACTAGAAATTTCGTAACTATCTCCTTATCATACTTTAATACATGTTTCAATAGACTGCTAAAGTCAACTACATTTCCATTAGTAATGACTAGTTTATTGAGATAAATCAGATAGAGTGCCTCGTACGGTTCCAAGAAAAAATTATTATCTACATTGTCACCGTATCCTTTATTGCGAAGCTGATCTTGAGACCTTAAATCACTAATCTTTATCAAGCATTTTTTAGTCAGAACACCTTCAATTATATTTTGGAATTCAGAATTTTGATCCGCTTCTAAAGACATAACGATTAAATCACTCTGAAAGAGGGATTTAAGTATTAAAATAAGTGATGAATAATGAAGGGTGTTAATTACAGGGAAACCAAGGGAATGCCTTATGTGAGGAGAGAATACATCTCTGGAAAACCTCAGCTAAAGATTGCAAGGTTTTCTTCAGGCCAGTCTAAAGTAGATTATGATTACAAACTTGAATTAATTGTTAGTGAAAAAATGCAGATAAGACATAATGCATTAGAAGCAGCAAGATTGGCGGCAAACAAGACAATGTCTCAAGCAGGAGACATGAGTTTTTTTTCCAGACTTACAGTTTATCCCCATTTAGTCCTACGAGAAAATAAAATGATTGCTACCGCGGGAGCAGATAGGTTACAAGAAGGGATGAGAAGAGCATTTGGTAAGGCAACGGGACTTGCTGCTAGGGTTAAGCCAAATCAATCAATATTTGAAGCATATGTTTCTAAAGCAAACTTACAACTGGCAAAGCGTGGTTTTAAGGTTGCATCAAGCAAATTAGGCTGTCCAATAACTGTTAAAATAACTTCATTAAAAAATAAAGGTATAGAGGATAATTAGTATCTAATCAACTCTATTTCTTTTTTTTACCAAACGCATGTCAAGGATGTATTTGTAATCCATTCATGCATTCTTGATGTTATTGTTAATCAGCTACCTAGGCCTTCGTCTTATGTATATGTAGAATAGCTACGATTGGATAGTAAATTTTTCACAATAATTTGATCATGGATGACCAAATTTGGTAAAGAATCTGCAAGCTAACTAAAAATCATGTCGGATATATGGAACGAAACAAAAAAAAGACTAGTTCCTCTCGACGCTTCCTTTATTGAAACCGGTTTACACCGTTTAACGACGACACCATCTAGCATTTTTTCTTAGACTGGCTTGAATATCGTCCCTACATTACAATGTAATATGATTATTTAATTTTTGATCAAGATCAAAAAGAACTATTTTTGTTTGTAAACTAAATTGTACAATGGAAAGGAAATTATATCCTTTAAGGGAAGAAATAATATGGCTAGTATGAAAAAAGACTTTATTGTTGCACGCATAGAAGCTGCACAGGATGGAAGTCCCTGTGTTTACGTTGGTTTTAGTGATCCTAACGACTATAAGAATGATAAACCAGTAAATCCTTTTGGATCAAATGTTATGGCTTTTTCATCTCCAGAAGACATGATGAAAAATCTTCCAAAAGCAATGGGAAATATTTCAAGAATGGTGACAGGTGGAGGTGCTAGTGATTCGCCAACCTTCAAGATCAGTGTAAGAGAGTACGAAGATATTGGAATTAGAGTAGGCGATAAAGTTACAATAGAAATCAGAAAATCTGATAATAATTTGTATACATAGTTTTAACAGAAAACAATTTACTATAACATTTTTAGTTATTTTTTAAATAAAGTAGGAGAAAAGTTTATCCTACTAGCACATAAAATACATATTTGGAAAAATAATTGCTTAGATCAATATCTGATCTTGACGATATTCAGTATTATGGAAAGAAGGTGTTAGTCAGGGTTGACTTCAACGTAAATATTAACAATGGTGTAGTTACTGAAGACTATCGAATTAGAAGTGTAATTCCTACAATTGAATATCTGGTAAAAAGAGGAGCAAAGGTCATTTTGGCTTCCCACTTGGGCAGGCCTAAATTCCGTAATCAAAATAATTCACTTGCGCCTGTAGCCATAAGATTGAAAGAAATACTCAATAGAAAAGTCGACTTTGTTGATGATTGCATTGGTACCGAAGTACATAGAAAGATAGAGAAACTTCATTATGGAAATATTTTGTTATTAGAGAATTTAAGATATTATCCTGAAGAGCAGAACGATGATCCAGATTTTTGTAAGGCGATTTCATCCTTGGCAGATATTTATGTAAGCGATGCTTTTAGTACTTCCCACAGGAAGCATGCTTCGACGTATGGAGCTGTAAAAAATTTTGATATTCGCTTGTCAGGGTTTAGCCTAAAGAAGGAAATAGAATATCTTTCAATGATAAGGTATAATCCTAGAAAGCCTTTCACGTTAGTAGTTGGAGGTTCAAAAATTAAGGACAAAATTGGAGCATTAGAAAATTTACTGCCCAAAGCAGATAAATTACTAATTGGTGGTGCAGCAGCCTACACCTTCCTTAAAGCAAAGGGATTTAAAATTGGAAATTCGTTATTTGATGAGGAACATTTTCAATGGGTGACAAAAGCCCTCTCCTCATTTGGTGAAAAAATTCTACTTCCTGTGGATCATATAGTCTCTTCTGAGGAAAACTCATTTTCAACTGTTACGGGCGACATACCAGATGGAATGAGTGGATTTGATATTGGTAATGAAACCTCTAGGATCTACTCTTCAGAAATCGGTGGGAACGGTTTTGGTACCATTTTTTGGAATGGCCCTATGGGAATGTTTGAAGTAGGACAATTTGCAGGTGGCACCATGAATGTTGCAAGGAGCATGGCGCTTGCTTTTTGGAGGGGAGCGATGACACTTATAGGCGGAGGTGACACTATTGCGGCTCTCAAAAAATCAGGGGTTTCAGAAAGTGAAGTAACACACTTAGCAACTGGAGGTGGAGCAACTTTGAGATTTTTAGCGGGAGATAAGATGCCCGGAATTGAAGCTCTTGAACAGGCTAATTAGGTTATGAAAGATGCACTATTATTGAATTAAGGTATGATATCTCATCATTTTCTGCTCCAATCATAAGGATATACTCCCCATTATCAAGATCATTTGATGGAGTGACTAAAAATGTAACTCTTTTGGTTTCACCTGAATTCATGGAAAAAGAATCTTGGCTGAATGAAATGGAAGAGTTTCCAAAATTACCTGTACTTGTGAATGTGGATGAAGCAATCATTCTGAGGTTGACAGGGTCCCTTGCGGAAACGATCAAAGGTATCTCAGTTGTTTCTCCTTTCTTCATATTCAAATCTTTAGAGCTTGTGTCCACAACAAATGATAGAGGTTTGGATCCATTCAACATGCCTATCTTATTTTCTGTCCACTCTGAAAACCAGAGTTGGTTATTTTTTCCTATCGAAAATTGAAGTGTA